>Ga0209023_10004191_pt1 | contig 16618 bp, 17 predicted proteins | sample LakOneMetagenome_FD_187468 | JGI IMG/M metagenome (GOLD analysis project Ga0209023, IMG submission 187468) | Freshwater and sediment microbial communities from Lake Erie, Canada (SPAdes) (version 2) | ecosystem: Environmental > Aquatic > Freshwater > Lentic | place: Lake Erie, Canada... | reverse complement strand
TATGATCCCATATTAGATTTACGGGATTATAAATACCCCGTGCTGGACCTGCTGGAGAACCACGGCAGTGATAAAATTGTGCAGGACACCAATGAACTGGAAAATAACAAAAACCAGATCATCAATACCCTTAAAAATTATGATATACAGATACAGCGGATTTCTGCAACGGTGGGGCCTACTGTAACCCTGTATGAAATTATCCCCGCTGCCGGTGTGCGTATATCAAGGATCAAAAACCTGGAGGATGATATTGCACTGAGCCTGGCTGCACTCGGCATCCGTATCATTGCGCCCATCCCCGGCCGTGGTACCATTGGTATTGAAGTACCCAATGCCAAAAAATCGGTGGTGAGTATGAAAACACTGCTGAGTTCTGAAAAATTCCAGAAGAATAATTTTTCATTGCCCATTGCCATTGGTAAAAAAATTGACAACGAAAATTTTATTGTGGACCTGGCCAGCATGCCCCACCTGTTAATGGCAGGCGCCACCGGGCAGGGTAAATCTGTAGGTGTAAATGCCTTACTGGTTTCGCTGCTGTATAAAAAACATCCGTCGCAACTGAAGTTTGTACTGGTAGACCCTAAAAAAGTGGAGCTGAGTATTTATAAAGCCATTGAAAAACATTTTTTAGCCAAATTACCTGGTGAAGAAGATGCCATCATCACCGATACCAAAAAAGTGGTGCATACCCTCAATGCCCTTTGTATTGAAATGGATAACCGCTACGATTTATTGAAAGAAGCCGGTTGCCGTAACATAAGAGAGTATAATGAAAAATTTGTGGCCCGCAGGTTAAACCCCGAAAAAGGCCACCAGTTTTTGCCCTTTATTGTACTGGTGATTGATGAGTTTGCTGACCTGATCATGACAGCAGGTAAAGAAATTGAAATGCCCATTGCACGTTTGGCACAGCTGGCAAGGGCCGTGGGTATTCACCTGATCATTGCCACGCAAAGGCCCTCAGTAAATATTATTACCGGTACCATTAAAGCTAATTTCCCTGCACGTATTGCCTTTAAAGTAAGCAGTAAGATAGACAGCCGTACTATTTTGGATGCCGGCGGTGCTGAGCAGTTAATTGGTAAGGGCGATATGCTGATCAGCTATAATGGTGAACTGGTGCGTTTGCAATGTGCATTTGTAGATACCCCCGAGGTAGATAAGATTGTTGAGTTTATTGGTGAACAGCGGGGCTATCCCCAGGCATTTTTATTGCCGGAATACATTGATGAAAAAGAACTGGAAGCAAAGGGCACCGATCTGTCCGACAGGGATTCACTTTTTGAAGATGCAGCAAGATTGATTGTGGCCAGCCAGATAGGCAGCACCTCATTATTACAGCGCCGCATGAAGCTGGGTTATAACCGCGCCGGCCGCCTGATGGATCAGCTGGAGGCAGCAGGAGTGGTGGGCAGCAACCAGGGCAGTAAGGCAAGAGATGTGCTGATTAAAACAGAAAGCGATTTACAACAGATATTTGATACACTTATTTAGTGAGTGGTGAGTGGTCAGTTGTGAGTGCTAACATTCTAAAGGCTCACAACTCACAACTCACTACTGACAACTCACAACTCCCCCATGTCAAAATTCCTCATCATCGGCCTAGGCAATATTGGCAGCGAATACGCCAACACCCGTCATAATATTGGCTTTGATGTGGTGCATGCCTTTGTGCAAAAACATAAGGGCAGTTTTCAGCCGGACAGGCTGGCTTTTGTGGCAACAGTAAAATTTAAGGGCAAACCGGTGGTATGTATTTGTCCTACTACTTTTATGAACGGAAGCGGCAAAGCTTTTAAATACTGGATGGATAAAGAAAAAATACCGTTGGAAAATACATTAACTGTTGTTGATGATGTGGCATTGCCGCTGGAAAAGATCAGGCTGCGTCCTGGTGGTTCATCAGGAGGGCATAACGGGTTAAAGGATATTGAAAATACGCTGCAGACCACTCAGTATGCCAAACTGCGTTTTGGTGTGGGCAATAATTATCCAAAAGGCATGCAGGCTGATTTTGTGCTGGGCAAATGGCTGAAAACAGAAACCCCGCAGGTAGCTTTAAAAATTGAAAAATGCGTGGAGGTCATTGAAAGCTTTATTACTGCCGGTATTGAACAAACTATGGCAACATTTAATAATATTTCCATCCAGCCATAGAAAAAAATTTTACTGATTACATATTGTTGTTTCTTTTAAGCTATTTACCTATTTTCGCTATTCAGGCCGAATATCTTAAAAAAAGCACTAATGAAGATTATTTGTGTAGGACGCAATTATGCAGACCATGCTAAAGAACTGGGAAATGAAGTTCCGGATGAACCGGTAATTTTTATGAAGCCCAAAAGTGCACTGCTGCAAAGCCATACGCCTTTTTATTATCCCGAATTCAGTAATGAGCTGCATTACGAATGCGAACTGGTTTTACGTGTATGTAAAAACGGTAAGTATATACAGGAACGCCATGCTTCCAATTATTATAACGGCATTACTGTGGGTATCGATTTTACAGCAAGGGATATCCAAAATGAATTAAAGGCGAAAGGACTGCCATGGGAAAAGGCAAAAGCATTTGATAACTCTGCTGCGGTAGGTAAATTTATTGATATCACTCCTGCACTGAACAGGAAAAATATCAATTTCAGCCTGCAAAAAAATAAGGAAGAAGTGCAACTGGGCAATTCCGGGAAAATGATTTTCAGTTTTGATGCCTTAATAGCCAATATATCCAATTACTTCTCACTTAATATCGGTGATTTAATATTTACCGGAACACCGGCAGGTGTTGGTGAATGCGTGGTGGGTGACATACTGGAAGCCTACCTGGAAAAAGAAAACCTGCTTACGGTTGAAGTTAAATAACTCTTTGTAAAATCCGCCGCCGGCGGATTTTTTATTGCTCCTTTATACCAAAAGAAATAGTGAGCAATTATTATTTTACTTTTGACCGATGATTGCGACAGAAATACTTTTAAAAGCATACCGCTGCATGTGCCTTGCCAGGAATATGGCAGCAACATACGAAGCCAACCGGGCGGTTTGTAAATATGTTCACTCCACTTCAAGAGGGCATGAGGCCATACAACTGGCGGCTGCTTTTCAACTGCAGCCCTGCGATTATGTAAGCCCGTATTACCGGGATGAAAGTATGTTGCTCGGGCTTGGCTTTACACCATACGAATTGATGCTGCAGCTGCTGGCCAAAGGCAATGATATATTTACCGGCGGCAGGGAATATTATGCACACCCCAATTACCGGGGTAACGACAAACCCAATATCATCCATCAAAGCAGTGCCACAGGCATGCAGGCCATACCCACCACCGGCATTGCACAGGGCATTAAATATTTAGAGCAGTTACCCAACCACCAACAGCAAACCACCAACAACAAACCCATAGTGATCTGCTCTTTTGGTGATGCTTCTATAACGGAAGGTGAAGTAAGCGAAGCCTTCCAGTTTGCGGCATTACACCAGCTGCCCATCATTTACCTGGTACAGGATAATAACTGGGGCATCAGCGTTAGTGCAGCTGAAGCCAGGCTTACCAATGCGAGCGAATTTGTAAAAGGCTTTGGCGGTATCAGCCGCATCAGTATTGATGGCAGCGATTTTTTGAAAAGCTATGAAGTGATGAAAAATGTGGTTGATGAAGTGAGGCAGCAAAGCCGGCCCTTTTTGGTGCATGCCAAAGTACCCCTGCTGGGCCATCATACCAGTGGTGTAAGAAAAGAATTTTACCGAAGTGAAGAAGACCTGGCCAAACATAACCTGGATGATCCCGGTCCTAAACTGAGAAAAAAAATGCTGGAGCTGGGCATATCAGAAAATGAATTGATACAGGTAGAAACCGAAGCAGATGCAACTGTGGCCCATGATTTTTCAAAGGCTGTGGCAGCGCCCGAACCAGATGCTTCAGGAGTAACTGATTTTGTTTTTGTGCCCACACCGGTCACAGCAGAAAAAGGAGAACGTGCTCCCGCAGGAAAAGAAAAGATCTTAATGGTGGATGCCGGCCTGTTTGCCATCAGGGAAATAATGGAACAATATCCCGAAGCTGTTTTATACGGACAGGATGTGGGCAGAAGACTGGGCGGTGTATTCAGGGAAGCCGCAACACTGGCCGAGCAGTTTGGCGACCACCGCGTTTTTAATACAGCCATCCAGGAAGCGTATATTATTGGCAGCACGGTAGGCATGAGTGCTGTAGGCTTAAAGCCCATTGTGGAAGTGCAGTTTGCAGATTATATTTATCCCGGGCTGAACCAGCTGGTGACGGAAATAAGCAAGAGCTGTTATTTAAGTTGTGGCAAATTTCCTGTACAAACTTTAATACGGGTACCCATTGGAGCCTATGGTGGCGGAGGGCCTTATCACAGTGGCAGTGTTGAAACAACCTTGCTTTCAATAAAAGGAATTAAAGTGGTTTACCCTTCCAGCGCAGCAGATATGAAAGGATTGATGAAAGCTGCTTTCCTGGACCCTAACCCGGTGGTGATGCTTGAACATAAAGGATTATACTGGAGCAAAGTGCCCGGTACCGAAGAAGCAAAAACAATTGAGCCGGCAGCAGATTATATCCTCCCGCTGGGGAAAGCCAATATCATATTATCAGCTGATGAAGATGATGTGAACAGCGGCGAAAGTTGTTGCATCATCACTTATGGTATGGGTGTTTACTGGGCAAAAGCTGCTGCAAAAAATTTTGCCGGGCAGGTGGAGATCATTGACCTGAGGACATTGTTCCCGCTGGATGAGGATCTTATTTTTGCCACGGTACAAAAGCATGGCAAATGTTTAATACTAACCGAAGAACAGCAGAATAATTCTTTTGCTGAGGCACTGGCAGGCCGCATCAGCCATGCCTGTTTTAAATACCTGGATGCTCCTGTTGAAGTGATGGGCGCTTTAAATTTACCCGCTGTGCCTATGAATGTTATTTTAGAAAATGAAATGCTGCCCAATGCCGGTAAACTTGCAGTGCGCATACAACAGTTACTGCAGCAGTAAAACAGGCAATCATTTTTTAATCACTGAATTATGCAAAGAAGAAATTTTTTGAAATGGTCTTCCTTACTGTCATTTGCAGGACTGGTGCCCGCCAAAAATGCAATCGCTAATACCAAAGATATCTTTACGGGCAATGGCTTTACAAAAGAAAATGACAGGGAATACTGGATTGGCCTGCTTGATAAAATGGCAACACCGGTTCTCAGTAATATGAGCGGGGGGGAGCTGCGAAAAAATATGCAGGTGGAATACAGTGTAGAATGGGATGGACGTAATAAGGACGTGGCTTATATGGAGGCATTCGGCCGCCTGCTTGCAGGAATAGCCCCCTTCCTGGCATTACCTGATGAGGATACAAAGGAAGGGGCGATACGGCAGCGCCTGCGGTTGCAGGCACAGCAGGCACTGGCACATGCTGTAAACCCAGCCAGTCCCGACTATTTATACTGGGGTGGGCCTAAATCACAACAGCCACTGGTGGATGCCGCATTTATAGCACAGGCATTACTGGCTGCACCTGCGGTTTTATGGGAACCATTAAGTGCCACCACTAAAAAGCAATTTGTTGAGGAGTTCAAAAAACTACGGCAGATAAAACCCTTTAACAGTAACTGGCTGCTGTTTGCTGCCATTATAGAAAGTTTTTTATTGCAAATTGGTGAAGATGTTGATGTGTCAAGAATTGATACCGCCATTGATAAAATAACCGGGTGGTATGTGGGTGATGGGTGGTACAGCGATGGCGAAAGATTTCATTTTGACCATTATAACGGTTATGTCATTCATCCCATGCTGGTGGAAGTGCTGAGGGTAAATGTACAGCAAGGGCGGAGGACACAAAAGGAATACGACACCGCATACAAAAGGATGCAGCGCTATGCTTCTTTTCAGGAGCGGTATATATCACCGGAAGGTACGTATCCTGTTTTTGGCCGTTCATCCACTTACAGGGTGGGGGCCTTTCAGCCGCTGGTAAAACTGGCGCTGGATAATAATTTACCCGAAGAAATTATTCCTGCACAGGTACGCTGTGCACTTACAGCCGTAATGAAAAGAATGTTTATACCGGCCACGTTTACAAAAGAGGGATGGTTAACCCTGGGCCTGGTGGGGGATAAACAAAAAAATATTGCAGATTTTTATTCCAACACCGGCAGTATGTACCTCGCCTCATATGTTTTTCTGCCATTGGGGTTACCGGCCACCCACCAGTTCTGGGCCGGGCCTTTTACCGACTGGACGCAGCGTAAGGCCTGGGGCGGACAACCTTTTAAAAAAGATTACGCAGTTGATTACTGATCATGTACAGTAAAAGCAGGAAGTGTAATTAAATAAGGGAATTTTGCCTTAATTGCCTTCACCCTTTTAGTAAAATGGCCTATATTTGCACCCCGTTAAAAGGATGCCGGGGTAGCTCAGCTGGTTAGAGCATCGGATTCATAACCCGAAGGTCGGCAGTTCAAGTCTGCTCTCCGGTACAAAGGCACTGAGTTTTCAGTGCTTTTTGTTTTAAAAGAACATTGGATTCATATCCCGATAGTCATCGGGACGGCAGTTCAAGTCTGCTCCCCGGTACAAAAGCACTGCATTTTCAGTGCTTTTTTTATTTTAAAATAATTCAGGATTCCTATCCCGATGGCCATCGGGGAGGCAGTTCTATTCTCTTCCCGGTACTAAAAAAGGGTTGTCAAAACTGACAACCCTTTTTATATACGTTAGTACGGTTTTTTTTACAGGAAGAAAACCAAATATAAAGCTATCCATGCTGCAAAACCAATCCAGGCCCATTTTACGCGGTTTGGTTTTTTACCATCTTTTATTAAATAAGCAATCAATACACCAATAAGTCCAATCAAAAAACCGAGTGCAAATCCACCTAAATGAAAACCAGTGGTACCATCACTGCTGCCTCCAAATGCTTTCAGCATTTTTTTATCGGTAATGGTTCCGTCTGCATTAATGCTGTGGGATAATTTTTTTTGTGCTGCTTTAAAGGAAAGCCGGTTAAAAAATCCCATTTTTTTGCCAGACAACTGTTCGTATTCTTTTACAGACATTTTTGAAAGCTGTAACAGGGAAACAAAGTTGCCATTACCTACCGGTATTTTCATTTGATCAGCTGAAAGTACAACGGGTGTAGCAGTTACAGGCGTAACTACTGAGCTGTTTGCTGAATAAGCAGACAATACAAAAACTACTGAAAAAGCAAGGAGTAATCTTTTCATAACGCAGATTTTTGGGTTAAAAATTTAGTATACTTAAAGTTAGTTTTTTAAAATTAAATTTTAAAAAAATATTTAATCAATCAATGATATTGACGGTCGTCATGGGTACAATTCATGACCGGTATACAAAAACTGCAGTACTATTAAGTGCACATAGTTTATCCTGCCTTTTCCACCACCACAGCAGTCCCATAGGCCAAAACTTCGGTAACCCCGTTCATTACCTCGTTGGCATCATAGCGCATATTGATGATGGCATTGGCACCACGCTCATTGGCATGTTGCAGCATCAGCTGGTAGGCTTCTTCCCTTGTCTTTTCACACAGTTCAGCATAAATGGAAATTTTGCCGCCAAATAAGGTTTGAAAACCGCCGGCAATATTCCCAAACAGGCTGCGGCTGCGTACTGTAATACCCCGTACAATACCTAAATGTTTGGTAATACGGTATCCTTCCAACTGGTTAGATGAAGTGATTAATTGCTGATCTACCATAAAAAAGAGTTTATTTAAAGATAGGTTCATTTTAACAGTTTTTTACCCCGCTTATACTAATGGCAAAATATTTGTTAAGTGAGAGTTCGTAATTTGCACCATTGCTGCCTGACGAAAGGGTAACACAACACTAAAAAATAGTTTATGCTTCAAACCGCCGAGGACATCCGCTTGCTTAACGAGAAAATCAGTCATGCTGCCGGATTTGTAACCCGTATTAATGATGAGCTGGGTAAAGTAATTGTTGGCCAGCAGGGCATGATCGAACGCCTGCTGATCGGCCTGTTAAGTAATGGCCATGTGCTGCTGGAAGGGGTGCCGGGCCTTGCCAAAACATTAGCTATAAAATCATTGGCACAATCAGTGCATGCCAATTTCAGCCGTATACAGTTTACGCCCGACCTGCTGCCGGCCGATGTGGTGGGGACCATGATCTATAACCAGGCAAAGAATGAATTCATGGTGCGTAAAGGCCCCATTTTTTCCAATTTTATTCTGGCCGATGAAATTAACCGGGCCCCGGCAAAAGTACAAAGTGCACTGCTGGAAGCCATGCAGGAGCGCCAGGTAACTATTGGCGATACCACCTATAAATTACCCGAACCTTTTTTAGTACTGGCTACGCAAAATCCCATTGAGCAGGAAGGAACCTACCCCTTACCGGAAGCCCAGGTGGACAGGTTTATGCTGAAAGTGATCATTGACTATCCTTCAAAAACTGAAGAACAACTGATCATCCGGCAAAATACCATCGGGCTCAACTTTCAAACTATCAACCCTGTGGCTGCCACCAGTGAAATATTAACAGCAAAAGAATTGGTAAGGCAGGTATACCTGGATGAAAAAGTGGAGCACTATATCCTGGATATTGTTTTCGCCACCCGTTATCCTGATAAATATAATTTGTCCAAACTAAAACCTTTGATTGGTTTCGGCGGAAGTCCCAGGGCCAGTATCAACCTGGCGCTGGCAGCCAAAGCTTATGCCTTTTTAAATAAACGGGGCTATGTCATTCCTGAAGATGTACGCAGCATTTGTAAAGATGTATTGCGGCACAGGATTGGCCTGACCTATGAAGCAGAAGCAGAAAATGTAAATGTGGAGCAGATCATCACTGAAATTTTAAGGGTCGTAAACGTTCCATAATGCTGACCACCGAAGAAATACAACGCAAAGTCCGCGAGCTTGAAATCAAAAGCAAAAAGATCACCACGCATTTATTTACGGGGGAGTATCATTCTGCTTTTAAGGGAAAAGGTATGAGCTTCAGGGAAGTGAGGGAATATTATGCAGGGGATGATGTACGTTTTATTGATTGGAATGTAAGTGCCCGTTTCAGCCATCCCTTTACCAAAGTATTTGAAGAGGAGCGGGAACTTACGGTAATGTTGCTGATTGATACCAGCGCCAGTAATTTATTTGGCACCGTGGCCCGTCAAAAAAAAGACCTGATTGTGGAAATGGCCGCTGTACTCACATTCAGTGCTGTCAGTAATAACGATAAAGTTGGCGTAATTTTTTTCAGCGATAAGATTGATAAATACATAGCCCCCAAAAAGGGAAGGCAGCATGCTTTGTACATAGTGCGGGAGCTGCTTACGGTGGAAGCCACCAAAAAGGGCACCAACCTGGATGCTGCCATAAAATATTTTACCACTTCTGTAAAACAAAAGAGCATCGCTTTTTTATTAAGCGATTTTTTAACCACGGGTTATGAAAACGACCTGAAAGTGATTGGCAATAAGCACGACGTAATCGGCATAAGGGTATATGATAAGATGGATATGCAGCTGCCCGATGCCGGCCTGTTACAGGTACAGGATGCAGAAAGCGGTACAGTTAAGTGGATTGACAGCAGTAATGTACTGGTACGTTACAATTACCAGCAGCATTTTATGCAGCAAAGCGAAATTTGTAAAAACTATTTCCGTAAATCCGGGGCAGAGTTACTTCATGTGCGGACGGATGATGACTATGTAAAAATATTACAGCAGTTTTTTATAAAAAGAAATTAAAACCCCCTATCCCCCTGAAGGGGGAATTGGAGTACGATGTATAGATTCAGCATTAAATATTTAAAGCTAACACTGCTTTTATTTTTGTTTTCTCACGTAGGTCTTTCACAAACTCCTTCGGTAAAAACATTTGTTGATAAAAATGAAATTTTAATCGGGGAGCAGGTAAAGTATAAAGTAACCGCAACTTTTCCTGCCGGCGCTTACAAAGTGAGTTGGTTTACTGCCCCCGATTCTATGGCGCATTTTGAAGTGGTTGATAAAACCAAAATTGATACCGCTTCAGAAAATAACAATACTGTTTTACAGCAAACCATTACCCTCACCAGCTTCGACTCCGGCATGTGGCACACACCCGCTTTCATTATTAATTTTGATCCTGTCAAAGATGACAGCACACTGCACCTGTTGACAGATTCTGTACCGGTTACTGTGGGGTATGCACCCGCAGATACCACCAACCGGTTACGGGATATCAAACCCATTATTGATGTTACGGTTAAGGATTATTCCTGGTATTATATTGCCGGTGCAGTTGTATTGCTGCTGATAGCGGCATGGTTACTGTGGAGATATTTTAAAAACCGGAAAAAACAAATACCACCTGCTTTTGATTCTAAAATTTCCCCTTATGACGAGGCCATGCAGCAGCTGGAAAAGCTGAAACAGCTTAACCTGCAAAATCCCGCAACCCTGAAGCAATACCATGCAGGACTGTCGGAAATTTTTAAATGGTATATCAGCCGCAGTAAAGGGGTCAGCATCATGAATAAAACAACAGGTGATGTGCTGGTTTATATAAAGGATAACCAGTTGCCGCAACAATATATTACCGATACTGCCACGGCATTACGCTGCGGCGACGCGGTGAAATTTGCCAAATACATGCCTGGAACTTCCGAAAGTGAAGTATGTTTTACCGTAATAAAAAGTACTATAAATTTTATGCATACGGATAAACCGATTAACCAATTAACCAATTAACCAATTAACGTATCAACCCATTAACCATTTTGCTTTTCGATTATTTCAATACCATCACATTTGCCCAGCCCTGGTTTTTTACGCTCTTTGCGTTACTGCCGGTATTAATTTACTGGCATGCGGTTAAGGGTAATTCACAACTGGGCACCATCATCATTTCAGATGCCGGTGCCAGGGGCTTATCATCATGGAAAAACAGTTTCCGGCACCTGCCATTTGTATTGCGGGTGCTGGCGCTGAGTGCGATTATAATTGCACTGGCAAAACCGCAAACCCGGTATGAACTGCAGCAATCAGAAGGTGAGGGGGTGGATATTGTATTGTGTATTGATGTAAGCGGCAGTATGACCGCACAGGACCTGCAGCCCAACCGTATTGAAGCCGCAAAGAATGTTGCTGAAGAATTTGTTAGAAGGCGGCCTAACGACCGGATTGGCGTAGTGGTTTTTGCCGGTGAAAGCTTTACACAATGCCCCATCACCACTGACCAGGGTGTATTACTTTCGGCAATAGAAAATATTCATAACGGGTTACTGGTTGATGGCACTTCTATTGGGTCTGGCCTGGGCACCAGTGTAGACAGGATCAGGAGCAGCAAGGCAAAAAGTAAAGTGATCATTTTACTTACTGATGGTGTGGATGGCGGCGGATACATCATCGATCCCAATACTGCCAAAGAAATTGCAAAAACATTTGGTATTAAAGTATATACCATTGGCGTGGGTACCGATGGTTATGCCCCGCAGCCTAAGAATACCGACCTGGGCGTGGTGATGCAGATGACAAAAGTTTCAATCGATGAAAAACTATTAACATCCATTGCCACCGAAACCGGCGGAAAATATTTCAGGGCTAAAGACAATGAGGGGCTGACAAAAATTTATGACGAGATTGACAAACTTGAAAAATCTAAAGTGGAAATTTCTGCCATAACCAGGTATACAGAAAAATTCTTCCCCTTTGTAATGGTGGCACTGGCATTGCTTTTAGCCGAACTGGTATTAAGGTATACTGTGTTCAAAAAATTTCCTTAACCACACAGCGCTTAATGATTGTAATTCGTTTTAATTAGTGAAATTCGTGTGTAATGAGAGCAACCGTTTATAAATCTACCGGCAGCTGGTACGTGGTAAAAGTGTCAGACGGCGCTAAGCCGCCAGACACTTACAAAGCCCGTATGCTGGGTAAGTTTAAAATCGACGGGCTTACCAGCACCAATCCCATTGCTGTTGGTGATGAAGTGGAAATTGAAATGGAGAATGAACTGGAAAGCGGCGTTACCATCACTAAAATATACGACCGCAAAAATTATATCACCCGTACATCGCCAGCCAATAAGCACCAGCATCATATCATTGCTTCCAATATCGACCAGTCGCTTTTATTTGCCACTATTAAAGATCCTAAAACTTCACAGGGGTTTATAGACCGGTTTCTAATTTCTTCAGAATCTTTTCATATACCCACTATCATTGTTTTTAATAAAGCTGACCTGTACAAAAAGAAAGAAGAAGAAAAATTTGAACAACTGAAAACTATGTATGAAGGCATTGGCTATACGGTAAAAAAAATAAGCGTGACAACCAATGAAGGGGTGGACGAACTTAAAACTTTGCTGAAAGATAAAGTGACGCTGTTAAGCGGCCACAGCGGGGTGGGCAAGTCATCTTTCTTAAATAAAATTTTCCCGGAGATGCAGCTGAAAACACAGGATGTAAGTGGCTGGAGCGGTAAGGGCATGCATACCACCACTTTTGCCGAAATGTATGACCTGCCTGCCGGACAGGCAGGTGTGCCTTTTGGAGGAAAAATTATTGATACGCCGGGCATAAGGGAGTTGGGACTGGTGGATATTCCCAAACAGGAACTGTCGCATTATTTCCCGGAGATGCGGGCAGTTTTAAATAACTGCCAGTTTAATAACTGTATGCATACCGAAGAGCCTAACTGTGCTGTAAAAGATGCCGTGAATAAAAATACCATAGCAGCAGACCGCTATATCAGTTACCGCAATATATTAGACAGTATAGATGAAAAAAAGTATTGACGCAAAACTTTCAATTTTCAACTTTCAAATCTCAATTTTCAATAAGCCATACGTTCCAGGTAATTGGCCACTTCCATCACGGCATTGTTATCTTTTTTTGCACTTTTAACCTGCTGCGGTAAAATGCTTACTCCATTAAAAATGCTGTAGTGAAGGGTTAAATAGTAATCTTTGTACTGGAAGTCCCAGTCAAGAGATTCGGCATCATCAACCTGGTTTAAGAATTTCACCTGCAGTTCGTCTGCCAGTGTGGTGGCAATAGCGTAGAATTTTGAAATACCGCAGTTGTCGTCAATAACGGCTTCGGTGGCGCCATTGTGAGTTTTCAGTTGGTAGCACATAAATATTCGGATTTAGGTTTTTATTTTAGCTTCAAGCTTCAAGGGATAACCATACCGCCACTATCCACCTGCTCCCACCTTGTAGCGATCCCCTTGCAGCTGCTTACTTATTCCCCAACTGCTTTCTTACCACCCCTGTACTTTGCTTTCTTCACTTTTTCACCAGACACAATTTTTTCTGCGCCTACATTACGGCCATCGCTGGGGCAGCCGTATTTATCTTTTTTACGGAAGATGTTGGATATAAAACACCCGCTGAGTAAAAAAGAAACTAAAAAAATATATACTACTGCCTTTTTCATGTATTAAAGATATATTTTTTTTCTTGCTTGACTGCCTCCCCATTCCCTCAGGAATTGGCTGCATCTTTAAACCATCCGCTGTACATCAGGTAGTTATTTGCGATCCTGTCTATTTCGCCGTGTATCAGTTCCTGGCTGATGTCTTTTACTTTCTTTGCAGGTATTCCTGCATAAATGGTGCCAGCCTCTACAATGGTGTTCTCTAAAACCACGGCGCCTGCAGCAATAATGCTGTTGCTGCCAATCTGGGCGTTATCCATCACGATGGCGCCCATGCCCACCAGCACATTATCAGCTATAACGCAGCCATGCACAATTGCATTGTGTCCGATGCTAACATTATTTCCGATTGTGGTGCCATATTTCTGGTAAGTACAGTGAATGATGGCCCCATCCTGCACATTTACCTTGTTGCCCATTCGGATAAAATTCACATCGCCCCGCAATACGGCATTAAACCAGATGCTGCAGTCATCGCCCATCACCACTTCACCCACAATGGTGGCATTGGGAGCTATAAAACAATTATTGCCCATTTGAGGAAGGATACCTTTAACAGGAAGAATTACCGGCATATCTGTTTTTATTTTTAGTGAGTATTCAATATTTTTATTTTACCTGAGTCTTTAAAATTTAACCTTATTGAATCTGCTGCCTCCATGATTTTATCCAGCGACTTTAAAATTTTTGTTTTGGTGGCAGAATCTGACACCAGGTTGTCGAGGATGCCTGCTTTTTCAAAAATACCTGTTATGGTATCTCCTTTTGCTAAGTAAACTTTACTTTCTGCCATTTCTATATAAACAGCCGCATATCCTAAAACAGTTGACTGGATAAAAATCTTAGACCCTGCGGGAACGGATAATGATGGGTTTAAGTCCAGCTTTGCAATGATTTTCCTGTTCACTAAATCGAGTGACTTTACCGAACCAGCCTCAAATCCGTTTACCAATACCTTGCTGCCCTCGGTAATGCCATCTACTTTATCAAAAATAACATACAGGTTATTTTTATTGCCTTTACAGGCAACTAAAAATACCCCTACCAGTATGGCAATAAAAAAATAACCTTTCATAATAATGATTACCGGGCAAAGCAAAAATATCACTATTTCTTTACGAACTTTGTAAATATGACCAACCGCCAGCTTTTTTTACATCATGTAGGCCAAACCTCCGATGCGCCATTAGCGCTTGAAATTATAAAAGCAGCAGGATGTAAATTGTATGATGTTGAGGGAAATGAATACATCGACCTGATTGGCGGTATCAGTGTTTGTAACGTGGGCCACCGTCATCCAAAGGTTATTGAAGCCATAAAAAAACAACTGGATGATTACCTCCACATCATGGTATATGGAGAACTGGTGCAGAGTCCGCAGGTACAGTATGCCACATTACTCACACAACATTTGCCACCATCGCTCAACTCCGTTTTTTTTACCGCCAGTGGCAGCGAAGCCACAGAAGGCGCTATGAAACTGGCCAAACGTTTCAGCAACAGGACTGAAATCATCTCTTTTAAAAATTCTTACCATGGCAGTACGCAGGGCGCATTAACTATAATGGGTGATGAGTACTGGCGCAATGCCTTCAGGCCATTATTGCCGGGTACCATGCAATTGAGGTATAATTCTTTTGAAGACCTGGAAAATATTACTGAACAAACTGCCTGCGTAATTGCAGAAACCGTGCAGGCAGAAGCGGGTGTGCTCACCCCAAAAAATAACTGGTTAAAAGCATTGAGGGAAAAATGTACCCAAACAGGAACACTGTTGGTGCTGGATGAAATTCAATGCGGTTTTGGCCGTAACGGTACCTTATGGGCATTTGAGCAGTTTGATGTGGTGCCCGATATTTTATTGCTGGGCAAGGCATTGGGTGGCGGTATGCCTTTGGGCGCTTTTGTAGCAGATAAAAAAATTATGGACAGCCTTTCGCACCACCCGGTGCTGGGCCATATCAATACTTTTGGCGGCCACCCGGTTTGCTGCGCTGCGGGGCTTGCTGCATTTAAAGTATTGCTGGAAGAAAAATTGATTGAAGGAGTTAAAGAAAAAGAAGCCTTGTTTATTTCTTTGCTTACTGAGGGGTCAGACGGCTTAAAGCCGTCAAGACCCCTTACCGTTCGCAGCTGTGGTTTAATGATGGCTGTGGAATTTGAAAATTTTGAAACCAATAAAGCTGTTATTGACAGATTAATTGCGCAGGGAGTTTTTACCGACTGGTTTTTATTTGCCCCTCACTGCCTGCGCATTGTACCGCCGTTAACTATAAGTACTGGTGAAATTAAAACAGCCTGTGCTCAAATTATTGCGGCTGCCAACAGTTTATCATCCTTCAATGAAAAAATTTAAAAAACTTTTTTTCCGCGTTGTTATTTTTTTAGCTGCTGTGTATTTACTGCTGCTGGTACCCGATGGTGCGGATACCGATATGGTAACCGCAGGTAAAAAACCTTTTGTATGGAACAAGGATACTTTCTGGCTGCAGATGGAAGCAAAATTTGTTGCTGCCCGTCAAATGACTACAGAGCAGCAGGACTCAGTAATAAAAAAATTACTAACAAGCGCAATGGATAAATTAAACCAGGTTGCCGATTCAGCACTCGGTGCAGGAGATGCAAGGCTGGCAGATATAGAAAACAATTTTTTTGACTATGCTGTTTATGCCGCAGCCAGGCCTTTATCCATGTCTGGGTTTTTACATTATGGCAACCAGCTGCGTGATTATATAAAAAAACAATCCTGCCACTGGAACACTGCAGATACAGCAGTAAAAAACGCACTTTATACATTGCTGTACGGTATGAGGGCAGCTACAGAAGAAGCCATGTTGCAGACAGGAATATTTTATGATGCAGCTCCGGCTGTTGAAGTGCAGGAGGAAATGTCTGCAGCCCCATTCACCACCATTTTTGGGGTTAAAGTGCACAGCGGCGATTTACTGGTGTCCAGGGGAGGGGCAGAAGTGTCTGCATTAATTTCAAGAGGTAATGATTACCCGGGTAATTTTTCGCATGTGGCATTGATCTATGTAGATGAAAAAACAAACCAGCCTTATTTAATAGAAGCGCATATTGAAAAAGGGGTGGCGCTCTCCTCTGTTGAACAATATGTAAGCGATAAAAAATTGCGGTTTATGGTATTGCGGTTGCGCAATGATTTGCCCGTAATGCAAAAAGATCCCTTACTGCC
>Ga0209023_10004190_pt1 | contig 16618 bp, 19 predicted proteins | sample LakOneMetagenome_FD_187468 | JGI IMG/M metagenome (GOLD analysis project Ga0209023, IMG submission 187468) | Freshwater and sediment microbial communities from Lake Erie, Canada (SPAdes) (version 2) | ecosystem: Environmental > Aquatic > Freshwater > Lentic | place: Lake Erie, Canada... | reverse complement strand
GGATACTGGGTGTCAGCCACCTTCGTACACGGCGCGAAGCCGGAGCCGGGCGTGCCGGAAGGTCCGGTGGTTGGGCTGATCAATCAATTGCTTGAGCAGCTCAATCTCAAGCCCTCGCGAAGCGAGCCGGTCGGCGGGATGCTGGTCACAACCCCGGTTGAATCCCTGTTTCGGGGCGCCGATGGCTCACGCATGACCTTCCGCAGTATGGCGCTTGAACGCGCGATCGAGACGTCGTTGACCCAAACCGGTCGCGAAGCGAACGATGCAGCAGGCGACAAGTCGATCGTACCGTCCGTCAGCGTTCCGATGCAGGCGAAGCTCCAGCTGGCTGCGAGCTTTGCAAGAGGGCTCGCCGAGATGGGACAACCGGCACGGGCACAGGACGTCATCCGGGCGCTGAAAGATGCGCCGGAGCTCGCAATCGATCCGATCGCGGCGCCCGCTGTCCGTCTGGCGGACCTTGAGGCGCAGGCGTGGTCCCTGCAGTCAATGCCTGAAATGCGCGCGCGGCAGGCGGCGGCGCTTCTGAAGCAGGCTGCTGCAGCGATTGTGGATCCCGTCGAACGGGTCACCGCGCTTGCTCGCGTGGGCTCGATTCTGAGCCGCGACACGCAGCTTTCGCAGGATATTTCGCGACCATTTCTCACCCTCGCTTCGGAATCGATCAAAACCATTGCCGACGCCAAACGACGTGCTGGCGCGCTGGGTGAATGGTCGGTCGCCATGGCAGAAGCGTACGCCGCCGAGTCCACGGCCACCGCGAAGTCCGGCCTGCGCAATCAGGCGAGGGTGGCTGCTGACCAGGCAGAAAAACTGATCAAACAGGCGCCGGATGAGTGGTCACGTGCGCGGCTTCTGGCCACTGACCATCGGCTCCGGCTACAACTGGGTGAGACCGAAAAAGCCAACGTGAGTCTGGAAGCCGCGCTCGGACTAATTGCAAAGATCGAAAATCTGGCCGATCGTGCGAGTGCCCTGCGTGTGGTCGCCCAACTCGCGGGGCCAGTCGCGGCTGAACGTGTCCTGGCCGCAGCGGCACTCATCGCCAACGCCGCTGCAACCGCCGACTCACAACCCGAGCCAACACCAGCCATCGAGCGAGCGCGGGCCCGCATTCAGCTTGCACTCATGTCCGCCGATGCGGGGCAGGTCAGCCAGTCCGACCGCTATGGTCAGCTGGCAAGGACCACAATGGGCCTCAACCCAGCGGATACAGTGACGGTGCTCGCGGAACTGATGCTGCAGCGGGATCTGGCGATAGCGAAGACGTTGCAGGCGGCCGGACGCTACGCCGATGCGGAACAGCTCTTGCAGCGCTCGGCCGGTTACCTGCGGTGAGCGCGAGCGTTCGGGCCGCGCGTGATGCGGGTCCCGGTTGGATCTAAAGCGCGGTAGACACCGGCGCCAGCGCCTTCAGCCAGCGCTCAAAGGGCAGCTTGTGCTCCGCATGCAGCGCACGAGCGCGCGCCTGAATGGCGCGGCTGTCGAGCGGCGGGATTGGTGACTTGCTGGCGATGACGGTGACGTTTTCCGTGGCAATTGCCGGCAGCAGCACAATATTGTCAACGCCGAACACCGCGCGCAGTCGTCGCAGCCCACCACGATAGCGCGTCACACTGCTCCACATATTCGCGACCATGACCCCGCGCGCCTTGAGTGCGCGATGCGCGGCGGCGTAAAACTCCTCCGATTCGAGGGTGCCGACGCGACCACGCCCGTCGTAGCAATCTACCCAGATCCAGTCTAGGCTTGACGCCGGGCGCTCGGAGATGACTTTGGCGGCGTCACCCAGTGTGAAGCGCAGCCGCGCGTCGTCCACTGGCAGAGGAAAGGCTGAATGTGCAAGCGCCATGACGTCGCTGCGCAGTTCGACAATTTCCATGCGTTTGATGGAATCGCTCCAGTTGGCCAGCGCCCAGCGCGGCAGCGAGCCGACGCCGAGTCCGGCGACATAAATATGCTTCGGCGGCGGCGTGAACAGCAGCGCGGCGCACATGTCCTGTGCATATCCCAGCGCCAATTCCGCCGGTTTGCTGATGCGCATGCGGCCCTGCACCCATTCAGAGCCAAAGTGCAGTGTGCGGTAGCCATGTTGTTCAGAAATCAGCAGATCGGTCATGAGTTGCGGGGAAAGGTGGCGGAGGACAGAAGACCCTATTGTCTACGTTGTGACGGGATGGCGGTTCGTTAGCGGCCGCAGCGCTTAAAATGGTGACTTCTCTGTTTGAGATTCGCTCTTTGCCATGGCTACCAGCAAACCCGTTCTTTCTGCCGTTGCCGCAGGGGATGCATCTGCATCCGCGTCGGTGCTATCAACGGTCCCCGAAATCATTGCCGATCTCAAAGCGGGCCGCATGGTCATCCTGATCGATGAAGAGGACCGTGAAAACGAAGGTGACCTGGTGCTGGCGGCTGAATTCGTCACGCCAGAAGCCATCAATTTCATGGCCAAACATGGCCGCGGGTTGATTTGCCTGACGCTTACACAGGAGCGTTGCGCCCAGCTCAATCTGCCGCTCATGACCGCGACCAATCGTTCCGGGTTCGGTACCAATTTCACGATGTCGATTGAAGCTGCCGAGGGCGTGACCAGCGGCATTTCGGCTGCCGATCGCGCTCGCACCGTTCAGGTCGCAACCGCGTTCAACGCGAAACCGGACGACATCGTGCAGCCGGGCCACATCTTTCCGATCATGGCGCAGCCAGGCGGCGTGCTCATGCGCGCGGGCCACACCGAAGCGGGCTGCGATCTGCCGCGCATGGCCGGCCTGACGCCTGCGTCGGTGATCTGCGAAATCATGAAAGACGACGGCACCATGGCGCGGCTGCCTGATCTGCTTGTCTTTGCCAAAGAACACGGACTGAAAATCGGTGCCATTACCGACCTGATCCAGTACCGCGCCGCGCAGGAAAAACTGGTGGAGTGCGTGGGCGAACGGCCGCTGCAGACGGTTCATGGCGCATTCACGCTCAAAGTGTTCCGCGAGAAGCTCACGCACGCGACGCACCTCGCGATTGTCAAAGGCACACCTGTTGCGTCGCAGGAAACGGTGGTGCGCGTGCATGAGCCGCTTTCGGTGATCGACACGCTGGATGCTGACAGTGCTGTTCATTCGTGGAACATTCCCAAAGCGCTGGCGCGCTTGCAGAAAGCGGAGGCGGGCGTGCTCGTGCTCCTGCATCAAAGTGAATCGGCGGATGCGCTGCATGATCGCGCGCTCAACGTCAAACCGCTTAACGCGCACAAGATGGACTTGCGCACCTATGGCATCGGCGCGCAGATTTTGCGCGCACTCAATGTCGGCAAGATGCGTGTGCTGGCGAAACCGCGGCGCATGCCATCAATGACGGGCTTTGATCTTGAAGTCGTCGCCTACGAAGAACAGTAAGCCCTCGTAAACGCATTGTCGCTGTCGCGGTAATGACAACCTGAAAAGAACAATATGTCTCTCGAACCCCTTATGAAACTGCGCGGCGCTGGTCTGCGCATTGGCGTTGTCACGGCGCGCTTCAACGCGCCCATCTGCGAAAAACTGCTCGCCGGCGCAAAAAAAGCGCTTGCCGAAATGGGCGTTGATGCGAGCGATATCGCCGAGGTCACGGTACCCGGCGCGCTGGAAATTCCGCTGGCGCTGCAGGCGTTTGCATCGACCGAACAGTTCGACGCGCTGATCGCGCTCGGCTGCGTCGTCAAAGGCGATACCTATCACTTCGAGGTTGTCTGCAACGAATCTGCCGCGGGCATCACCCGCGTGGGCCTTGACCTTGATGTCGCCATTGGCAACGGCGTGCTCACCACGTTTACCGATGAACAGGCGATGTCCCGCGCCGGGCAGAAGGGCTATGAAGCAGCGCAGGCGGCCGTTGAAATGGCGCTCCTGCAGGAGTGGACGCATTCGAACTTCGGCGAATAGGCGGGTATGACCACCACCACACCGCCCGTTGCGGACGCAGCCGTTGCAGCAAAACCGAAGCCCAAGTCCGCGCGCCGCTGGGCGCGGGAATTTGCACTGCAGGGTCTGTATGAGTTCTATGTCGCGGGGCATGATCCGGTCTCGATTCGTTTGCGGACTGAGGCCGATGAGGATTTCAGGCGCTGCGACAAGGAGTTTTTCCGCGAGATGTGGCGTGGATTGACCGAAGACTGGGAACCGCTTATTGCCATCGTGCAGCCGCATGTCGATCGCCCGATGGAACAGGTGAGCCCCATTGAGCGCGGCGTGATCCTGATCGGCGCCTGGGAACTCAAACACCGGGTTGACATTCCCTATCGCGTGGCTATCAACGAATCGGTCGAGCTCGCCAAGAGTTTTGGTGGCACGGACGGTCACAAATGGGTCAACGGCGTGCTCGATAAGGTCGCGCCGACACTGCGCGCGGACGAAGTGGCAGCGAGCCCACGGCGACGCTAGTCGCGGTCCGGATGACCGAGTTCGAACTGATCGAACGCTTCTTCACGCGGCCGCGTGTGGACGCAATCGTGGGTAATGGCGACGATTGTGCCGTCATTGCACCTGCGGCTGGACACGCGTTTGCCGTCACAACCGATAGCCTGATCGAAGGCAGGCATTTTTTGCCGACCATCGATCCGTTGAAACTCGGGCGTCGCGCCGTCAATGTGAATCTCAGCGATCTCGCCGCAATGGGCGCGGCACCGCGCTACGCGTTGCTTTCTCTGACTTTGCCGCAGATCGACGAGCACTGGATTTCCCGATTTAGTGACGGCTTGTGGTCAGCGCTCGATGAACATAGCGTTGAGCTGATTGGTGGCAACACGACGCGCGGACCGCTCGCCATCGCGATTACCGCTTTCGGCGAATTGCCGCAGGGCGCGGCGCTCGTGCGTTCAGGCGCGCGCCCGGATGACGAGTTATGGGTGAGCGGGGCTCTCGGCGACGCAGGTTGGGCGCTTTATTGCATGATCGGTGACATAAAAGCCGAGGCAAGCGCAGCACAAATCGCGAAATACGAAACGCCGCAAGCGCGAGTCGCCGTGGGCATCGCGTTACGTGGGGTGGCCAGCAGTTGCATCGACGTCTCCGATGGGCTGCTTAGTGAGGCGGCGCACATTGCCAGAGCGTCCGCCGTCACAGTTGAGATTGACTTTGCCGCAATCCCAACTGGCCTTGCAGGCATGTTGCAGACCGGGCAGCATGCTGCGAAGGCGCGCCACTGTTTGCTCTCCACCGGCGACGCCTATGAATTGTTGTTCACCGCACCGCGCGACAAGCATGACCAGGTGCTGGGCCTGTTACGCGAACACAGGCTTGATGGCGCATGCATTGGTCGCGTGCTTGAACAAAGACAGGGTGAGCCTGTCCGCGTTCTCGATGCACAATTGCAGAAAATGGATATCAAAATTTCCGGCTGGGACCATTTCGCATGAGCGCCACGCTTGAGCATTCGTTGCCGCAGCCGACGGTGCGCTTTATGTTTTCGCATCCGGCGCACTTCATTTCCCTCGGATTCGGGACTGGGCTGGCGCCGTTCGCACCCGGTACTTTCGGTACGTTGCTCGGCCTTTTCCTGACCAGATGGTTGCAGCCCGTGGTCGGGGACGAGATGTTTTTTATCGGACTTGCCGCCGCCCTGTTGATTGGCGCCTGGGCTGCGGGCGTCACGGGCAGAGCGCTGGGCGAAAGTGATCACGGCTCTATCGTCTGGGATGAGGTCATTGCGATGGCGTTGATCACGGCGATGTTGCCGGGTGCAATGTGGAAACAGGCGTGGGCCTTCCTGCTGTTTCGAATCCTCGATATCCGCAAGCCCGGCCCGATTGGCTGGGCCGACCGCCACGTCAAGGGTGCCGTTGGCGTCATGCTTGACGATCTGATCGCAGCGGCGTTGACCTTGTTTATTTTTGCGCTGTGGGCGCGTGTGTTCTGACGGAGCCCTATCGTGCAGGCACTGTTCGACGAATGGCTCAAGCTCGCGGAATACCTCGGCAGAATTTGTACCGATGAGAAACGGGTAATTGTCGGTGCAGAGAGCTGTACCGGCGGCCTCATTGCGGCCGTGCTCACCAGCGTCTCTGGATCTTCGGCGTGGATTGACCGCAGCTTTGTTACCTATAGCAACGAAGCGAAGATGGAAATGTTGGGTGTGAAGGCGGCGACGCTCGACACGTTTGGCGCCGTGAGCGAAGAAACGGCCCGCGAAATGGCGCTGGGTGCGCTGAGTCGAAGCCGCGCCACGATGGCGTATTCAGTCACAGGCGTTGCCGGTCCAACCGGTGGCTCAGCGACAAAGCCCGTCGGCATGGTCTGTTTCGGTTTTGCGGACTCACAAGGCGGGGTGCATTCGGTAACCTGCCACTTCACGGGTGATCGCAGCGCAGTGCGAGCGCAAAGTGTGAATTTCGTTCTTGCCAAATTGGCAGCGCGCGCCCTATAAACTCCTGTTTATCTCACTGGAAATTTTCGCCCGAACATGAAGTGCCCTTTTTGCGGCTCGCTTGAAACACAAGTGATTGACTCGCGCGTCTCGGAGACGGGCGACGCGATCCGCCGTCGTCGCAAGTGCATGAGCTGCGACAAACGCTTCACCACCTTCGAGACCGTGGAAATGCGCATGCCTCAGGTCATCAAGGGCAATGGCACGCGCATCGATTTCAACGTCGAAAAAATTCGCACGGGCTTCAATCGCGCACTGCATAAGCGGTTCGTGCCCACGGAATTTGTCGATCAGGCGATTGCGCGAATAACCGCAAATATTCACAGTCTTGGTGAACGCGAAATTCCTTCGCGCAGCATCGGCGAGATGGTCATGGCAGAACTCTACAAACTGGACAAAGTGGCCTACATCCGCTTTGCCTCGGTCTACAAGTCCTTCCAGGATGTTGAAGATTTCCGCTCGGCGCTGCACGAAGTTGAACGTCCTGCTGTGGCCAAGAAACCTGCCGCGAAAAAACCGAAAGGTGTCTAGCGTTTCTCGCAAGACGGACGTTCGTCGAACGATCTGACGTGCGCGATGCGCGAAGTCTCGATGGTCCGAACCGTGAGCATGAGTTCGCCAAGCCGCCCGGCGCTGATATGCGGGTGACGTCAGTGCCGATGCGCACGCCGCTGTCATTGCTGACGCTGCTATTGATCGGCATCGCGGCAATTCGTATCTTCTACATGGTCTTGCACGATCCAATGTTTGGCTATGGCAACCAGTTCGACATGGGTCGTACCGCCGCATGCCTGGACCTGTGGCCCGAATTGCCCGGAGGCCCTAGCGACATAGGTTACTTTGAGGCGCCAGTCGAGAGCCACCGAATCGTAAAGATTGCATCGCAGGAGTGCTATCCAGGCGTGGAGGCCGCGTTCGACAAACTGGCTATCAGCCTGGACGGACTTCGGCGGTATTTAGCGACCGATAGCAATCACGTTGATATGCGTGTAATCGGCCTGCTGAAGTCGATACTGTTGTGTATCGCTGCATGGCTCGTGCATGGAGCGCTCAAGACTCGCCCCTGGGCAGCGTTGATGCACGCGGCGATTCTGATGATAGTGGTCGCCGATCCGCTGAACACCCTGTATCTCAACACGCTCTACGGCGAGTTTTTTGCCGTACTTGGCGCCTATATGGCGATTGCCGGAATTGCGGTCCTTCTGATCAGTCACGAGCAGCCGATCCAGATGCGCATTTTGCTGCTGTTTTCGTCAGGCGTTCTTTGTCTGGCGTTTTCGCGAATGCAGCATGTCTTGCTACCCGTCTTCTTCATCATGCTGTTCGGTGCGCTGACACTGGGTAGCGCATACGCGCGCAAGCTACCGCGCGAGCGCCTGGCGATCTGGTTCGTCGTCGCGGTGCTTGCAATCGCCACGGGGATTTCGATTGCCGGCAATCTGCGCTTCGGCGCGCGCAACCCGGTGTTTCACGAGGTCAACCGGAGCAATATGCTGTTCGGAGCACTGCTGCCCGCAAGCGAAGACTTGGAAACGACTGTCAGTGCGCTCGGGTTGCCACCGGAATGTGCGCTGCTTTCCAATTCCAGTTACTTCCGGATTGCAGCACGTGGGCTGAAGGGCGCATGTCCGGAAGCACTGTCCATCGCACCGTTGTCCATGATTTCCGTTTTCGCTACCCAACCGAAGCTGTGGGCGGTCGTTTTTGGGCGGGGGCTCGTGCTCTCGAGCGGTTGGCGCATGCGCTATGTCGGAGAGATTGCGTACGGAAAATTTGCACGGGTTCCGGCCGGACCGCTGGGTGTCGCATCTAGCGCGAGCAGCTTGAGTGGCAAGCTGAACTTCAACGGCCATGCGATCTTCTGGTTGCTGCCGGTATGGGCTGGGCTGATCGCGGCGGGCGTCCTTGCACGCAATCAGCTATCGAAACGCGACATGAGCGCCGATGGCGGGGCCGCGTTGGCCTGTACTGTGTTGTTTTGCCTTGCGGTTGTCGTCATGTCGGTCTGGGTTTCGGCGCTGTTCGGTGATGGGTACAGCGAACTGGCACGCCATCTTCATCTGGGTATCATTGCTTCGCTGGCTTCATGGTTGATATTGATTGTGTTAGTCGTCCGCTATCGTCCGGTCATACCGACTATTTTTGTGTTGTTGCTTGCGCTGGGTTCGGTGATGGCACTTCGCGGTTTGCCGCTGGCCATGGGCGGCCTTTCGGAGCCTGAGGAGGATCGCATGCTCGCGACTGCAAGTACATTTGGTGGATGGATAGTGGCGCCTGATCACGTGGCCGCAGTTGACATGGAACAGCAACACAAGTTGCTGCGACGGGTAACGGTCAGCCAGTCCGTCGGGCTCGGTCGCCTGCACCCGCTTGACGGCAGCAGCAAGACCTTTGAATTCCATGCCGATCGATCGATCTTCCCAGCCACATTTGATCCGCTGCTTCCAGTCGAGTTGTACGCGGTGGGCGTTGGTGGTGGTCGCCAGCGTGTTGATATCCGCTACCCTTGCGCCAGGATAGCGGGCTGCAAATGAATGAATGGGTGAAAGGCAGCCGCTTTCGCAATATGTTTTCATGCGGCTTGCAGGGGTTGTACGACATGCGTAATCGAATGAGTAAAGAAGTCGCTGCGTCGGTGCCTGCGTGGCGGGAGAGCTCAAGACGTGTTTAGTGCCGCTGACGAAGCCTTCATGCGTCGTGCGCTCGATCTGGCGGCAATGGCGATGAATCATGCGACGCCTAACCCGCGTGTGGGCTGCGTGCTCGTTCGTGATGGCCATGTGATTGCCGAGGGCTTTACGCAACGACCGGGCGAGCCGCACGCCGAGGCGCATGCCATTCGAAATGCGCGGGCAAAAGGCCTGGAGCTTGGTGGCGCGACCGCCTACGTGACACTGGAGCCATGCAACCACTTCGGCAAGACGCCGCCATGCACGGAAGCCCTGATCGCCGCAGGTATCACGCGTGTATTTGCCGCAATGGAAGACCCCAATCCCATGGTTAGTGGTACCGGGCTCGCACGCCTGCGCGACGCCGGTGTGGATGTGCGGGTGGGCCTGTTGTCGCATGATGCGCTTGAAACCAACATCGGCTTTGTCAAGCGCATGACGACCGGTCTGCCGTGGGTACGCGCGAAAGTGGCTGCAAGCATGGATGGACGTACCGGTCTGGCAAACGGCGAATCGAGGTGGATCACCGGCGACGAAGCGCGGCGCGACGGTCATCGCTGGCGGGCGCGTGCCTGTGCCATCGTCACCGGCAGCGGTACCGTCAAGCATGACAATCCGCAAATGACGGTGCGCGGCGTCGCAACCACATTGCCGTTGCGACAGCCGCTGCGCATCGTGTTCGATCATCTGGGCGAGTTGAGCCCGATGGCCAAGGTTTTGCAGGGCGGCGCTTTGGTCTACTGTGCCGAACGCACCCCCGCTGATTTGCCCGGCAACGTTGAAATCGTCAATCTGCCCGACGCCAAGCAGCCGGGCAAGATTGACCTGCCTGCAGCGTTGCAGGATATCGGTGCGCGTGGCGTCAACGAATTGCATCTGGAAGCGGGCGCACGACTCACGGGACCGATGGTTGCGGCCGGATTGGTGGACGAGCTGCTCATTTATCTCGCTCCCAAGCTGCTTGGTCGTGACGCGCGCGAAATGTTTTCGTTCAGCGAACCGGGCAAGCTCGCAGACGCGATGCAGTTTGATCTGCACGACGTGACCCGCATCGGCGACGATGTCCGGATAATGCTGCGGGCGAAATAGGGAACGAAGCGCGCAACAAGCAGGAGTTTGCATGTTCACGGGAATCATTACCGGTTTGGGCCGGGTTACCACGCACGAGACCGTCGGCGACGGTCAGCGCATCAGCGTCGCCTGCGGCGACTGGCCGCTTGACGACATCGCGATAGGTGACTCAATCGCGCATTCAGGTTGCTGCCTGACCATCGTCGAAAAAGGCGCGGGCGTTTTGCGCTCTGACGTGTCCGCGCACACACTGGGCATCGTCGCCGGACTTGGCGTTGGCGCGCTCGTCAATCTTGAAAAGTCACTGACGCTCGCCGACAAGCTGGGCGGACATCTGGTGACCGGTCATGTCGACGCAACCGGTCTCGTGACCCAGTGGAAGAACCTCGCCGAGAGCTGGCTGCTTGAGGTCGAAGTGCCCGCACATCTCGGCAAGTTCATCGCGCAGAAGGGTTCGATCACAGTGAACGGAATCAGCCTGACGGTGAACGCGGTGCAGGACGTCGCCACCGGAACACGCTTTCAGGTCAACGTGATCCCGCACACGTATCAGGTCACCAATTTGGCTGAACTGGCTCAGGGCCATCGCGTGAACATTGAAATCGACACCATCGCGCGATACGTCGAACGCATGACCCAACGCGCCTAAAATTTACGTAAACCACATTACAAACCGCCGGAATTTCCCCCATGTCCAAAGCCACCTTTAACTGGAGCGACCCGCTGCTCCTCGATCAGCAATTGACTGACGACGAACGCATGATTCGTGATGCCTCGGCGCAATATGCGCAGGACAAGCTGCTGCCGCGCGTTGTTGAGGCGTTTCGCAAGGAGCACACCGATGTCGCGATATTTCGCGAAATGGGCGAACTCGGCCTGCTGGGACCGACGATTCCCGAGCAATACGGCGGCGCAGGGCTCAACTATGTGGCCTACGGCCTGATCGCGCGCGAGATTGAGCGTGTGGATTCGGGTTACCGCTCGATGATGAGTGTGCAGAGTTCACTGGTGATGGTGCCGATCAACGAGTTCGGCTCCGAGGCGCAAAAGCAGAAATACCTGCCCAAGCTCGCGACCGGTGAATGGATCGGCTGCTTCGGTCTGACCGAACCGAATCACGGTTCCGATCCGGGCAGCATGATCACGCGGGCCAAGAGTGTGCCGGGCGGTTTTTCGCTGTCGGGCGCGAAGATGTGGATTTCCAACTCGCCGTTCGCCGATGTGTTCGTGGTGTGGGCGAAGAACGACGAAGGCCGTATTCGCGGCTTCATCCTTGAGAAGGGCATGAAGGGCCTTTCCGCGCCAGCGATCAAAGGCAAAGTGGGCTTGCGTGCCTCGACGACCGGCGAGATCGTGATGGATGAGGTGTTCGTACCGGCCGAGAACGAATTGCCGAATGTGGAGGGGCTCAAGGGGCCGTTCACCTGTTTGAATTCGGCGCGTTACGGCATCGCCTGGGGCGCGCTGGGCGCTGCGGAGGATTGCTGGTTCCGCGCGCGGCAATACGTGCTGGACCGCAAGCAGTTCGGGCGTCCGCTCGCGGCGAATCAATTGATCCAGAAGAAGCTGGCCGACATGCAGACTGAAATCACGCTCGGCCTGCAAGGCTGTCTGCGCCTGGGTCGCATGAAGGACGAGGGCACGGCCGCCGTTGAAATCACCAGCATCATGAAGCGCAACAGTTGCGGCAAGTCGCTCGATATTGCGCGGCTGGCGCGCGACATGATGGGTGGCAACGGCATCAGCGATGAGTACGGCGTGGCACGGCATCTGGTGAACCTTGAAGTGGTCAACACCTACGAAGGCACGCATGACATTCACGCGCTGATTCTGGGCCGCGCGCAGACGGGAATTCAGGCGTTTCAGTAGCGATGATTTCCGGAATCGTACTGGCGTTGGCGCTAGCTTCAGTTTATGCATTTCTCGGCACGCAGCGATAGGCTTGGTGCTGATGATTGTTGATTTGAAGTTGGATGCAGATAGCTGGGGTTTCTCGATTCCGATTACATTGTTCTTGTTGCTAATCGTCCCTACATGGATCGTTGCTGGCAAATTTCAGCGTAGTCGCTGATCAAATAAATGAAGCTTTACAACTACTTCCGCTCCTCTGCCGCGTACCGCGTTCGCATCGCCCTTAACCTGAAGGGGCTCGCGTGGGACCACGTGGGCGTGCATTTGGTCAAGCGCGAACAGCGCTCGCCGGAATACCTGGCGCTCAATCCGGCCGGGCTGGTTCCGTCGCTGGTTACCGATGATGGCGACGTACTGACGCAGTCATTGGCGATCATCGAGTATCTCGACGAGATCAAGCCGCGCAAGGCGCCGCTGTTGCCGAAGGACAAGGTCGCGAAGGCGCATGTGCGCTCGCTCGCGCTGGCGCTCGCCTGCGACGTGCATCCGCTCAACAACGTTCGCGTGCTGAATTACCTGAGCAACGAGCTGACCATCACCACCCAGCAAAAAGATGCGTGGATCGCGCACTGGATCGTGACCGGGCTAGAGGCGTTCGAGAAAACGCTCGTGCAGTCGAAAACAGCGGGCCGGTTCTGTTATGGCGATGAGCCGACGCTGGCGGATATCGTGCTCGTGCCTCAGGTGTTTTCTGCACGACGCTTCAATGTGGACGTCGCGCGCTACCCGCTCATTTCGATGATTGATGCGAACTGCAATACGCTGCCCGCGTTTGTCGAAGCGCTGCCGTCGAAACAACCGGATTTTCAGCCATAGTCAGGTTCAACAGCTTTTGGCTGAAATTATTATTTCATTGGGGCTGCAGGGCGATATGCTCATATGTCGACTTTTGACGATTCGCGCGTTGAGCCCATATGGAATCGTGCTATCAGCGAAAAGCTGATTGTTAGCTGATAGACTGCACGCATGTCAGAAACGATTACCTTCGACGTTCCATCGCCCGCAGCGCACGAAGCGCTGCTGGCAGAAATGCATTTCAACGACAAGGGACTGGTCCCTGCCATCGCGCAGGATGCGGTGACTAACGAAATTTTGATGGTCGCGTGGATGGATCGCGCCGCTTTCCTGCGCACGCTGGGCACCGGCAAAGCCTGCTACTACTCGCGATCGCGCAAATCAGCTTGGATGAAGGGCGAATCGTCCGGACATCTGCAAATCCTGCGCGAAATACTGATTGACTGTGATGGCGACGTTGTTTTGCTCAAGGTCGAGCAATTGGGCGGCATCGCCTGTCACACCGGACGCCGCAACTGCTTTTTCCGAAAGCTTGAAAACGGTGCCTGGGTGACACAATTCGAACCCATGAAATCCGAATCCGAGATCTACGGTGGGCGCTGACAGCCTGAACCATTCCGAGGTGCTGTTGCGCCTCGCAGAGACGCTGGCTGCGCGGCGCGACGCCGATCCTGCCAGCTCCTACGTGGCAAAGCTGTTCGCGAAGGCGCCGGATGCGGCGCTCAAGAAAGTGGGCGAAGAGACGGCGGAATTCATCATGGCCTGCAAGGATGCTGAAACCGGCGTACACGCCGACGCGGTCGCGGGCGTCGATGGCCGGAGACGCGTGGTTGGCGAAGCGGCGGACGTCTGGTTTCACATGCTGGTCGCAATGTCACGCTACGATCTGACCGGGGCTGATGTGATTGCCGAACTGGCGCGGCGCGAAGGCCTGTCCGGTATTGATGAAAAGGCGGCACGCCCCAAATGAACGTGGGTGGGTGCGGATGGCCGCAGCCACAGACAACGCAACGGCATGATTATGAGCACAGACAAAGACTGCATCTTCTGCAAAATCATTCGCGGCGAAATCCCGTCGACACGGGTTTATGAGGATGACGATGTCCTGGCGTTCAGGGATATTCACCCTTCAGCGCCGGTCCACATCCTGCTGATTCCGAAGAAGCACATCGGCAGGCTGTCGGCTGCGACAGCGGAAGATCAGGCGGTGCTCGGTAAAATGATGCTGGTAGCGCCAAAAGTGGCGCAGGAGCAGGGTTCGACGGACGGATTCCGCACCATCATCAATGATGGGCGCATCGGCAGGCAGGACGTGTTCCACTTGCACATGCATGTGCTCGGTGGCCCCACGCCGCTGGGGCGAATGATCGCGCTGGGCGAATAAACGGATTTATTGGAATTTAGGAGTATTGAGTCATGGGTTCATTTTCGATTTGGCACTGGCTGATCGTGCTCTTGATCGTGGTCATGGTGTTTGGCACCAAGAAGCTGCGCAATGTGGGCAAGGATCTCGGCGGCGCCGTGAGTGACTTCAAGAGCGGCATGAAGGGCGGCGAAGAGGCGGCCAAGGCTGCGAGCGAAGCGCCACCAGCCGCCGCGCCCAACGTGATCGAAGGCGAAGTGAAGCGGGACAAGGTCTGATTGCCGGCTGTTTCTTTTGTTGATTGCGGCGACACTATCGCTGTCACGAGTGCCATAGATGTTTGAGCTTTCCTTCGGCAAGATGATGATCATCGCAGTGGTTGCGCTGATCGTGCTCGGCCCGGAAAAGCTGCCGAAGGTCGCGCGCACGCTGGGCCACCTGCTCGGCCGCGCACGAAGCTACGCCAATCAGGTCAAGCAGGACATCGACCGCGAAATGCAGATGGATGAACTGCGCAAGCTGCAGGAGCAGGCGAAAGACGCCGCGCGCAGCTTCGAGACCGCGGTGAACGACGCCGGGCGCAGCGTTGAGCAGGAAGCCGCCAGCGTGCAAAACAGCGTAAACGCTTCGCTCGCACAGGCCGAAGCGGACGCCGCAGCCACGCACGCTGTCGAAAACAGTATTGCGCCACCGGCGCCGGCGTTTACGGCACAGGATGAAGTTCAGGCGCTGGAAAAATCCATTGCCGAGCAGGCGCTTGAGACAAATCCGGTAATCTCGGTGGATCAGATGGCCGCCACCCTGCAACCCGCTGCTCCGGTACCACCGGTCGTGGACGCAACCAAGAAAGTCGCCTGAGCCTTGCTTTCGATTGGTCCGCGCTAGATGTCTTCCGATTCAGTCCAGGAAACCTTTATCTCGCATTTGATCGAGCTGCGCGAGCGGCTGGTCAAGTCGGTCGTTGCCGTGCTCGTGGTGACCTTCGCGCTCATGGCGTGGCCGGGCATGAAGGAGCTCTACGCATGGGTGGCAGCGCCGATGCTGAAGGTGTTGCCTGCGGGTACCTCCATGATCGCCACGGATGTGACCGGAACCTTCTTCATCCCGCTCAAGGTCACGCTGATGGCGGGATTCCTGATTTCGCTGCCGGTGGTGCTCTACCAGATGTGGGCATTCGTCGCGCCTGGGCTCTACAAGCATGAAAAGAAGCTCGCGCTGCCGATCATCGTCTCAAGCACGATCCTGTTTTTCTGCGGAATGGCGTTCGCGTACTTTGTGGTGTTCCCGTCAATCTTTGGCACCTTCGTCGGCTTCACGCCAAGCGGCGTCAACATGACGCCCGATATCGACAAATACTGGAGCTTCGCGCTCACCATGTTCATCGCGTTCGGCATTACGTTCGAAACGCCCGTGGTGCTCGCCGTGCTGACGCGTGCTGGCATCGTGACGGTCAAGCAGCTCGGTGAATTTCGCGGCTACTTCATCGTCGCAGCGTTTGTGATCGCTGCCGTGGTGACCCCGCCCGATGTGCTGTCGCAGTTGTTTCTGGCGGTTCCGCTGGTGCTGCTCTACGAAATCGGTATCCTCGTGAGCCGATTCATCACGCCGCGTTCACGTTCCGACGCGGATAGCGACGACTGATTTGCTCTCTGGCCGTTCAGCCAGAGCAAAGTCACTCTATTGCCGCTTGACCTGTGGCCGTTTGCCGAGCGTGACCTTGAGCTCTACCAGTTCACCCTGACGAACCACTTTGAGCGGAATCGTCTGCTCGGGCGCCGCCATCGCGATGGTGTTGACCGCGTCGGTGCGATCGCTGGTCGCCTTGCCGTTGATTTCGACAATCACATCATTCACGCGCAAACCCGCACGGCTGCCAGGTGCGCCGTCCAGGACCGCGCCAACGAAGGCGCCTTTCGCGTCCTTGAGCGCCAGCCTTTGCGCGATGTCCGGGGTGACCGTGCCAAGATTGGCGCCGAGGTAGCCACGACGGACCTCCCCGGTGGCAATCAGCTGCTCCATGATCGGCTTTGCCAGCGCACTGGGAATTGCGAATCCGATGCCCGAAAAGTCGCCGGTTCGCGTGAAGATGCTGGAGTTGATGCCGACGAGATCGCCGTTGGTATTGACCAGCGCGCCGCCGGAATTGCCCTGATTGATGGCGGCATCGGTCTGGATGAAGCTCTCAAACAGGTTGGTTTCCGAAATCTGGGTGCGGCCGAGCGCGCTCACGATACCCATCGTCACCGTGTTGCCAAACACGCCAAACGGATTGCCAATGGCGAGCACGACGTCCGCCACCTGCAGCGCCTGCGAATCGCCGAGCGTGATCGCCGGGAAATCGCTGCCCTCGATCTTGATCACGGCCAGGTCGGTGTCGGGGTCTATGCCGACGACTTTCGCAGGCAACACCCGT
>Ga0209023_10004189_pt1 | contig 16621 bp, 7 predicted proteins | sample LakOneMetagenome_FD_187468 | JGI IMG/M metagenome (GOLD analysis project Ga0209023, IMG submission 187468) | Freshwater and sediment microbial communities from Lake Erie, Canada (SPAdes) (version 2) | ecosystem: Environmental > Aquatic > Freshwater > Lentic | place: Lake Erie, Canada | collected... | reverse complement strand
GTTCGAGATCCTGGCCGGCGTCGATCACCCGCTTCGTGGTGTGCCCCGTGTCGTGCTCGTCGACGTAGAACGTCGCGTTCTGGCCGCTCGTCACGTGGTAGTTCTTGCCGCCGGGGTTTCCGCCCCACGATGCGCTGATGTGTGGCGGCGTGCGCACTGCATCACGCGGGCGCAGTAGCTGTTTGCCGCCGGCGATCACCTCGTCCCGCAGCTGGTGGAGCGGCGTCAGGTCATCGAGGATCCAGAACGAGCGGCCGTGGGTTCCGACGACGAGATCGGTGCCCTTCACGACGAAGTCGTAGAGCGGCGTCACCGGCAGGTTCGCCTGCAAGGACTGCCAGCTGGCGCCATCGTCGAACGACACGTGGATGCCCAGCTCGGTACCGACATAGAGCAGGCCCTGACGGTTCGGATCCTCACGAATGACCCGGCAGAACTCCCCGGCGGGCAGGCCCGCATCGATGCGCGACCACGTCGCACCAAGATCGGTGCTGCGGTACACGTACGGGTCGTAGTCGCCCATCTTGTGGCGTGCGACCGTCATGTACACCGTGCCGGGGGTGTGCGGTGACTCGACGATCACGGTCACCTGCGAGAACTTGGGCAGGTCGGCGGGCGTGACGTCGGTCCACTCGCCGCCATCGTTCCGCGACAGGTGCACCTTGCCGTCATCGGACCCGGCCATCAGCACACCGCGTTGGTGCGCGGACACCAGCAACGAGAACACCGTCGCATACATCTCCGCACCGGCGGTGTCCATCGTGAGCGGGCCCGAGACACCGAGCGTGTCCGGGTCCGCATAGGTGAGATCGGGGCTGATCGTCTCCCAGCTGTGCCCCTCGTCGGTCGAGCGGAACACCTTGTTGCCGGCGGCGTAGAGCACGTCCGGGTCGTGCGGGCTGAAGACGATGGGATAGGTCCACTGGAACCGGACCTCGGCGGTGGCACCGTCGTGGTACGCCTCCGGCCAGACGTTGACGAGTTGGATCTGCTTGGTGCGATGGTCGTAGCGCTGCAGCGAGTCGCCGCCGCCCGGTGAGCTGCCGATCGCGCCGACGAACACGACGTCGGGGTCACCCGGCTTCAGCGCCACGTAGCCGCTCTCTGCCGTCCCCGGCGCGAAGCAGTCGGCCCAGTTGATCGCGCCGAGACCGGTCTGGCTGGGCACCGCAATGCTGGAGTTGTCCTGCTGTGAGCCGTAGACGGTGTACGGAAATCGGTCGTCCGTGGCGACGTGGTAGAACTGCGCGGTCGGCTGGTTGTAGATCGTGGACCACGATCTCCCTGCGTTCATCGACACCCAGGCGCCGCCGTCGTCGCAGCCGATCATGCGGTCCGGGTTCGTCGGGTCGATCCACAACGCGTGGTTGTCGCCGTGGGGCGTGAAGAACTCCTCGAAGTTCTTGCCGCCGTCGATCGACTTCCAGGCCCGCATGTTCATCACGAACACGGTGTCGGCATCCGTGGGATGTGCGATCACGTGCTCGTAGTACCAGGGGCGCCAGCCGAGCTCGGGCTTGGCGCACACGTGCTCCCAGGTCTCGCCCATGTCGTCGGAGCGGTAGAGCCCACGCGTACGTCCGGTCGACTCGACCATCGCGAACACGCGTCCCGACTGCGCCGGCGAGACCGACACACCGATCTTGCCGAGCACGCCGTCGGGCATGCCGGGCCGATGACTGATGTCCTCCCAGGTGTCGCCACCGTCCTTCGAGCGCCACAGCCCACTGTCCGGGCCGCCGCTGTCGATCGACCAGAACGTGCGGCGCGCCTGCCAGATGGTGGCGAACAGGATCCGCGGGTTCTGCGGGTCCATCGACACGTCGACCGCACCCGCGCGCTCGCTCACGAACAGCACGAGTTCCCACGTGGTGCCGCCATCCTTCGACCGGTACAGCCCGCGCTCGGGGTTGTCCTTGGACGAGTGTCCGAGCGCCGCGACGTACACCAGGTCCGGGTCGTGCGGGTGCACTCGGATCTCGCCGATGTGGCGGCTCTCGCGCAGCCCGATGTGCTGCCACGTCACACCGGCATCCGTCGAGCGGTACATCCCGTCGCCGTGAGTGACATCGATCCGGATCGTGGTCTCGCCAGTTCCTGCGTAGATGATGTTGCCGTCGGACGGCGCGACGGCAAGCGCGCCGATGGAGGCAGTGGTCAGGAATCCGTCGGTGATGTTCTCCCAGTACTGGCCGCAGTCCTCCGACTTCCAGACGCCGCCGGCGACCGCCCCGAAGTAGAACACCGCCGGCCGCACGGGATCCGCCGCGACCGCGACGACACGCCCGCCGCGGGTGGGACCGATGCAGCGGTAGCGGAGCTGGCTGAGGTACTTCGGATCGACGGTCGGCATGCGCGCGATCCTGCCACACGATCGGCCGGCGTTCGGGAGAGCCCTAGGCTGCGGGGACACCCTTCGACACGAAAGGTCGCACGATGCGCCGACACCTCCCCGCACGATTCTGGATCGAGATGATTGCCGCGGTCGTGGGTTCCGCCCTCTTCCTGCTCACGCTCGTCAGTCAGGAGTGGATCGAGGAATTGACCGGCTTCTCGCCGGATGGCGGCAACGGAGCATTCGAGGTCGCGCTGCCGCTCGTACTGCTCGCGATCGCAGCATCGTCGTCCGTCGCCGCGATACGCGTCTATCGCCGTACTCCGCTCACCGCCTGAGCCTCCCGACTGGCCGTCGGCGATCAATGACCGGACGGCCGCTACATCACTGACGAGCGCAGCAGTTCGTGGGCCAGCGGGCACCCGGCCCGAAGCTCCACCTCTTCGACCGCTGCCGCCCCCGACGGGGTCACCACATGCGAACACAGCGCCAGTGGCATCACGTCGGCTTCGGCCTGCCATGGGACCCGCACGTCGGCCACTCGTTGCACCAGTGACGTGAAGCCTGCCTCGGGCAGGACTCGTCCGACACCGACGACTGCCCACACGGGCACCTCGCTGCAGTACGCAACGCTGGCAGCGGCCCGCGCGCCGCGTACGACCATCAGCTCGGTCGGCGACGCGGCCAGTGCCTCCACGATCACCAGGTCCGCGGCCAGCACTGCCGCGGCGATGCCGCCCGGTTCCACGACCTCGGCCTCGACGTCGGCACGCTCCAGGCGACGAACGAACGACGAGCCCTGGTCGTCCGCGTCGACTGCCAGCACCCGAATGTCGCCACGCCGCAGGATCGCCTCGCCGGCCAGGTCCGGCCAGCCGATCACGCACACCGTCGAGTCCGCGGGCAGCACGTCGATCAGCACCTCCGGCGTGAGGTCGGCATCGATCTCCTCGGCCCGGTCACGAGCTGTCCGGTAGGGATCGGTGGACGTCAGCATGTGTGCGCACAGCCACCAGATCGGGCCGCAGGTCGGGTGCCGTTCCACGATCCGCCGGCAGGCCACCACCAGACCGGCCGGGTCCACGCCCAGGCCACGCAGCGCGGATGCCGTCTCGCTCACCATCACCCGCGGGTCGCCCCCGCTGGAGCGGGCCAGGTACCGCAGGCGCTCGATGGGGTGCACGGGGCGACCCTACCCCCGGAACGCCCGATCGTCGCCCGGGACGGGGTGGGTCCGCAGCGGGTCCGTGCGCTAGGTTTGGCGGCCGTGGCAAGCAACGTGGCGCTCGACATCAACCTCAGCACGATCAACGGCGAGACCCGCCCGTTGGAAGAGTGGGTCACCACCTTCCACCTGGCCAGCGTGGTCCTCGACCCGTACACCAACGAGAGCTCGTGGGTGTTGAAGCCGGCCGCCCGCATCCTCGAGGCGTTCCGTGGCGCTGACGTCCGGGTGAACCTCGTGGTCACCTGCAACGCGGAGGACGCCAAGCTGTTCCTCGGCCCGCTCGCCGACCAGTTCATGGTGTTCTGCGACGCCGACCGTTCGTTCGTCCGCGGCCTCGGTCTGCAGACGCTCCCGGCGTTCGTGTTCGTCCGGGGTGACGGCAGCGTGCAGGCCGTCGCCGAGGGCTGGAACCCGGGCGAGTGGCGCGCCGTGGCCAAGGCCATCGCCGACAACACGTCGTGGATCCCGCCGACCATCCCGGTCGCCGCCGACCCGTCGCCGTTCCACGGCACCCCCGCGGCCGGCTGAGCCGCTGCCCCGGTGCCGTTCGCGCCGCCCGACCTCCCCGTCCTCGAAGCCCTGCCGGCGGTCATCGCCGCGCTCCGCGACCACATGTCGGCCGTGCTCGTCGCCCCACCGGGCGCGGGTAAGACCACTCTCGCGCCACTGGTCCTGATGGACGAGCCGTGGCTGGCGGGCCAGCGGATCGTCATGCTGGAACCGCGGCGGCTCGCCACCCGTGCCGCCGCGCAACGGATGGCCTCGCTGCTGGGTGAACGGGTCGGCGACACCGTCGGCTACCAGACCCGCGACGAACGCCACATCGGGCCCGGCACCCGCATCGAGGTCGTCACCGAGGGCGTGCTCACCCGCCGCCTGCAGCACGACCCGACGCTGGAGGGTTACGGCCTGGTCGTCTTCGACGAGGTCCATGAACGCAACCTGCCCACCGACCTCGGCCTCGCCCTGCTGCTGGACGCACGCGCCACGCTGCGCCCCGACCTGCGGGTGCTCGCCATGTCGGCCACACCGGACACGAAGGGCCTGCTGAAGGTGTTGGGCGCCGACACGCCGGTGGCCGCCAGCGACGGCCGCATGCACCCGGTGGACATCGTGTGGGCACCGATGGCGAAGCAGGACCGCGTCCAGGAGGCGATGGCCTCGCTGGTGCAGCGGGCCCTGCGTGAGCAGCCCGGCGACGTGCTGGTGTTCCTACCGGGCATCGGCGAGATCCGTGGCGTGCAACGACTGCTGGAGGGCGCGCTGCCGGCCGGAGTCGACGTGTACCCGCTGGCCGGCGCGCTCTCGCTGGCCGAGCAAGACCAAGCACTCGCACCCTCCCCCGCAGGTCGTCGCCGCGTCGTGCTGTCCACGGACATCGCCGAGTCCTCGCTCACGGTCGACGGCGTGCGGGTCGTGGTCGACGCCGGCCTCGCCCGTGTCCCCAGGTTCGACCAGCGCACCGGCATGAGCCGGCTGACGACGGTCAGCACATCACGCGCATCCGCCGACCAGCGCGCCGGCCGCGCCGGCCGCACCGAACCGGGTGCCGCCTACCGGCTGTGGAGCAAGCTGGAGCACGGCACCCGCCGCGCTCACCTGGAGCCGGAGATCACGCAGGTCGACCTCGCCGGACTGGCTCTGGAGCTGGCTGCGTGGGCCACACCCGTCGGTGAACTGCGCTGGGCCGACCCGCCCCCGCCGCGCACGCTGCAGCAGGCCACCGAACTGCTGCAACGGCTGGACGCGCTCACCGACGACGGCCGCCTGACCGACCGTGGGCGCCGCATGTTGTCCCTGCCACTGCACCCGCGACTCGCACGCATGGTCGCCGGCGCGGCACCCGCCGACGCCTCACTCGCCTGTGTCGTGGCGGCACTGCTGGACGAGCGCGACGTGTTCCGCGGCCGGCCCGACGAACTACCCGCGGACCTTGCGTTGCGCGTCGGTGTGGTGTGCGGTCAGTACCACGACCGGGCCGACAACCGTGATGTGCGCCGGGTCCGCGACCGCGCCGCCGACGTCGCCCGCCGTGCGCAGATCCGCTTCGACCTCGACGACGTGCGCGCCGACCGCAGCGGCGTGGTGCTCGCGCTCGCCTACCCGGACCGCATCGCCGTACGACGCAGCCAGCCCGGCCAGTTCCAGCTGCGCACCGGTGCCTCGGCCTGGACGCCGCCGACCGACCCGCTGGCCGACGAGCGCTTCGTGGTGGCCGCCGACCTGGATGGCAAGCGCGACAACGCCCGCATCCGCATTGGCGCCGCGCTCGACGTGGCCGACGTGATCGAGTCGCTGGCCGACCAGATCGAACGGCGCGAAACCCTGCTGTGGGACAAGCAGCGCGACGACCTCGTGCTGCGCAGCGAGACCCGCCTCGGCGGCATGCTGCTGGACGAGTCGGTGCGCGCCGCGCCAGCCGGCGACGCCACCTTGGCTGCCCTGGTCGAGCGCGTCCGAACCACGCGGCTGGCCGCACTGCAGTGGACGGACCGTGCCCGCCTGCTGCGCGCCCGCGTCGCGTTCCTGCGCCATCACATGGGCGCCGAACAGTGGCCCGACTGGAGTGACGCCGCGTTGCTCGCGTCGCTCGACGACTGGCTCGCGCCGTACCTCGTCGGTGCGACCGGTGCAGCGGACCTCGCACGGCTGGACACCGAAATGCTGCTGTCCTCGCAACTCGGCTGGGACGGTTCCACCCGGCTGGCCGAACTGGCGCCGTCGCACCTGGAGACTCCGGCCGGACGCACGAACATCATCGACTACTCGCGCGACGTGCCGACGGCCAGCGTGAGGGTGCAGGATCTGTTCGGGCTGCGCGAGCACCCCACGGTCGCCGGCGGTGTGCCGGTCACGTTGGAACTGCTCTCCCCTGCCGACCGCCCGATCCAGATCACCGCCGACCTGCCCGGCTTCTGGGCCGGCACCTGGGCCGACGTGCGCAAGGAGATGGCCGGTCGTTACCCCAAACACCAATGGCCGGTCGACCCTGCAAACGCCACCCCGAAGCGCTTGAAGTAGCGCCGAAGGGCGCTTTCACCCGAGGGGATACTCGGGATATGGTCGCTCAATGAAGAACCTGAGGCGGATTCCTATCGGTCTCGTTGCCTGTCTGGTGACATCAGGGGTGGCGTTGCCGACGGGCGCTCATGCATCACCGATGCCGGCGACAACGGCACCGCGTGCCATGCGCGTGTTCCCGGGCCAAGGCGCCGTCGGCTCGACGGACGACGCTGCAGCGCAGCCGGACGGGGCAGCGTCAGTGGGCCTCGCACCGCAATTGGCCGCCCGCACCGAGTCCGCTGGTACATCCGTGGTGGAACTGACCGGCAACGACGCTTCCATCACCGCCGCCGTGCGGCAGGCGCGCGGCACGCTCGGCCGAGGTGGCGACGGGCTCTACCTCGCAACCGTCCCGAACGCCGCGCTGCAATCGCTGAGTACAGCCTCCGGTATCCGCAGCGTCTCGGTCCCGTTGGATGTTCGCTCGGCCCGCTCGGTGGTGCCCACGTCCGTCCATCTCGAACGTGGGCCGGTCACCGGCCGCAACGTCGCACCGATCGCACCCTGGCATGCCGCCGGTTACCGCGGCGCCGGCAGCAAGGTCGGTGTGATCGCACTGTTCGACCCCACGGCGCTCGCCAACGAGATCGCCTCCGGTGAACTCCCCGCCGTTCCGGTCGGCAACACGACCTGCATCTCGGCCGGCGCCGCGTGCCCGTTCGGCACCGCCGGTCAGACATGGGGGAACTCGTTGGCAGAGATGGTCGCCGACGGCGCACCAGACGCCCAGCTCTTCCTCGCCGAGCTCGGCTACCGCGGCGACTACTACTCCATCATCGATTGGATGGCCGCCCACGGCGTGACCATCCTGGTCAACCCGATCGTGTGGACCTACGACGGGCCCGGCAACGGCACCGGCCCGTCCGCAGCGATCGTCGACTACGCGGTCTCCAAGGGCATCGCCTGGTTCAACACCGCCGGCGAGCTGGCGCAGGAAGCCAACACGTACAACGGCACCTACTGGCGGGGCACGTGGGCCGACCCCGACAACGATCGCTGGCTGAATTTCAAAGGCACCGACGAATCGCTCACGGTCTACTGCGGCATGTTGCTCGGCCTGCGGTGGAACGACTGGGGCAAGGTGCCGACCGACTACGACCTGTACCTCAGCGACTACCGCGCCAACAACCGCACCTACGGGACCAAGAAGCTGGCAGCGGGCGCGAACCAGGCACTGGCCGGGGCACAACCACTGGAGGCGAACAGCGGCCTGCGGCTGTGCAATCAGAATGCAGCAGCTGGTCCGGTCTACGACACCAACAAGGACGGCTACGTCTCGCTCTGGATCCAGCGCACCACCCGCACCGCGGACAGCCCGGTCGGCGACGTGATCGAGATCGGCGCCTACTACGGCTGGATGGAGTACGTCAGCAGCGCAGGAAGCGTCAGCATCGCGTTCGCTGACTCGGCGAATCAGGGAATGCTGACTGTCGGGGGAAGCGGGTTTGTCGCCAACGGGTACCCGTCGAGCAGCCAGGGGCCGACCAACGATGGCCGTATCAAGCCGGACGTCGCGTCGTTCATCTGCATGGACACCGCTGTGGACGGCATCGACGAGGACTGCTCGAACGCGGGGTACTTCGGCGCGGATGCCGCTGCAGCCTCGCTTGCCGGATGGGCAGCCGTTGCGCGACCGGTGCTCGGTGCCACCACACCGGCTCAGCTTGCGCTGTACATGCGCGATCAGGCGGAGTGGTACGGAACGAAGTACAACCCGCCCAACACCTCGATCGGCACGGGCGTGGCCATCATGCCGGCGGTGCCACCGGCGACGTACCCAGAGAGCCGATACGTGCCCTGGCCGAATCCGGACCGACTGATCGATACCCGACCGGCGCCGAGCGGTCCGATCGGGATGCAAGTGGCGCGTCGAATGCGCGCCGGTGAAACGCTGCACGTCAAGTTGCCCTCCACCGCGTACAGCGCTGCGCTGCTCAATGTCGCGATGATCCGACCAACTGGACGCGGCTTCCTCTCGGTGCAACCGGCAGGATGGTCGGTGCCTGCCACCGTCTCGTCCGTGAACACCGAGACCGCCGGCCAGGTGCGAGCAAACACCGTCGTCGTGCCCTTGGGCGACAAGGGGTACATCGACATCTACTCATCCGTCGACACCGACGTCATCGTCGATCTGATGGGCATGTTCTTCCCGACAACGCCGTCCGATCCCACCTCCGGTCGATTCGTCGCGAGCACACCACACCGCGTGCTGGACACCCGGACCTGCCTGGCGGTCAACCCGTGTTCCGGAGCCCCACGGCCGGCGGGAGCTTGGACGTCGCTGACCGTGCGCGGCCTTCCGGATCCTGCCACTCCGGCATACGAGGTGCCGTCCGACGCGTTCGCCGTTGTCCTCTCCATCACCGTCGACCAACCGAGTGCGCCCGGGTACCTGTCCGCGCTGCCCGGCAACTTCAACGCGGCAGCGACATCAAATCTCAACTTCGAGGCAGGCAGGTCGGCGACGATGATGGCGATCGTGGCCATCGACGGCGATGCCGCCGGAGTCGTCAAGATCTACCAGAGCGCAGGCGCTCACCTGCAGATCGATCTTCTCGGCTGGTTCACCGGGCCGTCCGGGCCATCTGGCACGGAGGGCCTCTACACCCCGATACGGCCCAGCCGGCAGCTGGACACGCGCCTGCCGGTCGGCACGCCACCAGTGGCCGCCGCCACGCCGATCGACGTCAACACCGCGTCGGCGGGTGTCCCGGCCGACGCCGCCGCAGTGTTCGTCAACAACGCAGCGGTCAACACCGCTGGCGCAGGCGAGACGCAGACGTCGGACATGGCCCAGCCTCAACCACCTGCATTCAGGAACCTCACCGCTGGCGCCGGCGGCCAGGTCATCGCGGCCTCCACGATCACTCGGCTCCATCAGGGGCATTACGCGCTGCGCAGTACCTACGCCACCCACTTCGTGAGCGACGTGGCCGGCTACTTCAACGACGTGGGAACGCCGCCAGCTGCCCAGTTGACAGCCGTGCCCGGCCTCGTGATGCTCAACGCTCACACGACGGTGATGTCGGCGGACGCCGAAGTGACCGCGAGCATCTCCGGCATCCTGATCGAGGTCTACCGTCGCTCGACGGGCACGAACACGCACCTCCAGATGGACTCTTATCCCAGCGCCATCCGACTGGACGCCACCGGACACACGCTCTTCGTGGAGGTCCTGCACTGGTACACCAGCGTGCCGATCACACAGGTGTGGTCCATCGACCTCACCGCACCGCTCGCGTACACTCCCGAGTCCGTCTCGACGTCCGGGGACTTCGGCGACGCCAACGCAGAACTCGACGACATCTCGGCCGATGGAAGGTACCTCCTGTTCTCCACCACCGCGTCGCTCGATCCTGCGGACTCCGTGCCGGAGTCCAACAGCGTGTACCTCCGTGATCGCCAGACCGGCACCACCACGTGGGTCACTCAGGCTCCCCCGGACGCATGGCATGCACGACTGAGCCCAGATGGTTCGACGGTGACGTGGGCGACAGAGACCTCGATCACCGATGTCACGGTCCACTCACTTCGCCGAGCAACCGGGGTGATCGTCTCGGTGCCGTTGGACGCACAGCTCCTCGATTGGGAGCTCGACGCTTCGGGAACGGTTGCAGTGGGAATCTCGGCGGTCACGCCGGGCTCGCAGATCTTCAAGGTGCGACGGCTGGATCTCGCTGCGGGCAGCGTGACGGACATCCCGCTCCCGGCACCGCTCCTCGACGACTTGGGCCACTGGGACTGGACCTCGTACCCGCAGCGCCCAACCGTTCACCTCACCGCGGACGGCTCGACGATCGTGCTGGAGGGCTATCGCGGACATGGCCTGTTCACGCTGAACCTCGCAGACGCGACCTGGGCACGAGTCGATCTGACCTACAACGGATTCGCCGACGACGGGTTGGTGAGTGGCTTCTGCGTCTCTCCCGACGGTCGATTCGTCGTGTTCACTTCGACCTCGACGAAGCTGGTCAAGAACCAGGACCCGAATGTGCACTCGTTCCTGCTGGACGGCTCACAGTAACAATCGGGCTGCCACGCACGGCCGCTTCCGTCCGAGGGGATGCTCGGGATATGGTCACCCAATGAAGAACGTACGGCGGATTCGTATCGGTCTCGTGGCGTGCCTGGTCGCGTCAGGGTTGGCATTGCCCACCGTTGCCACACATGCGACACCGGCTGCTCCAGCCGCAGGTGGGCTGCCGCGCCCGTCCGATGATGCGACCGGGTCGATCGATGTCGCCCCGGCGCAGCCCGACGCGCCCGCCCAACCTCGGCTCGATGCGGTCCTGACCAAGCGGCTGCAGTCGGCGGACGAAGGTTCGGTCACTGTCGAGGTGGTCGGGGTTGACGCTTCCATCGCAGCGGCGGTCACCGACGCCGGCGGGACCCTCGGACGCGGTGGCGGCGGCGTGTACTCGGTGACCGTTCCGGCTCGCCAGCTCGGGCACCTCGCCGCCAGCACTGGGATCAGCCAGGTCCGCACGCCGATCGACATCCGGGCGATGACCGAGAGCCACCCGCCCGTTCCGGAAGGTGGTTGGCAGGGCCTGAGCGGGTACCCCGTGGAGAGTTGGATGACCCGCGGCTACAAGGGCGCCGGCTCGAAGGTCGGTGTCATCGGCCTGTTCGACACGACCGTGCTGGCGACGGAGCAGGCCGGCGGCGAGGTGCCGCCGATCCCTTCGAACCACGAGACCTGCATCACGAGTGGCGCGATCTGTCCGTTCGGGACCCCCGGTCAGACCTGGGGCAATTCGCTGTTGGAGATCGTCAACGACGGGGCACCGGAGGCGCCCCTGTACCTGGCCGAACTCGGGCGACTCACCGACTACTACCCCGTCATCGACTGGTTCGCGGCCAACGGCGTCACCATTGTGATGAACCCATTCGTGTGGCCCTACGACGGTGTCGGCAATGGCACCGGGCCTGCTGCAGCCATCGTCGACTACGCGGTGTCGAAGGGCATCACCTGGTTCAACACGGCCGGCGACCTCGCGCCCAGCAACTGGTACACGTCGTACCGCGGCGGCCATTGGTCCGGGTTGTGGAGCGATCCGAACAACAACCGCTGGTTGAACTTCTCCGGCACGGACGAGTCGCTGAGCATCTACTGCGGGTCACTCCTCGGCCTGCGGTGGAAGGACAGTGGCGTGGGCGCGCTGACCGACTACGACCTGTACATCACCGACTACAACATCGCGACGCATGGCAACGGCGTGAAGAAGTTGCTCAGCGGCAGCAACCAGGCCGCCGGCGCCCTGCCACTGGAAGGCAACACGGGCCTGCGGCTCTGCAACACGGACCCGACGAAGGGCCCTGTCTACGACGGCAACAAGGACGGCTTCATCAGCCTGTGGGTGCAGCGCACCACGCGCAACGCCGGCTCACCGACCGGCGACCTGTTCGAGATCGCCGCGAACTACGGCTGGCTGGAATACAGCACCGCCGAGTACTCCGCAGGCATCCCCTTCGCTGACTCGACGAATCCGGGCGAAATCACCGTCACCGGGTTCTCGCCTGGCGGCCAGGACTGGCCGAGCCCAGGCGCGGGCCCCACGCTGGATGGCCGCGTGAAGCCGGACCTCGTCGGCTACAACTGCATCACGACAACCCTGACGGGCTATGCCGATCAGTACTGCAACAACAGTGGGTACTACGGCACCGAGGCGGCTGTTGCGACCCAGGTCGGCTGGGCAGCCATCGCTCGCGCCGGCCTGAAGATCGAGCAACCAAAGGACCTCGTGCGGTACATGACTGCGAGGAATACGGCCGGCGTGACGCCGACAAGCACCCAGGGATACGGCTGGGGCCAGATGTACAACTCTCACCCGCCCGTTCAGGGCGTGCCCACGCACTTCGTACCGTCACCGTCACCCCAGAGGATTCTCGATACGCGGCCAACTTCGGGCGGGCCCATCGGCGTGCCCACCGGCACGCCGATGACGCCGGACCAGATCCTGAACTTCACGGTGCCCGGGTTCGCCGGCGGCCAGGTCACCGCCACCGCCGCAGTACTCAACGTCACCTTGGTGCGAGCAACGAACTACGGATACCTGCAGATCTACCCATTGGGTGGTTCCTACCCAGGGGCAACCTCGGTCCTCAACGCCGTCGCGGGTCAGGTTCGAGCCAACACGGTCGTCGTCCCCCTCGGCTATTCGGGCCAGATGTCGTTGTACAGCTCGGGAGGTGGCCACGTCATCGTCGACCTGCTGGGCTTCATGGAGCCGGAGAGCGCCGAGGGCACCCTCGGCTTCACTCTCGGTTCCGGCAGGCTCCACCCCACCACGCCGACACGCGTGTTGGATTCACGGGCCTGCATCGGCATCGCAGCGTGTTCCGGCGAGCCGTATCCGGCGGACACCTTCGTCGACCTTGGCCTGAAGGGCTTCGTGGACCCTGCGGACGCCGCGAACGTCATTCCCGCGGACGCAACGTCGGTCGCGTTGTCGGTGACCGTGGACACGCCGGCTGCCGTTGGGTACATGTCCGTGATCCCCGGCGGTCAGACCACAACGCCGACTTCGAACCTCAACTATGACGCAGGAGCATCGCTCACCACGACCGTGTTCGTGGGCCTGCACGACTCACCCACCGGCGACGTCCGCGTGTACCTCCAACGCTCGGCACACCTGCAGGTGGAAGTACTCGGGTGGTTCACGGGAGCGACAGGCGTTGGCGAACAACGCGGCATGTTCGTGCCGATGACGCCGACGCGCCTCCTCGATACGCGTCAGCCTCCCCACTCGAAACCAATTGCGCACGAGTCAGTTCCCGTCGATGCCACGGTGAAGGGTGTGCCGACCGACGCGATCGCCATCATGATCAACAACGTCAGCGTGAGCAGCGTCGCCCCCGGCGAGGTCCAGGCGAGCGCGACCGTCCCTGGCGACACGCCCACATTCCGGAACCTGTCGTTCCCCATCGCCGACCGAGTCATCGCGGCCGCCACCCTCACCACGTTGGATCGTGGCGCCTACGAGCTGACGACTTCAGCGTCGACGCATCTCGTCTCCGACGCGTTCGGCTACTTCATCTCGAGCCGGTGGCAACCATTCCCCACCGACGTCGTCACGATCGGCACGCATGCCGCGAACGGAGATCCGATCAGTGCACCGCTGATTCCGCACGCGGCCTCCGCCAACGGAGAGTTCGTGATCTTCTTCTCCTACGCGACCGCGCTCGACGCAACACCGACTGGCACGCACTGGTACCGGTGGCAGCGCTCGACGGGAGAGAGCACAGAGCTGCCATATGCCAGCGACGGTGGCGTGAGCATCAGCGACGACGGCAAGGTGGTGGCGTTCGAAACCTATGCCCACCTGACACCGGCCGAAGCGAACGAGTTCGGCATGCTGCTCTACGCGGTGAACCTTGACACGCTGGCTCTGCAATTCGTCTCCCGCGCTCCGAACGGTTACTCCTCTCACCTCGCTCCGGATGGGCTCTCGATCGTCAGTGGCTACGTCTTCTACGACCGACTCGACTTCGCGACCCACGTGCACACGCCGCTGGGTCTTCCCACGACGACCTCTCTGGCGTTCACCTCCAGCCCGGAGTACGCCATCACCTTCAACCACAACGCGAGTAACTGTCTCGTCACCCGCACACGGGTGAGCACTCTGGTACAGAACTCGGTCAACGTGCCCAACTGCACGTTCTCCGGTCCGGTCGCGTACTCGGCGGATGGATCGGAAATGCTCGTCGGCGACATGTCGGGTGCCTTTCGAGCCGTCGATCTGGACACCGGCGCCATCGTGGCGCTGGCTCCCACCGACCTCCGCGTCGGCGGTCTCCGGAGCGTTCGGCTGAGCACAAACGGCGACTTCGTCTACATGACCGCCACTGACAACGGCCGGTTCTTCAGAACGAACACCGCCACCGGCGTGACGACAGGGTGGAACCTGACAGCGAATGGCGATTCGCTGAACGGTCAGCTCACGTTCCTGGTCTACGTGGGCGACGGCTCCTTCGCCATCGCCGGTTGTGCGGCCACCAACCTCCAGAGCACGCCCGTCAGCGGCCTGTGCATCATCGATCTCACCAAGCTGCCGGCAACCTGACCACCAGTCGCCTTTCAGCCCGCTCGGGCTCGGGCGTAGCCTGAGCACATGGCTGCTTCCCCCGAGTTCGAGTTCACCGAGCTGTTCCCCCTGGGCCACGACGACACGCCGTACCGGCTGGTCAGCACGGACCATGTCCGCACGGTCGAGACGCCCCTGGGCACGTATCTGCAGGTGGACCCGGAGGCCCTCACGCTGATCACGCAGGAGGCCATGCGCGACATCGCCCACTTCCTGCGCCCCGGCCATCTCGCCCAACTCTCCAAGATCCTCGACGACCCGGAAGCCAGCGACAACGACCGGTTCGTCGCGCTCGACCTGCTCAAGAACGCAGCCATCAGCGCCGGGGGCGTGCTGCCGATGTGCCAGGACACCGGCACCGCGATCGTGAAAGCCAAGAAGGGCGAGCGGGTGCACACCGGCGGTGGCGACGAGGAAGCCATCGCCCGCGGCGTGTTCAACACGTACCAGACCAGCAACCTGCGCTACAGCCAGATGGCCCCGCTGAACATGTACGACGAGGTCAACACCGGCAACAACCTGCCGGCCGAGATCAAGATCAGCGCCATCGACGGCGACGCCTACAAGTTCCTCTTCATGGCCAAGGGCGGCGGCAGCGCCAACAAGAGCTACCTGTTCCAGGAGACCAAGGCGCTGCTCAACGAGAAGACGCTCCTCCCCTGGCTGTTCGAGAAGATGAAGACGCTCGGCACCGCCGCCTGCCCGCCGTACCACCTGGCCGTGGTGATCGGGGGCACCAGTGCAGAGATCGCGGTGGAGACCGCCAAGCTGGCCAGTGCCCGCTACCTGGACACGCTGCCCACCACCGGCTCGAAGACCGGCCACGCGTTCCGCGACCTGGACCTGGAGCAGAAGGTGCTGAAGCTCAGCCAGGAGACCGGCATCGGCGCCCAGTTCGGTGGCAAGTACTTCTGCCACGACGTGCGCGTCATCCGCCTGCCGCGCCACGGCGCCAGCTGCCCCGTCGGCATGGCCGTGTCGTGCAGCGCCGACCGCCAGATGCTCGGCAAGATCACCAAGGACGGCATCTTCCTCGAGCAACTCGAGATGGACCCGGCCCACTTCCTGCCCGAGGTCACCCACGACGACCTCGCGGACACGGCGGTCGTGCAGATCGACCTCAACCGCCCGATGGCCGACATTCGTGCCGAGCTCAGCAAGTACCCGGTGAAGACCCGCGTGATGCTCACCGGCCCGCTGGTGGTCGCCCGCGACATCGCCCACGCCAAGATCAAGGAGCGCCTGGACCGCGGCGAGCCGATGCCGCAGTACCTGCAGGACTTCGCCGTCTACTACGCCGGCCCGGCCAAGACGCCCGATGGCATGGCCAGCGGCTCGTTCGGCCCGACCACCGCCGGCCGCATGGACAGCTACGTCAACGAGTTCCAAGCCGCCGGCGGCAGCTTCGTGATGCTGGCCAAGGGCAACCGCAGCAAGGCCGTCACGGACGCCTGCAAGGCCCATGGTGGTTTCTACCTGGGCAGCATCGGCGGGCCGGCCGCGCGGCTGGCACAGGACTGCATCACCAAGGTCGAGGTGCTGGAAATGCCCGAGTTGGGCATGGAAGCCGTGTGGAAGATCGAGGTCCAGGACTTCCCTGCGTTCATCATCGTCGACGACAAGGGCAACGACTTCTTCGACCTGGTCAACAGGCCGTACAACGCCGGTACCACCACGCCAGTGCAGCTGCACTGATCGGCGAGGCCCTAATACCCTAGGAGGTATGGGTACCTGAGTGCTTGGCTGAGAAGCGAGCAGCGAGGAACACCATGTCTCAGCGAGTTCGAAGGTGGCCCGCGATCGCCGCATTGGCGATCGGGCTGGGCCTTGCCGCGGCACCGGCCGCATTTCAGATGTTCAGCCGGGCACCGCTCGGCGGCACGATGATCGACGACTTCCGAGATCGGA
>Ga0209023_10004188_pt1 | contig 16623 bp, 15 predicted proteins | sample LakOneMetagenome_FD_187468 | JGI IMG/M metagenome (GOLD analysis project Ga0209023, IMG submission 187468) | Freshwater and sediment microbial communities from Lake Erie, Canada (SPAdes) (version 2) | ecosystem: Environmental > Aquatic > Freshwater > Lentic | place: Lake Erie, Canada... | reverse complement strand
CTTCGTGGAGATCGAGGTGAAGCGGCCCGATCTTCTGGTGATGGACAAGGCCTGAGCGCGCGCCCGCGCTTGAATGTGGCGGGCCAAGGCCCACAATGCGCGCTTCGATTCGTTTCAACCAGCGGCGCTTATGGCCATTCCCGGAAAATCCTGCGGCTCCTGCACCATGTGCTGCTCCGCGCTCGAGATCGATCACTTCAAGAAGCCGATGGGCGTCACCTGCGAATTCTGCGTGAAGGGCGGCGGCTGCAATACCTATCTGACGCGCCCGCAGGTCTGCCGCGACTTCGAATGCGACTGGATGATGGAACGCAGCCTGCCCGCGACCCTGCGGCCCGACAAGGTCGGCACGATCCTGATGGAAGACCCTGATAACGAGGACTACCAGGCGGTCTGCGAGCCGAAAAAGCCGATGGCGTGGCGACATCCGCTCGTCTTCAAGCATCTCGTGGCGCAGGCCAAGACCGGACGCACCGTCGTCGCCAAGTCGGGACTGAAGGCATGGCGCATCTATCCGGACGGCCATTTTTCCGAATGGTCCTGAGCGCGCGAGACGCGCGATGAGCAAGCCGCCGGCCCCCTGGCGCGTCACCGCGACGCGTACGCTCGTGAAGGACAAGTGGATCGACCTGCGGGCCGACGATTGCCTGAGGGCCGACGGGCTCGAGATCAAGCCCTATTACGTCCTCGATTATCCCGATTGGGTGCAGGTGATCGCGATCGACGCCGACGAGAATCTCGTCGTCATCCGCCAATACCGGCACGGGGCGGCCAAGGTGACGCTCGAAATTCCGTCCGGCTGCATCGACGCCACGGACTCTGATCCGATTGCGGCTGCTGCGCGCGAATTGCGCGAAGAGACCGGTTATGCGGCGGAGCGGCTGGTGCAGGTGGGTACGATCATCAACAATCCCGCGAACCAGACGAACAGGATCCACATCGTGCTCGCCGAAGGCGCCAGGCGCGTCGCCGATCAGTCGCTCGACGAGAGCGAGGAGATCGCCGTGGAACTGATGCCGCTCGCGCAGGCGCGCGCAACGGCGCTGGCGGGCGGCTTCGATCATTCGGCGCAGATCGCGTCGCTGCTGATCGCGCTGGAGGCGCGCGGGCGCGTCTAGAGATCGGGCCTGTAGCCCGTATCGATCGAGATTTCGCCGCCCACCGCGCGCGACACGCAGGCGCAGATTTTCTTCGCGGCGTGACGTTCCTCTTCGCTGAAGAAGACATCGCGATGGTCGAGCGGCGCGGTCGCGGTCACGACATCGACCGCGCACAGACCGCATTCGCCGCGACGGCAGTCCGAAATCATCTCGACGCCGGCTGCTTCCAGCGCATCGAGCATGGAACAATCGGCTGCGACCTCGATTGTGCGGCCAAGCGCGGGCACGTTGACCTTGAAAGGCTGAGCCGCGAATTCGCCGCTCGACCCGAACGTCTCGGTGCGGAAGAGATGGGCCGGACGGCCCGCCTCTTTCCACGCCTTTCGAAAGGCGTCGACCAGCGGCAGCGGCCCGCAGATATAAAGTTCGCCGCCCTCGGCGAGTTGCGCGATCTCGGCGGCCGCGTCGATGCGGCTGCCTTCGCCGGAGACGAAACATGCGACACGCTCGCCGAGCGTGCGCGCGAAATCGTCGTGGAAGAGAATGTCGGGTCGTGTCCGCGCGGCGAGCAGGACACGCAGTTGCGCGCCATGGCGCGCGAGCGCCTGCGCCTGCCCGATGATCGGCGTGACGCCGATGCCGCCCGCGACGAGCAGATAGGCCGGGCGCGCGTAGTCGAGCGCGAAGGCGTTCTTCGGTTCGCTGACGAAGACTTTCGCGCCTGGTTCGAGCGTGTGCATGAAGCGCGAGCCGCCGCGCCCTTCGTCCTCGCGCTTAACGGCGATGCGATAGGCGCCCGCTGCTTCGCCGACGAGCGAATAGGATCGCACCTGCGCCCCGCCCTTCAACGGCAGTGAAATGTCGATGTGCGCGCCGGGCGTCCAGGGCGACGCGCCGCCTGCGGGGCTGAGCAGGATTTCCCGCACATGGGCGGAGAGATCGCGGATCGCGAGCACGCGCGCCTCGCGGCGTCTTGTCGGTTGCAGCATATCGGCCTCCCAGAATCTTTGCCGATCAGCTTTCCGCATTCGAGCGATCCCGCTCGAACGCGGGCTGATCTACGCGCGTTTACGGATCAGCGCCGCGCCCGGCACTTTCGATGCGGCCGCGCTGCGCAAGGCAAGCTGCAGATTGCGATGCGCGAGCCGCGCGTGTTCGCGCATGATCGCCTCGGCGCGCGCGCCTTCGCGGTTCTGGATCGCGTCCACAACCAGACGATGATGCTCCTGCGCAATGAGCAGGATGCGGCGCGATTCCGGCAGCAGCGACTGCGCCTCGACGAAGCCGCTCGGCGACGCGAAGGGCAGCGACGTCGCGCGCTCGATCTCGCGGCGCAGCGGCGCGCTGTCGGCGAGATCGACGAGGAGCGCGTGAAAGCGCTCGTTCATCGGCACGTAGCGGGCGAAATCCTCCGCACTCATCGCGGGCGCTTCCACGATCTCCTCGATCGCGGCGACGCAATCCTTGAGTTCGGCGAGCCGCGATGTCGAGACGCCGCGCTCGGCCGCGAAACGCGCGGCGAGACCTTCGAGCGTGCCGCGGATTTCGATGGAGTCGAAAATATCGGCCTCGCTGAAGGCGCGCACGGCGTAGCCGCCCGAGGGAATTTCCTCAAGCAAGCCTTCCTGCTCGAGCCGTATGAGCGCCGCGCGCAGCGGCGTGCGCGACAGGCCCAGACGATCGACCATGGCGAGTTCGGCAATGCGCTCGCCGGGCGCAAGCGCGCCCGCAAGAATGAGTTCGCGCAGCGCGAGTTGCGCCTTCAAACTCTGCGACTGCGTCTTCTCGCCGTCCATGTCCCTGGCCATCGCCCTACTCCGCCGCCTGCGCAGCGGCTGGCGCCTCGCGCTCGGTCATGCGGTCGATCAGCCGGCGGGCCCACATGGAGCCCGCGTCGATGTTGAGGTTGTAGAAGGGACGGCCGGGATTGGCGTCGATCGCCTGCTGCTGCGCCTCCAGCACGAGTTCGTCCTCGCGGAAGATGGTCGCGACGCCTTCGCGCAATTCCGTAGTCAGGCGCTGGTCGGCCAGCCGGTAATTGCGGGCGAAGGCCCAGAAGTAGTGACATGTGCCGTTGGTTTCGGGCGTGATTGTATTCAGGACATAGCCGTTCACGCCCTGGCTGCGGTCGCCGTCCGGCGCTCCCGTGCCAGCTGGCGCGACGCCGACGTCGATCGCGATCGTGCACGGCGCCTCGAAACGGATGATCTGCCAGCGGTCGACATTGCCGGGCTTGCCCAATTGCCCGCTCCAGAACGGCGGCGGCTCGATGTCGGTCATCCAGCGCGTGACCGTGGCAAAACGGTCCCCGTGTGTGGTGACGAACGGCGTCTCGGCCACGGCCGCATTGCCGATGGAGGACCCGTGGACGAAAGTCTCGTGCGTGAGGTCCATCAGATTGTCGATGACGAGGCGATAGTCGCATTTCACCGGGATCATCTTGCCATCGCCGGCCCAGTCCGGATCGTCGTTCCAGTGCAGATCGGGCACAAGCGCGGGGTCCGCAAGCGCCGGATCGCCTGGCCAGACCCAGACGAAGCGGTGCTTCTGGATGGCGGGGAAAGAGCGCACGCAGGCGGATGGGTTGAGACGCTCCTGCGACGGCATCTTGGTGCAGCGACCGTGGCCGTCGAAGGCCAGTCCATGATAGCCGCAGACGACATCGTCGCCCTCGATACGGCCAAGCGACAGCGGCAGGAGGCGGTGCCAGCAGGCGTCCTCGACCGCCGCAACTGCGCCATCCGTCTTGCGCCAGAATACAATCTTTTGGTTGCAGATGGTGCGCGGCAACAGGTCACGCTTGACCTCATGGTCCCAGGCAGCAGCGTACCACGCATTCAGCGGGAACGGGGGGAGCGCGTCAGTGTCCATCGTTTCCTCCACGAATACATATTGTATACATTTTGTAGCCTATGGTCGGACGCGAGTCAAATGGAAACGCGCCGAGCAACGTCGGCGCGCATCGCAGGTCTGAGGGATTTGGCGCTCTGGTCAGCGAGCGTCGAGCCTGTGAATCGGCCTTATTGCAGCAGCCGCAGGCGCGCCTGGATGGCGTCGAAAATGTGGTTGAAGGCGAGGTCGATGTCGGCCTGATCGACCGCCGAGAAATAGAAACCGGCCGAAGCGCAGGCCTGCAGCGCGGGCTCGAGCTGGTTCTGGATCGGCATGACCGTCTGCTGGTAGGCGGATTCCGCCGGCATCGGGATGTATTTTGTATTCAGCACCATGACGGTGACGCCCTGCCCTTTCATCTGGTCGCACAGGCGGGAATCGAAGGGGTGGAAGCCGCCGACGCGGTCGCGGCGGCCCTGTACGCCGTCGGTGACGATGATCGCGAATTTCTTCGGCGTGGTGAAGCCGTCGCCCTGCGAGCCGACGTCGCCATTGAACAGCGGCATGGCCCCGGAAAAGGACGTGTTGGCGCCCAGCCGGTAGTTGCTGATGAATTGCTGCGCGCTGGCGAGATTGGTGGTGATCGGCACGGCGCGGACCGGCGCGTCGTCGAACGTATCGATGGCGACGCGATAGACATCGCGCGGGCCCTGCGTGGCGGCGATGCGGCCGATCATCGTGCCCACCGCGCTCTTCAGCACATCGAGCCGCGTGAGAATGCCGAGGTTCTGCGCGACCTGCAGATTGCTGATCGTCTGCCCGCCTTCGGGATCGTGGCAGGCGAAGGCGCAGCCCACCGCCGCGCGCAACTGGTCGCGACCCGCCGGCGTCGCGGCGAGGCCCATCGAGGCCGAGGCGTCGAGCAAGAAATTGACGTCCATCTTGCGCCCGGTCTGTTTTGGCACGGCGGCGGTTGTTCTGGTCGCGACATGCGGCTGGCCGAGAAGACGGCCGAAATTCGTCGTCGTCTCCGCGCCGACGTCAATCGCGATCGTATTGTTGACGGTGCGCAGCGAAACGCTGGCGATGCGCACGGGCGAGCCCGGCGGAAAGGCCGCGCCGAGCGCCGTCTGCGCCTTGGTTTGCAGGGCGGCGTCGCTGGCGCCGGAGAGGTCGAGGCCCGCGGCCAGCACGGCGGCGTCGACCGCCGACTGGACCTTCGCCTTGGCGGAAATGACCTTGGCATAGTCGGTCGCCGCGCCCACCAGCATGAGCGCCGGCAGAAGGACGACAGAAAACAGAACCGCTACAGATCCAGAGCGGTCTGCTCCAAAACGGGACAGATTGAGCATGGCGTGGCCTCCATGCGCTCTGCAGCGCAGGAGACGGGCCAGCCTCGGTCAGTCGCGAAACGGGACTCAAAGAGCCGTCGATTTGCTCTTGCGACGACAAAGAGACCAAACGAGAAGCCCGCTTGGTCCCTTCCGGGTTCGCCGGAGCTTAGCGTGGCACCGGCAGCGCGGAGACGTTTTGCGTGGTCGACGGCCGGGTCGGGACAATTCCCAAGCCGCTGGTCGAACCGATTGCGCCGTTTGCGTTCATGAACCAGATCGCCAAAGTGCCGTCCATGTGACGCCACAGAATGTCAGCAGTGCCGCTGCCGTCGAAGTCGCCTACGCCTGCGACGCGCCAATTATTGTCGATCGTTTGGCCGCCCGCTGTCGATCCGATCTGACCACTGGCGTTCATATTCCAAATGGCCACGGTGCCGTTATCGTTCCGCCAGAGCAGACCAGACCTAGCGTTGGCATTGGCGTCAAAATTCCCAACCCCGACGACCTTCCAGCTCGTCGGAATATTCCCGAGCGGAACATTGGCGGCGATAGCCGGTGTCGCCTGTCCGTTCATCTGCCATTCGGAAAGGGCGCCGCTGCTATGGCGCCACAGCATGTCAGTTACCCCATCCCCATTAAAATCGCCCAGCGCGATCAGAGACCACGACGAGGGAATCTGCCCGAGCCCGAAGGACCCCGAGACTACGGCGCCGTTCATCCGCCAGATCACGACCGTGCCGTTGTCATGCCGCCATACGATGTCGGAACGCGCGTCGCCTGTGAAGAATTTGCCTGTTCCAACGACGTTCCAGGCCATGTCGACCTGCCCCACCCCGGTGGAGGTGAACGTCCCATCGGCGTTCATCAGCCACATGGCGAGCGTGCCATCGCGATACCGCCACAACAGATCGGAGCGGCCGTCGCCATTGAAATCTCCAATTGCAACGACCTTCCAGTCCAGAGGAATTTGTTGGCCTCCGACGACTGTGGGGGTCGCACCGCTCATTTTCCATTCGGCGACGACGCCGTTCGTCGCGCGCCAGATAATGTCGGCTGTCGCATTCCCATCGATATTGCCGACACCAACAGTGGTCCATCCCAACGTGCCCGTCTCGAGCGCCGCGGCGGTCCCCCAGGAAAATTGCGACGTTCCCGTGGCGAGCTGGTTGAAGCCCCATCCATTCGCATTGTCCGAAGGATCAATTTGGGCTGAGGAATTGTCGCCCCAACGGCAAGGCGAGCCGCCACAGTCCGACCCGGTGTACTGCGTAGTCGATGTCTGAACGAGATCAGAAACCCACCCGCTGTCAGCCCAGTTCAGTCCAGTGAACATGAGCATCGCGGCGCGGCCGTTCGTTGCATCCGACGGAATCGTGCGCGATGCGCTGACGAAAGCACGCCCCTGATTGACAGCCAGAGAGGGGTTAAAGACGTGATGATTTGAGCCTGTCGTCAAATCCTTTACGAAGGTGGCCGTCGTAGCCGTCGTCGAGAACCTGTAGAACCTCGACATGGCAAAACTGCCATTCGCCACACCGTGAATGTTCCAGAGATTGGTTCCCCACTGGGAAGTCTGGGCCACGAATCGGTCCCCGACAGAGTCGATCAGGGTCCCATTGGGCTGCGCAGCATCTGGCGGAAAGCCCCAGGCGGCGACCGAAATGTCAGAAGTGGCAGTGAGTGTGTCGGCTGTCGTGTCGAGCGCCCAGCGCTTTATGACGCCAGACCCCCTGCTAAATGGCTGGAGGAGATAGGCGATGCTGTTGTTGTCGAGCACGTTCGTGGGCGTCATACCGAACGAAAAGCCCTGATAGCAATGATTGGTAGCCGTAGCGCCTGACAGGGTCGGACCCTTGTCGATGGTGATAACCGCCGAACTCGTGCAGCTGTTTCCAGGGCATATATTGCCCGTGATCATCCACTGCGGACGCTGTCCGTTCACGGACCCAACATGCGGATAGTCCCAGAAATGGGCCGTGTCGGCGACGCAGAAGACGTTGGAGCCGCTCATGATCGGGATCTTGTAGACCCACCAGCTGGTCCCGGTGCTGTCTTTGGAAACAGCATAGCTTTGATTCTGGTCCGTCCCGCTTGCGAAAGTCGATTCCGCTGTGACGATAAACCTGCCGGTCGTGTCGTCCCAGAGCGCCTGCGGATCGAAGTAACCTTCAGTGCCTACCGAAGCAAACAAGGTGTCGAGCGTGACCGAGCTCACTAAGGCGCACGTCGTCTTGTTGTAAACGTTCAGCAGAGTGTTGGTCGCGACCACGAGGTTGGTCGGGCCGACGGCTCCTATGACGTCGGAGGGCGCGGATCCGTTTGCGGAATTCGTGGAACAATTCCTCGCAGGAGCAAGGGATTCAGACGGATTGGTCGCGGGCTGGGTTGGCGAGACGGTCGTGGGCAGACCGCGGCTATTTCTGGCGCCGGCGTCATCTGGACCAGGGAGCGGTCGTCTCATGACTCGGTTTGGGCGCGGGCTGGCGGGCGCCGTGACGCCCGCAGGCATGTCGACGCTTCTCGGAGCAGTCTGGATCGTCTGCGACGGCCTCAGTACGGACTGCGCTCCTGCGGGCCCCCCTAAGGAGATCATCACGGCGCCGACGGCAACCGATGAGGCCACTGCTAGCTTGTGAAAGGCTTTGGATTTGCTGGATCGCATAGGCCGACTCCCCCGTTTGAACCGAACTCTGGAACCAATCATCGAGCGCGTTCAGCCCGCAGATACCCAAGACGGCGTAAGACACGCACCGAATTATTGCAGTCGCCCGCGCCAAATAACAAGCGGGATCATCTGTGGGCGGGTTTGCTCGCTGACATGATAAAGCTGCAAGCCAACTCTTTCGCGGTGCGCTCCGAGAGCCTGGAAAACGGTCGTTCAGCCAATTCCTGAGCCGTATTTTCAACAATATTGCCGAACGTCACTTCCGTGAAGCTGCGCCTCTCGTCTCCCGACAGATCAGCCGCCCAGCTGGTCAGAATCCAGTGGAGCGCAAAAGCAGGATGTCCGCCAGGCGGAATGCCCAAGCTCTCGATGGTCAGACGATCCTCGAACAGGCGCGCAAGGCCTTGGCTGGTCATGTTAAAGTAGTGGTGGGGATAGCCGTGGAGTGGCTGAAGAAAGGGCGTCGCGCAAAGAAGTTCGCCGCCTGGTTTCAGAACCCGCGCGATCTCCGAGGCGCACTTGATAGGGTCGCGGACATGCTCGAGCACTGCCAAGGAAATGACCGCGTCGAACGATGAGTCCTGAAAAGGAAGCGCCTCCCCTACGCCCAGAACGTCTGTCGTATCGTAGGCGACAATTTCGAAGTTGACGACATTGGGGTAGTAGACGTCGCGGCGGCCCGCTCCGCAATCGAGCACGAGTCCACTCTTGTGACGTTCAACAAGATCGATCGTCGCTTGGTCGTATGCATTAGCCGAGACATTCTCCGTCTCGACAATTCGGGTTTCGGCGATCAATTCATCCGAGAGAAAGTTGGGTCGCCCTCCCCGCATACTGTGCGGCATATCCGTTCGTAGCAGCGGCTCCAGCTTTCGAAGCTTCTCGTGCCTAAGCACCTCGATCATCGCGTTAGGGATGCGTTGCCGCCTTGCCTCGCGTTCTCCAAAAGCGTCGAAATGAACCCTCCCCGATGCGAGACGACCGCTTCGCACCGCCGCAGCGACATCGGGATTGGCGTCGAGATACGCATTTTCCTCGAAACTTTCGGGCGTAGGTTGCGCCCAGAGGACGAGGGGGGACCATTCGCCGGCTGGCGCTGCGGAGGCGGAGGCCTTGATGCCGGTCACTTTGGCGCTGGACGGGGCGGATTCCACGGGAGCCTCTTCGTTCGCCGCGAGAATACAAGAGTACAGCGACTTCTGGATTGTTACGTCCAGCAATAAGTTGAGACAAGCGTGGGCTTGATACCACGGATGCGCGATTTGGCAGTTCCGTTTTTCTTGACCGGCGACTAGGCTCGCATCCGCTGGAGCACATGCATCCAACGTCCGGAGCAATAAGATGATGGGCGGCATCAAAAGCGTTTCCTGCGCTTTGTCTGTGGTAATGCTGACGGCCTTGGTCGCGGCAAATGGCGAGACCTTGTCGCCGTCGCCGCCTTCTGCGCTGGGTTATCAACGGCCATCGCCCTTGCCCGCGCCTCTTCCCAGCGATGGCGCCAAATCGCGGTCCCCCATGCAGGCCGGGAGCGCCGACCCAACGCTGTTGCCTCAACCAAGCCGTGTCGACGACAAGCGTATACAGCAGATGATGCCCAACCAAGGTCCAAATCAGCCCGCTCAGCGGTTGCCCGGCCAAAACTGACCGACCGGAAACCCTTATCTTCCAAGGCGCGCCACGAAATCGCGAGCTACCCGCAAGGGATGCTCTTGCGTCCGGTTCTGGCGAGTGCGCTTGAGACTTTCATGCGGCGCGGCTAGAAGCAGTCGTTTCCGATGCGCGCGCAACAGCCGGTTCGATAAGGTCCACAATATAATGACTTGGTCGCTGACGACCCTCTGGAGAAGCGCCGTCTCCCGCAGTGGGCCTGAACTGCCAGCAAGAGTTGCGCGCCGTCGCAGGAAAGTTCAGGAATCCGGCTATTTCGATTCCGACTGGTACCTTCTCGAATATCCTGACGTCCGTCGGGAAGGTCTCGAGCCTCTGCGTCATTTTCTCGAACATGGCGATCGAGAAGGTCGCTCGCCGGGTCTTCAATTCGATAGTCACGCGTATACTGTCCAGCACCCGGAGGTCCGGATTTCCGGATTGGGTCCCTTCGAGCATTTCTTGCGGGTCGGCCGCGCCGCCGGTTACCGGCCACCGCCGTTCGCCAGCGACTACATCAAGAAGTGCAAGCTACGCGCCGCTGTTCAGCGCTCCGGTTTCTTTGATGCTGACTGGTATCACAATCGATATCCAGACATTCGACGAAACGAGAACGATGCTCTCACGCATTTCGCTTTTTTCGGACTCCTAGAGGGGCGCGATCCGGGACCGAACTTCAATACGATGACGCTGTTCCTCCGCAAAAGCGAGACGGGCGACATCATCGATTCAGCCCTGGAGTTTTTTCAGCGGTCTGACACCGACAGCGGCGCTGCTACTTCAGCCTACGGCGCGTGGCTCGAGGTCTTCGACGCGCTCACCGACGATGATCGTTCGCTGATCAGGCAGGACATCACAGAAGCGTCGTTTGCAGCGTTGACGATCATTCACGTCTTCGACTCCAGCGCGTGCAGTTTCGTCGAACAAATCATTGCAGGCTACCAATCACAGATTTTCGAGGACTGGGCCGCGCAGATCGTTTTCGCCGAAGACGTGAGCGATGCGAAGCAACAGGTGGTGCGTGCTTTCGCCGCGCGAGACCCGCGCATTTCCGTGCAGACCGATGCTGCAGGCGCGACGGCGGTGGCGGATCGCGCGAATTACATCGTTCTAATCTCGGGAGGCGTGCTTCTGCAGCCATATGCGCTCTACCTGATGATTGTCCACGCGGCGGAGTCGGGTGCGAAATTTGTCTACACAGACCATGACGAGGTCGACGGGCGCGGCGGCCGGCACTCGCCGGCGATGAAGCCACAGTTTTCACCGGAGCTCCTGCGATCGAGATTTTATATCGGACCCTGCCTTCTGATACGCAACTGCGCGCCGAACGCGCATTTGTCCCTTGATGTCATTGTGGAGGATCTTCGCCGCAGGCGCTGCGATGAATTGGTGGCCGTACTGCGCCACGCCACGTTCCGCGACGTTGCGCACGCGCCATATGCAGCGTGGACCCTGCTGGACGGCGATGTAAAGCTCGGGTTTGAGCGAGCAGAGGCGATGTCCCGGTGCGCGACCCCTTTAGTCAGCATCGTGATCGCCACTCGAGACCGCATCGAACTTTTGCGCGATTGCATCGAGAGCATAGAACGCAAGACGGACTATCCACGCGATCGCCTTGAATTCGTAATCGTCGACAACGACTCGCAGACAACGGAGGCAACACGATATTTTGCAGATCTCGGCAGCCGCATCGGTTTCCGAATTCTGTGCGCGCCGGGCGAGTTCAATTTTGCGCGCCTCTACAACCTCGGCGCAAGTGGCGCCTCCGGCGAGGTCGTCATCCTCCTCAACAACGACATGACCGTCATCGATCCGCAATGGATCAGCAAGATGATAGCGCAATGCCTGCAGCCTGACGTTGCGTGTGTGGGAGCCAAGCTTCTTTATCCAGACGATACGATCCAGCACGCCGGATGCGTTCTGGGCGTCTCGGGTCTCGCAGCGCACAGACTGCTCGGACGGCCGGCTTCCAGCGTACGCGACATCGATTTCACGCGCGAGATTTCGGCTGTGACAGGCGCCTGCATTGCAATAAGGCGGCGCGTATTCAATGAGTTAGGCGGCCTGAACGAGGGCCTGCGCATCGCGTTCAACGACATCGACTTCTGCATCGCGGCGCAGCGGCGCGGGTTTCGAAACATCTACATCTGTGACCCCCTGCTCTATCACTTCGAGTCGAAGTCCCGCGGTCTGGATACGACCCGCGCGAAAATCGAACTCAATGCGCGGGAGGCAGCGTACGCGAGGCAACGCAATCCCGAGTACTTCCAGAACGATCCCTATTACAGCCCGAACCTGTCCCTTGAGCGGGGCGACGAACTCGCCTTTCCTCCCCGGCGCGACAAGCCTTGGCTGCGGCGTGTCAAGACCCGAACGAGAAAGGTCCTGATGCTAACATCGACCATGGCCATGGGGCACGGCGTTGCCGTCGTCGTACGGATGCAGGCGCGGCGACTGCTGCGGGAAGGGTACGAAGTCATTATCGCCGGCCCCGAGAGCGAGCAGGATTACGTGAGCGAAGGCTGGGCTCGCATAATCCTCTCCCAGCCGATGATTGCCGCGATTGCTGCAGTTCGGGAGAACGTCGATTGCGTCATCGCGCACACGCCGCCCTTCTTTTCCGTAGGTAGGTTTCTCGGACCAACCCCCAAACTTTATTTCTACGACTATGGGGAACCTGACCCAGACCTTTTCGATGACCGCGATGCGCGCGCCGACATCAACTGGGAAAAGCGGTTCTGCGTTCCGAGCGCAACGAGAGTTCTGGCGATCTCGCAAGCGATCAAGGATCAGTCTGTCTACCCTGGCGTGGAGGTCTTACGGATCGCCAATTCTCACATGGCCTTCTGGTCGACGGATTTTGTCGAGCGCCGCCGGCGGCTGAGGCGGGAGATGGGCTGGGAGGGGCAATTCGTCGTACTCAATGTGTGCCGCTTCACGCAAGCCGAGCGACGTTACAAAGGCGTCGACAAATATGCTGATCTAGCCAAGGAATTCTGGTTCGCGTGTCCCGAAGCCCAGGGCAGAACCACATTCGTGTTGGCGGGCAAGGCGACTTCTGCAGATGTGATGCAAATGGAAGACCAAGGCCTGTCGGTGTTCGCTAACGTTTCCGACGAGTTCATGGCCGCCCTCTATGCGGCCAGCGACATGTACGTCAATTTCTCGAAATGGGAGGGTTACAATCTCGGTATAGGTCAGGCGCTGGCGATGGGCTTGAGTGTCATCGCGTCCGATATCCCGGCACATCGCGAGTTTCCGGTGTTCACGACCGACAGTCTCCGACTGGCGATTGAAGAACTCGGGAGGCAATTCGACCAGCGGTCTGAGGATCCGTCGGGACGCCGGCCCGTTGTTTATGATTGGGACGAGTCAACCGGCAAACTACTGGACATGCTCCGTAGCGACCTTCATTAGGTTTCGGACCGCTTGGAATGCCAGCTTCCCCTCGGGCTTGCCAACCTCACCCTCCGCGTATACACACCGCGCTTCGCGACGCTCCGGCCGGGGGCTGAACGGAAGCTGCCGTCCGGCAGAGGGAGACGTCTCCCGCCTTCCCGTGTTCCCGCCTTCGATGAAACCTCGTCGAGCCTTTTCCCAGGGCTCGAAGGGCTCCGCGCCGGGGCGGCGTGCGAATGGAAAGGCAAGCATCAATGGCGCTCTACGAGCACATCTATATGGCTCGCCAGGACATTTCCGCCCAGCAGGTGGAAGCCCTGACCGAGCAGTTCAAGAAGGTCGTCACAGGCCTCGGCGGTTCTTTCGAGAAGGCCGAATACTGGGGCGTGAAGTCCCTCGCCTACCGGATCAAGAAGAACCGCAAGGCGCATTTCTCGCTGTTCAACATCAACGCGCCGCATGCCGCGATCGCCGAGATGGAGCGCCAGATGGGCCTGTCGGAAGACGTCCTGCGCTTCATGACGATCCGCGTCGAGGCCCTCGAAGAGGGTCCCTCCGCCATGATGCGCAAGCGCGACGACGATGGCGAGCGCGGCGACCGCCGTGGCCCGCGCGGCGATCGTGGCGACCGTGGCGATCGCCCGCCGCGTCCGCGTCGTGAAGATGGCGCTTCCGAGGGAGGTTTCTGATGTCCGCTGCTGCTGGCGCCCGTCGCCCCTTCTTCCGCCGTCGCAAGACCTGCCCGTTCTCCGGCCCGAATGCGCCGAAGATCGACTACAAGGATACGCGTCTGCTCTCGCGCTACATTTCCGAGCGCGGCAAGATCGTGCCCTCGCGCATCACGGCCGTTTCGGCCAAGAAGCAGCGTGAACTCGCCACGGCGATCAAGCGCGCCCGCTTCCTGGGCCTGCTGCCCTACGTGATCCGCTAAGCGGTCCGCGGGCCGTCAGGCCCGCTCACTAAACAAGGACTGCGAGCCTGAGGCTCGCGGTCCATCCAATCGGTCCGGCAAGCCTGCCGGATATGGCTGGAAGGCCCTTGCGCCTCTCCTAACCGCTCGAAAGGCGGGACAGCTCGATATGACGGATACCACGAAGCTCAAGACCTTCGGCGCCTCGGCGCTGGTGGCGGCGGCCGCAGGGCTCGCCGGCGCGCTTCTGTTCGTGCTTGCCGCGCGCGCGTCGCTGGCAACCGTCATCATCGGCTATTTCGCTCCCATGCCCCTGATGATCGCGGCGCTCGGCTACGGCCTGTCGGTCGGCGCGGCGGCAGCCGCGATCGGAGGCGCCTTCATCGCGGCGATGTTCCATCCCGCGCTCGGCCTCATCTACATTTTCTCGATCGGCGCGCCTGCGGTCCTGATTGCTGCGGCCGCCCTGCTCGCCCCGCTCGGCTCCGATGGCAAGCGCGACTTCGCGCCGACGGCGGCGGTCCTGACATCGGCCCTGGTCGCGGCTGTCGCCATCGGCGGCGGACTTCTGTTCTTTGCCTGGAAACTCGGCGGCTTCGACGCCTTGATGGCCAGCGCTGTCAAGGAAGGCCAACCGATCGTCGAGGCGATGATCAAGGATTCGCGGGCGGGCGCGCTCGATGCGGCGGACCTCACCCGCTACCTCGTCCTGGCCGCGCCGGTCGGCATCGCCGCCTCGCAGCTGCTGACGATGACCATCAATCTCTACCTCGCGGGCCGCGTGTCGCTGATCTCTGGCAATCTGCCGCGTCCGTGGCCCTCGATCCCGGACGATCTGTCGATTCCCCCTGCCTTCGGCGCGCTGTTTGCCGCGGCCTGTGGCCTGACGCTGCTCGGCGGCCTGCCCGGCGTGATCGCGGGCATCGTCGCTGCCGTCTTCGGCATGGCCTTCGCGCTCCAGGGGCTCGCCGCCGCACATGTGATGACGCGCGGCGCGGGCCTGCGGCCAGCTCTGCTGTTCTCGCTCTACGCGCTGGTGGTGCTGCTGCCGCCCTGGCCGTTCCTTCTTCTGGCGCTCGCCGGCCTTGCCGACGCCGCCTTTCACCTGCGGGCGCGCAAAGCTGTGTCCCCATCCAACACCTGAAAACATCAAGGAGAAGATCATGGAAGTCATTCTGCTCGAACGCGTCGCCAAGCTCGGCCAAATGGGCGAAGTCGTGCGCGTGCGCGACGGTTTCGCGCGCAACTACCTGCTGCCGCGCGGCAAGGCGCTGCGCGCCACCGAAAACAACAAGAAGCGCTTCGAAGGCGACCGCGCCCAGCTCGAAGCCCGCAATCTGGAAGCCAAGGGCGAGGCCGAGAAGGTCGGCGAGAAGCTCGACGGCAAGACCTTCGTGGTCATCCGCCAGGCGGGCGAGAGCGGCCAGCTCTACGGTTCGGTTTCCTCGCGCGACATTGCCGAGGCGATCACGGCCGGCGGCTTCAACGTCACCCGCCAGCAGGTCATCGCGCTGAACCCGATCAAGATGCTCGGCCTGCATGCGGTGCCTGTGCGCCTGCACCCGGAAGTCGAGGTCAAGATCACGGTCAACGTCGCCCGTTCGGCCGAAGAGGCCGAGCGTCAGGAGCGCGGCGAGAGCCTGACCGTCCGCGAGGAGACCTCGATGGACGACCTCGGCCTCGAGGTCGGCGCGGCTCTGGCGGAAGCGGGCGGCGACATGAGCCGCGACTGATCGCGCTTCAAACCCCAATCATGAAAGGCCGCGGCGAACCCGCGGCCTTTTTTGCGCGCTGAGCGAAGGGAACCGTAATCGCGGCGGGTGGTTGAACGAACGGTTTCACCGCGACGGATTGCGTGATCATGAGCCGGTCGGCCAAATCGTCTGACACGTCATCCGAGCCCGTCAATTCGGTGCTGAGGCGCAATATCGAGGCGTTGCAGCGCGACCGGCTGGCGCATGAGAAATCCGCCGGATTTCACGACCAGCTGGCGCTATCCATATCGCAATTTGCCGGCAATCTCGGCTTCGTCTACGCGCATCTGGCCGTGCTCGCCTTCTGGCTGGCCAACACCCTGGGGCTTACGCCGGGCATCGTGCCGTTCGATCCGTCCCTTGCGGTTCTTGCCAATGCCGCCTCGATCGAGGCGATCTTCCTCTCGGCCTTCATCCTGATCGCGCAGAACCGCGCCGACGTCCTGTCTGCGCGGCGCTCGGATCTCGATGTCCAGATTTCACTGCTGACCGAGCACGAGGTCACGCGCACGCTCGACCTGTGTACGGCGATCGCCCGAAAGCTTGGGGTCCAGACCGATCCGAACGACGACGAACTGCGGCAGGAGACTGCGCCCGAGCGTGTGCTCGACGAGATCGCGGAGGCCGAGGAAGACGCGGAACAACGCCGCGTGCCCGACCGCGCCTGAACAGCTGCTCCGCCAAACCTGCATTCGACAAATCGGTCCGCCGTGCGAGGATCGCCCATGGCCGATTCCGCAGAAGGATCGCCGCAGGAGAAGCGCCGCTTCCGCAACGCCGTCATCGGCATGGGGATCGGGCAGCTCTACGCCTGGGGCGTGATCTACTATCCCTTTTCCGTTACGGGAAAGACGATGGCCGCCGACCTCGGCATGTCCACCGAGGCGGCCTTTGCGGGCTATTCCGCGATGCTGGTGGTCGGCGCGCTGTTTGCGCCCTGGGCCGGCCGGGTGATCGACCGGCGCGGCGGGCGGCCGACAAT
>Ga0209023_10004187_pt1 | contig 16627 bp, 12 predicted proteins | sample LakOneMetagenome_FD_187468 | JGI IMG/M metagenome (GOLD analysis project Ga0209023, IMG submission 187468) | Freshwater and sediment microbial communities from Lake Erie, Canada (SPAdes) (version 2) | ecosystem: Environmental > Aquatic > Freshwater > Lentic | place: Lake Erie, Canada... | reverse complement strand
TGTACGGCGCCGTCACAAACCGTTACCATCACCAATTCAGGCGCAGGTACGCCACCAACAGATGTAACTTTTGTGGTAAGGGATATTTTAGCCTGTACCGGCGAAGGAAGGATAAAAAATATTAAAGGCGTACCCGGTGGTGGAGGTAACAATTATACATTCAGTTTAGATGGCGGCCCATTCACCACAGCCAACCAGTTCAGACCGGTAAGTGCGGGTGTGCATACCATCACGGCAATGAATCAAAATGGTTGTACGGTTACACGGTTGGCCACGATCGGTATTGGCATTCCTGCAACTGCTACAGCCACTTCCACGCCCAGCACATGTGGTGGTAACACAGGCACCATCACACTTACCGGTGTGGGTGTGCATACACCTTACCATACCAGTATTGATAATGGAGTTACCTGGCAAACATTTTTTCCACCCGGGGCCAATACATTTACCTATACAGGTTTGGCGCCCGGCACTTATCCCATCATCATTGCAGATGATGCCGACTTTGTTACCGGCCCCCCGGATATTCCCGGTGTATGCCTCACTACTATATTTGTTGCGGTGCCATCAACCGGGGGGCCATCAATTAACACCACACAGATCAATGCCACCTGTGCTTCCAATAATGGCAGCATTACAGCAACCGGCAGCGGGGGAACACCGCCTTATACTTATAACATCAATGGAGGTGCTTATTTTGCCAGCGGTGTATTTAATAATCTTACACCCGGAGTATATGCAGTAAATGTAAAAGATGCATCAGGCTGTACAACAGGGGTGAATGTAAATTTAGCCGCCTCATCATTGCCGGTAGTTACTGCTGTGGTGCAGGCCACCTCATGCGGTAATAATAATGGAACAGTAACAGCAGCAGTTACCGGCGGCACAGCGCCATATCAGTACAGTATCAACGGCACCATCTTCCAGGCAGGAAATATTTTTACAAACCTTGCTCCGGGTACCTATTCCCTTTATGTAAAGGATGTTAACCAGTGTTATGGAACAGTTCCTGTAACCATTATCAATACCCCGTTTCCTAAGGTAACTGCATTTACCATTGCCGCCAGCTGTAATAATAACGATGGAAGTATTATAGCCACCGGTTCTTTGGGAGAAGCGCCATATACTTTCAGTATTGATGGAACGGTATACCAGAGCAGCGGTACCTTTGCCAACCTTGCAGCAGGATTTTATACCGTTTATATCAAAGATGCAAGGGGCTGTATCACCACAACAGGTGTAAACCTTGCTAATGTAACGGGGCCCACCATAACCGCAACTGCTACAACTGCGGCTAATTGTAATACTGGCACAGGTTCAATAACCATAACAGCATCCGGCGGAATTGCACCATTGCAATACAGTATTGATGGAATAACTTTTCAACTGGCTAATATTTTTACAACCTTGCTGCCCGGCAGTTATACCGTTACGGTAAAAGATGCCAATGGCTGTTTAACAACAAAGGCCGTGGTGGTGGCCAATACCGGTGGTCCTCAGGTGTTGACGGCAGTGATCATCAATGCCTCATGCGGGCAAAATAATGGTACCATCACAGCAACAGCTTCGGGTGGTATTGGCGCATTGCAATATTCAATTGACGGTACCAATTTCCAGGCCAGCAATGTTTTTAATAATATCAGTGCCGGTAATTACACTCTTTATGTAAAAGATATCAATGGCTGTACAAAAACACTACCCGTTACAGTCCTTAATTTACCGGGGCCGGCATTAACCGCCACTTCATCACCATCATCCTGTGGCTTAAGTGATGGCACCATTACTGCCATTGCCACCGGGGGAACCCTGCCGCTTACCTACAGCAAAGACGGAATAATTTTTCAATCCAGTAATATTTTTACAGGCCTTGCTGCCGGCCCGTATACCATTACAGTAAAAGATGCAAGAGGATGTACCGCAACATTTTTAATTACTGTTGCCACAGCCGGTACCACGGTCACGCCCACGTTTACTCCTGTAGCACCCATTTGTGCAGGAGCCGTGCTGAATGCATTACCAACAACATCATTAAATGGTATAACCGGAACATGGGCGCCTGCATTGAATAATACAGCAACAACCACCTACACTTTCACACCCGCTGCCGGGCAGTGTGCCAATACAGCAACAATGACAATAATTGTAAATCCAAAACCATTACCAATAATCATTTATCATAACTAATTACCAACAGCATGAAAATTTTATATCAACCATATCAAAAAATAAAATACACAAAAAAAGAAAGTATGAAACACCAATCCCGGCTTACCAGGTGGGCCCTGTTATTACTGCTGTTCATTGGCGGTACAACTGCAATGGCACAGGGGCCTTACCCCAATACGGGCGACCAGCAGGTCTGCCTTAATGCCACAGAACCTTATGGCGTGGTACTAACTGCAGGTTCAACATATGCATGGACCATTACACCATTAACTGGCGCTAATGGAACCATTACGCCGGGTGCAACACCCAATTTAATTACAGTGAACTGGACCACTGCCGGTACCGCAAGGCTGCAGGTTACAGAAACTAATGCCAATGGTTGCGTGGGCGACCCGGTAACCATTATTGTTACAGTAAATCCCACACCCACAGTTACCGTAAACTCTTCTGCTATCTGCGCCGGAACATCGGCCACCATTACGGCAACACCTGGTGTGGCGGGTACTTATAATTATGTATGGAATGTTCCTGTGGGCGTAACCAACCCGGGTAATGTGGCCAGCTTTACATCAACCATTGCCGGAACATACACTGTAACCATTACCAATACAGTAACCAATTGCGCTTCTGCATCTGCAAGCGGTACAGTAACCATTAACGCGGCGCCAACACTGGTAATCAATAACCCTGCTGCTGCATGTTTACCTAATACGGTTAACCTTACTTTACCTGCAGTAACTGCCGGTTCAACAGCAGGCCTGGTATTTACGTACTGGACCGATGCTGCTGCAACCATTCCTTATCTAACTCCAACGGCAGCCACAGCAGGTACCTATTATATCAAGGGCACTTTAGGAGCAGGATGTTTCGATATCAAACCTGTGGTGGTAACATCGGCACCCACACCAACTGTTGTAATTACCAACCCGGCGCCTGTTTGTGCACCCAATACAGTTGACCTGACTGCTCCGGCAGTAACCGCCGGTTCAACAGCAGGCCTGGTATTTACGTACTGGACCGATGCTGCAGCAACAGTTCCTTATCCAACGCCAACAGCAGCCACAGCAGGTACTTATTATATCAAGGGTACTTCTGCGGCCGGATGTTTTGATATTAAACCTGTAGTTGTGGCATCATCACCGGCAGCAACTGTGGTTGTAACTAATCCGGCTCCTGTTTGTGCACCCAATACAGTTAACCTTACCTTACCTGCCGTAACTGCGGGTTCAACAGCAGGGCTGGTATTTACGTACTGGACCGATGCTGCAGCAACTGTTCCTTACCCAACACCAACAGCAGCCACAGCAGGCACCTACTATATCAAAGGAACCAGTGCGGGAGGATGTGCGGATATTAAACCTGTGGTGGTTACTGTAAATCCATTGCCAACACCGTTGATTACAGGACCAACACCTGTGTGTGTAAGTGTTGCAGGAACAACATCAACCTACAGTACACCAAATGTGGCCGGACATACTTATAACTGGACGGTAACGGGAGGTACAATTGCAACAGGCCAGGGTACCAATTCCATAACAGTAACATGGACAACAGCAGGACCTGCTACCCTAAGTGTAACACAAACCATCACCGCTTCGGGTTGCAGTGGCAATAATGTGTTGAATGTAACAGTCAATCCAAAACCGGTAACCAGCCCGATAACACATAATTAAACCCTGTTGAAAAACAAGTACCATCACTGTTCATATTCCATCCACCTGAAAACGGGTGGGATATGACAGTGCTTAAAAAAAAGAATAACAGTAAAGAGGTATATCTGTAAAAATGTTTAGAACAGTACAACATATCAGTGTATGGCTGTTGCTGCTTTTCAGCACAGTAAATGCGATGGCACAAAATGCCATGCCTGATACGGTTTGTATTGGTGTAAGCAGGATCTATAAAGTAAATGATGCTTCCACGCCATCCACTTATACCTGGAAGGTTAACGGCATTACACAATCCAGTACCAAAAATGATATGAGTATTACCTGGAACACACCAGGTGTGTATACCATTACCGTACAAGAGCACGCCATTAACGGATGCGATGGTGATACCCGTACCGCCTTGGTATATGTAATGCCACCACCTGTACCCAATGCCGGACCGGATGCAAAAATTTGTTTTGGCACCACACCAAGGTTAAACGGGAGCGGTGGCAATACTTATCAGTGGTCGCCGGCCACATTTTTATCCAATCCCAATATTGCCAATCCTGTTATCAATGCACCCATTGCAGGAATATACACTTACCTGCTTGATGTAACTGATGCAGCAGGATGTAAGGCACTTAAAAAAGATACGGTGGTGATAACAGTGTTGCCGCCGGTAAAAGTTTTTGCAGGAAGGGATACCGCTATCGCCATCAGCCAGCCTTTGCAACTGGATGCCACTGATGTAAATAACAGCGCTTTTACCAGTTACCTGTGGTCGCCGGCTTCAGGATTAAACAATACCGGTATTAAAAATCCGGTGGCGTTGTTTAACAATGTAATTGGTAACAATGGCATCACTTATAAAGTGACTGCAAGAACCATTGACGGTTGCGAAGCCACTGATGATATCAATGTAAAAGTTTTTGTACAGGCAGATATTTTTGTACCCAATGCCTTTACGCCAAATGGAGATGGATTGAATGATGTATTACGGCCGGTACTTGCAGGAATTAAAGCGTTAAAATATTTTAGTGTGTATAACCGTTATGGCCAGCTCATTTACACCACCACTGTACCGGGCCAGGGATGGAATGGATTAATAAAAGGGGAGATGCAGAATACCGGCGCCTTTGCGTGGACGGCAGAAGCGGTGGATTATAAAGGCAATGTGATCAAAAAGAGCGGTATGGCCATTTTGATAAAATGATCCCTGTGAAAAAAAATACTGCTGCTGTTATAATAAAAGGTTCACATAATTGTGGGCCTTTTTTTATTTTTGTGTTTTAATTTCGGGCAGTAGCGCAGTCCGGTAGCGTACAACGTTCGGGACGTTGGGGTCGCTGGTTCGAATCCAGTCTGCCCGACCACAGCACTTAGTTTGTGACGAAGGGGTCGTCCCGGTTTTAACCGGGATCATCCCGACTGATTTAATGGGAGCACCCAGGAACTTCCCATTTTTTTTATATATGAATGCATGAAATAACATGCAATATCATTCCACCATCAATGCTTTATCTTTACTTTTTGTTAAGTAGTTGCAATTGAAAAATTTTTCCCGGGCAATTATTTTAAAAAATTTTTAATAAGCACATGCAGTTGCTGTAATGCTTCATCGCTGTATATACCTGACTGATGGTTGTAAAAAAAATATACCTGGTTATTATCAATTTACTGCGCACCAAATTGAGCAGGGTGCAATTCATTATGGTAATAGCCACGCTGGTGGGATTGGCATCCGGGTTAGTGGCGGTATTGCTTAAAACACTGGTGCATTACCTGCAAAGATTTGTAGAAGGCAATTCATTACACCGCTTTTCTTACCTGGTTTTTCCTGCTATCGGGTTATTGGTCACGGTATTTATTATCCGGCATTTTTTTGGAGGGTATATTGAAAAAGGTATTGCCATGGTGTTAAAGGCTATTGCCCGAAAATCCTCTTTTATCCCGCTTAAACATACTTACCTGCATGTTATAACCAGTTCCGTAACTGTAGGCCTTGGGGGTTCTGTTGGCCTGGAAGCGCCAATTGTGGCAACCGGTTCCGCATTGGGTTCCAATCTTTCCCGCATCAGCGATTTAAATTACCAGGAACGCACTTTGTTGATTGCCTGCGGGGCAGCAGCAGGTATTTCGGCTGTATTTAATGCCCCCATTGCCGGTGTGATCTTTGCCGTTGAAGTGTTGCTGGTGGAAACCGTGGTAAGTTATTTTATCCCGCTGATCATTTCATCCGTAGTGGGTGCTTTATGTTCAAAAATCATACTGCAGGAAGCATCACTTTTTAACTTCGTGCTGAAGCAGAATTTTAATTATAAAAATGTTCCCTGGTATATTTTGCTGGGCATATTGGCAGGGTTTGTTTCACTTTATTATGCAAAGGCTTTTAAAACTTCAGAAAAGCGGGTTCATCAGTGGAAAATAAATGAATATGTAAAAGCAATTTTTGGCGGAGTATTACTGTTATCCGTTTTTTTTGTTTTGCCCCCATTGTTTGGTGAAGGGTATGGCAGTGTTAAGCTGGTTGCCAATGGTAATCTTACATCATTTACCGATAACACAACGCTATTCTCAAAACTTGGTAACAAGTGGGGAATTATTGTATTTTCCGGCTTAATCATTTTATTTAAGCCTGTTGCCGCAGGTATTACAATCGGCAGTGGCGGTAACGGCGGCAATTTTGCCCCTTCATTATTCACAGGTTCTTTTTTAGGATTTTTCTTTTCCAAATTACTGAATACAACATCCTGGATAAAAATACCAGAAGGAAATTTCAGCCTGGTAGGAATGGCAGGTGTTTTAAGCGGCGTGATGTATTGCCCGCTTACTGCCATATTTCTGATTGCAGAAATAACAAATGGCTACGAATTATTTATACCGCTGATGATTGTGTCTTCTATTTCGTTCTTTATTGTTAAAACTTATGAGCCTTTTTCAATGGAAACAAAAAAGCTGGCTTTGGAGGGGCAGATATTCACTCATAAAAAAGAAAAAAACATACTCACTTCCATCAGCCTGGGCAGTATGCTGCAGGACAATTATGAAAGCATCAGTATTGATAAAAAATTAAAGCAGCTTGTAGAAATTATTAAAAGAAGTGAAAAAAATATTTTTGCTGTAACTGACAACAGGGACAGGTTTGTTGGAATTGTTGAGCTTAACGATATTAAACAAAAACTTTTTCAACCCGACCAGTTTGATAAGGTCAGTATAAAATCGGTTATGAAAAAACCACCGGCCGTTTTGTACCTGCACCAGGATATGCACACTGTTATGGAAAAATTTGATATTACTCAAAGCTGGTACCTGCCCGTACTGGACAAGGACAGGAAATTTATTGGCTTTATCTCAAAGACCAAACTGTTTAATAAATACAGGGAGATATTGGCCGGCCAGGGAGATTTATACGAATAAAAGCTGTTTTACCGGCAGCGGGCAGATGTAAAAACCTTTTCTTTTTCCCTTACTATATTTCCAGTAGGTTTGCAAAAAAAAATCAGATGAAACAAATAATCAGTGCCTCCCTTATCGTGCTTTGCTGCCTTACAGCATCTGCACAAACCGATATCAAGAAAAGGATTGTAGACAGTACCTGCGCCTGCCTTTCGCAGATGCCTGATATTGATAAAAAATCAAAAGAAGAAATTCAGGTTGCCATCGGGCAGTGCATGATGCGCAAATCCCTGCAGGATTTTATGGCATTGGCCGAAGAACGTAATATCGATATGACCGATCAGGATGCCATGCAAAAGCTGGGTATGGAAATAGGAATGGACCTGGTAAAATCAGATTGTAAAGCCATGACGGCCCTGATGATGAAAATGGCCGGCGATAAGATCGAAAGCAAAGAAAAAGATGCCCCTAAAGAAACTGCCAGTGCCAAAGGGGTGGTGCAGAACGTGGAAGTGAAAGACTTTGTATATGTGACCCTACTTTCCGGCGCCAAATCCATACAACTGGTATGGAGCGATTATGTAACCAATGGCAATGAGTATATAAGCGATTTTTCCAAACTTAAAAATAAAACGGTTGAGTTTTATTTCAACACTAAAGATGTGTACAGCGCCAAAGCAAAAGCCTATATCACTGTAAACATGATCACCGGTATTAAAGAGTAATGCAGGCGGAAAAAAATTAAACACCAGCCCATTTAAAAATGGGCTATTTTTATTACTGAATTAAAATAAATACCATCATGCCGTTAACCGGGAAAAATATTATCGGAAACAGTGTTGCTGCTTCAGGCAGTACCAGTTTCCAGGCTGCCAATCCTTCAGGCAATGACCTGCTGCCCGAATTATTTTATAATGCAACTGTAGAAGAACTGGAAGCTGCTGCACAAAAAGCTGCTGCTGCTTTTAAAAGTTATCATCAAAAAACCGGAACAGAAAAAGCCATTTTTTTAGATGCCATTGCTGATGAGATCATGGCAATGGGTGATGAACTGATCAACCGGGCCATGGCCGAGAGCGGGTTGCCTGCTGCAAGGCTAACGGGAGAACGTGGCCGCACTACCAGCCAGTTAAAAATGTTTGCACAGTTATTACGTGAGGGCTCCTGGGTGAATGCTGCTATTGATACGGCCATACCTGACCGCCAGCCACTGCCCAAACCCGACCTGCGGCGCATGATGATCCCCATTGGCCCGGTGATGGTTTTTGGCGCCAGTAATTTTCCATTTGCGTATTCTGCCGCAGGTGGCGATACCGCTGCTGCATTGGCAGCCGGCTGCCCCGTAATTGTAAAAGCACATCCTGCACACCCGGGAACGGATGAGCTGGTTGCTCAGGCCATTATCAATGCCGTCAAAAAAACAAATATGCCCGACGGCGTTTTTTCAATGGTGCATTGCAATGAGGCAGGGGCCATACATTTAGTTACACATCCTGTTGTAAAAGCCATCGGCTTTACGGGTTCCCGCAAGGGCGGTATGGCTATTTATACTGCTGCAGCCAACCGTGCCGAGCCGATCCCGGTATATGCCGAAATGAGCGCTGTTAACCCTGTTATTATTTTACCGGGTGCTGCTGCTGCAAACGGAACAGCCATTGCCAACGGGCTTGCGGGGTCTGTTACTTTAGGCGTGGGGCAGTTTTGCACCAACCCCGGCCTGGTGTTTATGATGGATGATGATAACAGCGGGGCAGTATTGAAAACGCTGGCGGCAACTATTGCAACTGCCCTGCCCGGTACCATGCTCAGTAAAGGTATTTATGCCAATTATGCAAAGGGCATTACCCATTTGCAAACAACGCCTGCTGTAACCACACTGGCGCATAGTACGGCTGCAGTGAATGAAAATAAAACAGAAGCCAGCCCTTATGTATTTACTGTGGCACAAAAAGATTTTATTGCAGATAAAACATTGTCCCAGGAAGTATTCGGACCGGCAACAGTAGTGGTGCTGTGCAAAACAGTTGATGAACTCACCGCCGCAGTAGCGCAACTGGAGGGACAATTAACAGCAACATTGCATGCCACTGCTGAAGATGAAAAATATGCCGGTGCCATTATTGAGCTGATGAAAGAAAAAGCGGGCCGCCTGGTCTTTGGCGGTTTCCCCACCGGTGTGGAAGTATGTGATGCGATGGTGCACGGCGGACCTTTTCCTGCCACCACCGATGGGCGCAGCACTTCTGTGGGTACTTCAGCCATACAGCGTTTTGTAAGACCGGTATCGTACCAGAATTTTCCACAGCATTTATTACCTCCTGCATTGCAGGACAGTAACCCTTTACAAATATTAAGGCAGGTGAACGGCGAATGGAGCCGGAAAGTAATGTAGCCTGTGATAATGCAGCACTGGAAGCAGTATTGAAAAAATAAATGGTAATGCTCAAAGAAATCTTGCAGGCATATGATATCAACAGCGATGACTGCAGCATAACCGCATTCGGCACCGGGTTGATCAACCATACCTGGAAAATAACAAAGGGCGGTGACGCATTTATTTTACAGCGCATCAACACCAATGTGTTTAAGCAACCCGGGGCCATTGCCGCCAATATCCGGGCGGTGGCAGGTTACCTTCATAAAAATTTTCCTGGTTATCTTTTTGTTGCACCGGTATTGACAGTAACAGGCGATGACATGGTTTTTATTGAGGAGAAAGGATATTTCAGGCTATTTCCCTTTGTAAAAAATTCGCATACCGTTGATACGGTTACCAGCCCGCAGCAGGCTTATGAAGCCGCCCGGCAGTTTGGCGCCTTTACAAAAAAGATGGCGGCCTTTCCTGCAGCATCTTTACAAATTACCATACCCGATTTTCATAACCTCAGCCTGCGTTATCACCAGTTTGAAAATGCATTACTGGATGGCAACCGGCAAAGAATGGCTGCGGCTGCAACAACCATACAGGAGTTGAAGCATAATGCCGCCATTGCGGAAACATTTGAAACAATAAAAAAAAGCAGCGGTTTTAAAATCCGTGTTACGCACCACGATACCAAAATAAGCAATGTACTGTTTGATGAAAATGATAAAGGGCTTTGTGTGATAGACCTTGATACACTGATGCCCGGTTATTTCATCAGCGATGTGGGGGATATGATGCGTACCTACCTCAGCCCCGTAAATGAAGAAGCCCATGATTTCAGTAAAATTGAAATCAGGGCTGCATATATTGATGCTGTGATCAAAGGATATTCTGATGAGATGCAGGATGAGCTTACAACTACTGAAAAAAAATATTTTATCTACGCCGGTAAGTTTATGATATACATGCAGGCACTTCGTTTTTTAACCGATTACCTCAATGATGACAGGTATTACGGTGCAACATATGAAGGCCATAACCTGGTAAGGGCCAATAACCAGCTGGCCCTGCTGCAGCAGCTGATACTTTTTGAAAGGCAGCAATAATAGGCATCACCACTTTTTCAGTTCATTCCTGTTAAAAATATATTCCGGTGTAATGATGGTGGCATTATTATTCACTTCATACCAGGGTGATAGTTTTTCATCGGCCGGGTTCACCAGTACATGTATGTCCTGCGCCGGCATATAGCCCTGTGAGAGCATATAAATTTTTTCGCCCCCGCTGTTTACGGCCACATCAGTTACCAATACCGCATGGCCGGGAAAACCACCACGGATGATCACATCACCCGGCTGTATCCCGGTAAAATCGGTTACCGGTTTTAATTGTTTGGATAAAGATGCCGAGCCGCACATACCAAAAACCTGCTGCAGGTACTGCATAAAATGTTCACGGGTATAGGGCGGTGCAAAAGCATAGGCCGTATGATTGTTATCATAAAAAATAATATCGCCGTATTTTTTTATGCTGAAAAGATATTCAGCCCTTAACCGCATCACTGCATCGGCACATTGCTGTAAATCTTTGTTGCCAACACTGATGTCCATTACAGCAAATTGTGCCAGCTGGTTTTGTTTAACAGTACCGTTAAACAAATGCACGGTCCTGTCTTCCTTTAAAACTATTTTACGCAGCCAGCCTGCAAACGAATTACTGTCTGCAGCCACTCTTGTGTAACCATCCGGTATCGGTATGGCATTGATATTACCGTATTGGTTTTTACCGGGCAGGGGCACAGCAGCTATTTTGCCGGAAGAAGTGGCTGCATTATTACAGGAGTGTAACAGCAGTAAAAAAATTAACAGCGGTTTAAACGTCATAAAATGGTAATTTTGGGTTGGGAGTATGAGATGCAAAGCCGTACCTGCTCCACATAAAAATTTTGTTAAAGCTTATGGCAACTATTTTAATTATCGACGACGAAAAGGCGATCAGGAAAACACTTACAGAAATACTCAGCTACGAAGGCTATAAAATTGATGAAGCCAGTGATGGGGAAGAAGGGTTAAAGCGTTTTGGCGAAAAAGCCTATGATATTGTACTCTGCGATATTAAGATGCCCAAACTGGATGGCATTGAATTTTTAGAAAAGGCCAAAGAAATCAATGGCGATGTTCCGGTGATCATGATCAGCGGGCATGGCAATATAGATACAGCGGTGGAAGCGGTTAAGAAAGGCGCTTTTGATTATATCAGCAAGCCACCCGACCTGAACCGTTTACTGATCACGCTGCGCAATGCAGTGGATAAACAAAACCTGGTTACCGAAACTAAAGTGCTCAAGCGTAAAGTGAGCAAGGTGCAGGAGATGATTGGCGAGAGCAGGCCCATTGCAAAGATCAGGGAGACGATAGAAAAAGTGGCGCCCACCGATGCCCGTATTTTAATTACCGGCGAAAATGGAGTGGGTAAGGAACTGGTGGCAAGATGGATACATGAAAAAAGCAACCGCAGTGCCGGGCCCATGGTGGAAGTGAACTGTGCCGCCATTCCGTCTGAATTAATAGAGAGTGAATTATTCGGTCATGAAAAGGGATCATTTACTTCAGCCATTAAACAGCGCATCGGTAAATTTGAAACGGCCAGCGGCGGCACTTTGTTTTTAGATGAGATAGGCGATATGAGTTTAACAGCACAGGCAAAAGTATTGCGGGCTTTACAGGAAGGAAAAATTACCAGGGTGGGGGCAGAAAAAGATATCAATGTGGATGTACGCGTGGTGGCAGCCACCAATAAAGACCTGCTGAAAGAAGTGGAGGAAAAAAACTTCCGGCTGGATCTTTACCACCGGCTTGGTGTGATTATTATTCATGTGCCTTCGCTTAACGAAAGAAGGGATGATGTGCCGGCACTGGTGGATTATTTTTTAGACATCATTGCATCAGAATATGGACAGCCTAAGAAAGTAATTGAACCCAAAGCAGTGGAAGCATTAAAACAATACGACTGGACGGGTAATATACGTGAGTTAAGAAATGTGGTGGAACGCCTCATCATATTATCAGGTAAAAATATTACGCTGGAAGATGTGGAGACTTATGTGTTGCCGAAGAAATAGGAATTGAAAATTGAAAATTGAAAATTGATAGCTGATAGCTGATAGCTGATAGCTGATAGCTGATAGCTGATAGCTGATAGCTTGTTTATTGAAATGCAAGGTTATTATTTTTATTGATTTTTTATTGGTCTAAAATGAGAGCCGGTCTCTTTTTTGTAATTATGTAACAATCTAAGTTCCCCTTCAGGGGACAGGGGTTTTATGAAAACCATTTACTGCATCAGCGGCCTTGGCGCCACGGCAAAAGCCTTCTCTAAATTAACCATCGATGGTTACCGCCTTCATGTGATTGAATGGATGCAGCCCCTGCCCAAAGAAACCATTGAACAATATGCCCAAAGGATGCGCAGCGAAATACAGCAAGACAATCCTGTTTTAATGGGATTATCGTTTGGCGGGATGATGTGTATTGAAATTGCCAAACAAATACCCGTTCAGAAGATCATCATCATCTCCAGCATAAAATCTGCAGCGGAATTGCCCTTTTGGATGAAAGCAGCCGGGCGGTTAAAACTGAATAAAATGCTTCCGGTAAAAAGTAATTATAAACTTAGCATGCCCATCCAGAATTATTTTTTAGGGGTGTCCACCCCCGAAGAAAAAGAAGTGGTGGCTGCATCCCGCAGGGCGGCCAATACCCAATACGTACAATGGGCGGTTGACAAGGTGATTAACTGGAACAGCAACTGGCAGCACCCGGCCATCATCCATATTCATGGCGATGCGGATAAGATGTTTCCCATTAAAAAAATCAATCCCACTTTTATTGTTAAGCAGGGCGGCCATTTCATGATCATGAATAAGGCAACTGAGGTGAGTGCCCTTATTCAGCAATCGCTTTAGTAAAGGTTGTCAACCTTTGTTGTCTTATAATTGCCCCGTAACTTAATCGCAAAGGTTGACAACCTTAACGAAGTGTTAAAGAAACCCAAACTATTTATGAGCGGTTTTACGCGGTAACATATATTATGGTATTTTTGGCACTCAAAAAACATAAAAAGCTAATATGGGCTGGATTATACTTTTACTGGCAACTGCCGGGTGGCATATAGGAATGTACGGCATGTTTAAAAAAGCCGGTATGGAAGGCTGGAAGGCGTTGGTACCTTTTTACAATACCTGGTGCATGGTGGAGAAAATGGAACTGAAAAAATACTGGTTCTTCTTCCAGTTCATTCCAATTGCAGGGCAATTCATCACTATCTGGATCACCATCAAATTTGTAGAGCATTTTGGCCGCTTTGGTTTCTGGCATCATGCCGCCACTGTGCTGGCGCCGTTTGCCTATTTTCCATACCTCGGTTTTTCACAGTCAGAAAGGTATGCAGGTACCAGCGTGGTCAACAATTATAAAAAATCAACTGCAAGGGAATGGATCGATGCGGCTGCTTTTGCCGTAGTGGCGGCCACCCTCATCCGCACTTTTGTTTTTGAAGCCTATGTTATTCCCACACCATCAGAAGAAAAAACACTGCTGGTTAATGATTACTTATTTGTAAGCAAGTTTGCTTATGGCCCCCGCATTCCCAATACACCCATTGCCATGCCTTTTGTGCACCATACCATACCGGGACTGAATGTAAAATCATATACCGAGTGGATCCATATTCCCTATACCAGGTGGCTGGCCTCTCCCGTAAAAAGAAATGATGCGGTGGTGTTTAATTTTCCTGTTAACGATACACTTATCAACGATGAAGAAAACTTTGGTTCTAAAAAAACTTATTACCAGGCAGTAAGGGAAATGGGCAGGGAAAAGGTTTGGGATAATTACAGCAGCCTCATCATTACCAGGCCGGTGGATAAAAGGGAGAATTTTATTAAACGCTGTGTGGCCATTGCCGGTGATACCTTACAGATTGTAAACGGCCAGTTGCTGATTGATGGCAAACCCGAAACATTTTTTCCCCACTCCGAGCGCTATTATAAACTGGCCAATCCAAAACAAACCTCTGCAGACCCTGAAAATTTAAAAGCTATGGGCATACAGGTAAGGGAAGAGCAGGGAGATGTAAACACTTTCCCCAATGGAGATGTGATCGTAAATATCACCAACCAGGAATGGAAAGACCTGACGCCCGCCAATAAAGCACTGTTTACCTATTTTACCTACCCGGTAAACAATGACCTGTTTCCTTATTACGATATCAAAGCCAACTGGTCGGCAGATAATTTTGGCCCGCTGTGGGTGCCCAAAAAAGGAGCCAGCATTGCATTAACGCCGGATAATCTTATCCGCTACCAGCGTTGTATAGAAGTGTATGAAGACAACAAGTTTGAAAGCAGGGATGGAAAATATTTTATCAACGGCAAAGAAGCCACCAGTTATACTTTTAAAATGAATTATTATTTCATGATGGGAGATAACCGCCACAATTCACTGGACAGCCGCTACTGGGGTTTTGTTCCGGAAGACCATGTGGTGGGTAAGGCATCGCTGATCTGGTTCAGCTGGGAAGGTGGCCCGAGATGGAAACGCCTGTTCCGCTGGATAAAATAGTAATGGCACAGATTGAAAGTTTGTTATTTACTGTCAGCCTTTGTCATCTTGAGCTTGTCGAAAGATGTCGAAGGCGGGTTGAAGATTATTAATCATACCGGTTTCGACGAGCTCAACCTGACAGCTTTTAAACCGAAGTGCCTTCGATAAAATAATGCATCGTTTTAAACGTTATATACGTAACTTTATAAACAAACATCCTCTTTGCTGTGCAGGGAGGATTTTTTATCTGCAAAAACTATTTTATGAACCGGCAGGAATATAATTTTTCTTTTGAAGTATATAATTCAAGCCAGGAACTGAATGACCAGGATGCGGCACTGGTGCAAAAAGCCCGCGACACCACTAAAAATGCCTATGCCCCTTATTCTCATTTTGACGTGGGCGCCGTGGCGCAACTGGTAAACGGCGAAATTGTAAGCGGCACCAACCAGGAAAATGCTTCTTACCCCGTTGGTATCTGTGCAGAAAGGGTATTGTTGTCTGCAGCAGCAAGTTTATTTCCCAATGTGGCGGTGCATACCATTGCCATCAGTTATCACAATAATAATGGACAAAGCAATCACCCCATTTCTCCCTGTGGTATCTGCCGCCAGACCTTATCTGAATATGAAGAACGTACAAAGCATCCTATACGTCTTATCTTAAGTGGTATGGAAGGGAAAGTGTTTATCATTTCATCAGCAAGCCAGTTGCTGCCATTGTCATTTGGCGGAGAGGATTTGAAATAGAAGCAGTCACTAAAACAATGTCTGCACCCCGTGTGCATACTTGGCTTCATGTTCCAGCAGCCATTTCTTTCTCCATAAATCGCCGCCATAACCTACTAAATCTCCATTGCTGCCAATAACCCTGTGGCAGGGAACGATGATGCAGATGCTGTTATTACCATTGGCTGTACCCACGGCCCTGATGGCTTTTACATTGCCAATGCGTTTGCTCAGTTCCAGGTAACTGATGGTTTTTCCGTAGGGTATATTGCATAATGCAGTCCAAACGGTTTGTTGAAAATCTGTACCCACCTGTGCAATGGGAATGGTAAATTCAAAACGTTTACCACTGAAATATTCATCCAGCTGTTTGATACAGTTTTTAATAACGGGCGATTTAGGTTTGGTAAAACTCAGTTGTGTCTCATCCACCTTGGCGCCCTTCCAGCTGTTTAAAAATAATATTTCAGATATGGCATTGCCTGCGCTTCTTATTTCAAGCACACCAACAGGTGACCGGTAATATACCACTTCAATATTCATGCGGAGGCTATAAATTTAACTCTTTTTGTATTAAGGTCGACAACCTTACCCAATTTTGCAACCATTTTTTACCGGCAGCGAGGGTTGCAGCAGCACCACGTTATTATCTTCATTATATACACCCAGCACCAGGCACTCGCTGAAAAAATTAGCGATCTGTTTTACCGGGAAATT
>Ga0209023_10004186_pt1 | contig 16627 bp, 12 predicted proteins | sample LakOneMetagenome_FD_187468 | JGI IMG/M metagenome (GOLD analysis project Ga0209023, IMG submission 187468) | Freshwater and sediment microbial communities from Lake Erie, Canada (SPAdes) (version 2) | ecosystem: Environmental > Aquatic > Freshwater > Lentic | place: Lake Erie, Canada... | reverse complement strand
CGCTCCCGCTGCACAGCGGCTACACCTTCCGCACCGCCTCGATCCTGCGCGAGCAGCGCGCGCTCGGCTGGGAAACCTTCCACGTCACCGGCGCCAAGCACGAGGGCGGCAACGACCTGGCGGAAGAAACCGCCGACGGCCTGCACTTCTACCGCACCCCGCGCTCCACCAGCGCCCTGGCGAAGATGCCGGTGCTGAACCAATTGGAAGTCATCCGCGGCCTGGAAAAACGCCTGCTCGAGATCATCCCGACGGTGAAACCCGACGTGCTGCACGCCCACTCGCCCTGCCTGAATGCGATCGCCGCCCTGCGCGCCGGCCGCAAGTTCGGCATCCCGGTGGTGTACGAGGTACGCGCCTTCTGGGAAGACGCCGCCGTCGACCACGGCACCAGCACCGAGAACGGCCTGCGCTACAAACTCACGCGCGGCCTGGAAACTTATGCCCTGAAGCGCGCCGACGCCGTGACCACGATCTGCGAAGGCCTGCGCAGCGACATCGTCGCGCGCGGCATTCCGGCGGCGAAGGTCACCGTGATTCCGAACGCGGTCGACATCGACAAGTTCGCGGTCGGCGGCGAAGCCGACCTGGAACTCAAGCGCAAGCTCGGCTTCGAAGGCAACCGCCTGATCGGCTTCATCGGTTCCTTCTACGCCTACGAGGGCCTGGACGTGCTGCTGCGCGCCGTGCCGGCCCTGGCAGCGCGCCACCCGGACCTGCGCGTGCTGCTGGTCGGCGGCGGCCCGCAGGATGCGAACCTGCGCCAGCAAGCCAAGGACCTCGGCATCGCCGACAAGGTGGTGTTCACCGGCCGCGTGCCGCACGACCAGGTGCAGAAGTACTACGACCTGCTCGACGTATTGGTCTACCCGCGCCTGTCGATGCGCCTGACCGACCTGGTCACGCCCTTGAAACCCCTGGAAGCCATGGCCCAGGGCCGCATCCTGGCCGCGTCCAGCGTGGGCGGCCACCGCGAACTGATCGTCGACGGCAAGACCGGCGTGCTGTTCGCACCGGACGACCCGGCTTCGCTGGCGGCCAAGGTCGGCGATTTGCTGGACGCGAAGATGCTGTGGCCAGCGCTGCGCTCGGCCGGGCGCGCCTACGTGGAGACCGAGCGCAACTGGCCGGTGAGCGTGTCGCGCTACAAGAACATCTATGGCCGCCTGACCGGTTCGAAGGCTGCATGAAGATCCTGACCTTCAGCACCCTGTTCCCGAACGCGGAAAAGCCGGGACACGGGATTTTCGTGGAGACCCGCTTGCGCCACCTGGTGGCCAGCAACCGGGTCGAATCGCGCGTGGTCGCGCCGATTCCCTGGTTCCCGTCGACCAACCCGCGCTACGGCCAGTACGCGCGCTTTGCCAAGGCGCCGCGCCAGGAAGTGCGGCACGGGATCGACGTGCGCCATCCGCGCTATCCGGTACTGCCGAAAGTCGGCATGAGCGTCGCGCCCCTGCTGCTGGCCCAGGCGGTGAAACCGGCGATTGGCCGCATGATCGACGAAGGCTTCGATTTCGACCTGATCGACGCCCATTACTTTTATCCGGACGGCGTCGCTGCCGCCATGCTGGGGCGTTACTTCAACAAGCCGCTGGTAATCACGGCGCGCGGCTCGGACATCACCCTGTTCCCGCAATACGCGCTGCCGCGCCGCCAGATTTTGTGGGCGGCAAAGCGTGCCGATGCCATCATCACGGTGTGCAATGCCCTGCGCGATGAAGTGGTCGGCATGGGCATCGCCGCCGAGCGCGTGGTCTCGCTGAGGAACGGCGTCGACCTCGACCTGTTCCGCCCGACCGAGCGCACGCCGAACCCGATGTTCACGCTGCTGGCGGTCGGCCACCTGGTGCCGGTGAAGGCGCAAGACCTGATCATCGGCGCCCTGCCCCTGCTGCCGGGCGTGCGCCTGGTGCTGGCCGGCGACGGCCCGGACCGCGCGAAACTGGAAGCGCTGGCGCGCGACCTGAAAGTGACGGACCGCGTGACTTTCCTCGGCGCCGTACCGCAGGCCCAGCTGCGCGGCCACTACGGCAACGCCGACGCCCTGGTGCTCTCGTCCAGCCGCGAAGGCTGGGCCAACGTGCTGCTGGAGGCCATGGCCTGCGGCACGCCGGTGGTGGCCAGCCGCGTGTATGGCACGCCGGAGGTGGTGGCGGCGCCGGAAGCGGGCGTGCTGATGCAAGAACGCAGCTACCAGGGCGTAGCCGACGCCGTGAACGCCCTGCGCGCCAACTACCCCGACCGCGTGGCCACGCGCCGCTACGCCGAGCGTTTCAGCTGGGACGACACCACCGACGGCCAGCTGCGCCTGTTCGGCGAGGTCCTGGCGCGCCGCGCCGGCACGCCGGTGCTGGCCCGCACCTGAATCCGCATCTAAGCTTGAACACTGAGCTGAACACTGAGCCCAACACACTGAAACGGATGAACTGAACGATGGAATCTCTTCTGTGGGCAATCGACCTGTGCGCCGTGGTCTATCTCTGCCTGTGGGCGCTGCGCACCGACAAGGCCCGCGCCAAGGCGGCCGAACAAGCCGAGGCGGAAAAGCGCCGCCAGGCGCAGGATGTGCAAACCCGGGCGGCACACACCGCACAAACCGCATCCCTGAACAAGGAGCGCGGCCATGCGTGACCTCTTCCTGCTGGCGCTGCTGCCGATCATGCTGTACGCGATGGTGCAGCGTCCCTTCATCGCGGTCGGCATGTGGGTCTGGACCGCGCTGTTCTTCCCGAACGGCTGGGTCTACGGCATGGCCGGCCACATCCGCTACAACCTGCTGTTCACGGCGGTCGCCATCCTCGGCTACCTGGCCTACAAGCACAAGCCCAAGGTCCAGCTGGGCATGATCGGCAGCTTCGTGCTGCTGTTCTTCCTCTGGACCTGCATCAGTACCATGACGACCATCGCGCCGCCCGAGGTCTCGTTCGAGTACCTGACCCGCTTCTTCAAGGTGGTGATGCTGTTCGTGTTCGTGGCCCTGACCATCAAGGACAAGCTGCACGTCGACTTCGTGCTGTGGTGCCTGGTGCTGTCGGTCGGCTTCTACGCCGACCTGGAAGGCCTGAAATTCCTGGCCAGCGGCGGCGGCCACAACATCGCCGGCATGCCGGGCCACGTGCTGGGCGACCGTAACGAGCTGTCGCTGGCATTTGTCATGACGCTGCCGGTCTGCTACTACCTGCTGGGCGAATACGGCAAGCAATCCAAGGCGCTGCGCCTCGGCCTGCTGGGCACCATGGCGCTGCTGGTGTTCGGCGTGATCGGCACCCAGTCGCGCGGCGGCTTCGTGGCCCTGGCGGCGCTGGGCGCCTACCTGTACATCAAGAGCGACCGCAAGGTGCTGCTGACCTTCCTGATCATCGGCCTGGTGGCGGCCCTGATCCCGTTCATCAGCGATAATTGGACGAGCCGGATCGAAACCATCCAGACAGCTGACGAGGATGCCTCGTTCATGGGACGTGTCGTTGCCTGGAAGCTGTCCTTCATCATGGCGGTCAAGCATCCGTTCTTCGGCGGCGGCTTCAAGGCGCTCGAATACTTCCCGGTCTGGAGCGAGCTGTCGCGCGAATTCTTCTCGTATTCCTGGTTCTACACGGGCAATGCGCTCCCCAACACAACCGTCGGCCGCGCCGCGCACAGCGTCTACTTCCAAGTGCTGGGCGAGCAGGGCTTCGGCGGCCTGATCCTGTACCTGGGTTGCCTGGCCAGCGCCTTCTTCAAGGCCGGTTCGATTGCACGGCGCGCAAGAAAAGCCGGTGCACCGGCATGGCTGCGCACCCTTGGCACCATGCTGCAGCTGAGTATCTTCGCTTTCGCACTGGGCGGAGCGGCCCTTAGTTTCGCCTACGTCGACCTGATCTTCTGCCTGTTCGGCCTGGTCCTGGTGGTCGAGAAGCGCCTGCTGCCGGCCACGCTGGCGCAGATGGCAGAGCAACCGGGAGCGCCAGGCGCTGCTCCGACGGCCGTGCCGGCTCCCGCTCCCCTACAGCCGGCGCACGCGCGTACCGTATCCGCATCCACAATTGCCTCCCAACATGTATAGTGGTTGGCAAACGAATAATAAACGCGGATTCTTTCCCTACCGATGAATTATCAACTGATCCGATCCGCCGGCAATGCCATCGCCCGCTTCACGCGCGGCAATGGCCGCATCGCGATCGTCAACTACCACCGGGTACTGGCCGCGCCCAGTCCCTTCCTGGCCTCCGAGCCGGACATCGCCATCTTCACCTGGCAGATGGAACTGCTGGCGCGCTGCTTCAATGTGATCTCGCTGCGCGCTGCCCTGGCCGCCATCGAATCGGGCCGGGTGCCGCCGCGCGCGGTCTGCATCACCTTCGACGACGGCTACCGCTCGGTGCACGAGCTGGCGCTGCCGGTGCTGCGCCGCCTTGGCCTGCCGGCCACGGTGTTCGTCAGTAGCGGCTACGTGAATGGGCACACGATGTGGAACGACCGCATCGTGGAAGCCGTCGAGACCCTGCCGGCCGAGGAACTCGACCTGGCAGACTTCGGCCTCGGCGTGTACTCGCTACGCAGCATGCCGGAACGCGCCGCCACCCTAGGCCAGCTGACCGAAGCGTCAAAGTACCTGCCGCCGCAGGAACGCAGCAGGCTGGTCGGACGCCTCGAGACCCTGGTCGGCGAGGGCGCCAGCGAAGGCCTGATGCTGACCCCGGACATGGTGGTGGACCTCGACCGCCACGGCATCGAGATCGGCGCCCACACGGTGACTCATCCGATCCTGACCAGCGTGGACGATGCCAGCGCCATGCAGGAAATCGCCGGCAGCAAGCGCGACCTGGAAGCCATCATCGGCAAACCGGTGCCGCTGTTCGCCTACCCGAACGGCAAGGTCGGCAAGGACTACGACGCGCGCCACGTGGCGATGGTGCGCGAAGCCGGCTTCCAGGCCGCCTTCACCACCGCGGTGGGCTCGATCACGCGCCACCACGACCGCTACCAGCTGCCGCGCAGCCGGCCCTGGGACGATACACCGATGCGTTTTGCACTGCGCCTGCTGCAGTGGCTGGCACGGGGTTGAAACAATGAAACCGCATCCATCCATGAACAAACGCGCCTTGTTGATTGCCTTCCATTTTCCGCCCCAGGCGGGCAGCAGCGGTATCCAGCGCACGCTGAGTTTTTCCAAGCTGCTCGGCAAGCACGGCTGGGAACCCATGGTGCTGTCGGCCCATCCGCGTGCCTACGCCAACCAGAACCCGTCCCAGTTGTCGGCCATTGCGCCGGAGCTGATCGTACGCCGTCCGTTTGCGCTCGACACCAAGCGCCACCTCGGCTTCCGGGGCCGCTATGTCGAGGCGCTGGCGATGCCGGACCGCTACATCGCCTGGTGGCTGGGCGCGGTGCCCACTGGCCTGGCGATGATCCGCCGCCACAAGCCGCAAGTCCTGTGGTCGACCTTCCCGGTCGCCACCGCGCACCTGATCGGCCTTGCCCTGCACAAGCTCACTGGCCTGCCCTGGATCGCCGACTTCCGCGATCCGATGGTGCAGAGCTCCTATCCGACCTCGCCCAGCCACCGCAAGGCCTACGCCTGGATCGAAAGGCAGACCATCGCACGCTGCCACACCGCGGTCTTCACCACGCACAGCGCCATGCAGGAATACCGCCAGCGCTTTCCGCACCTGCCGGCCTCCAAGTTCCGCGTCATCGAGAACGGCTACGATGAAGACAGCTTCGATATCGACACGATCATCGACCCGCAACAGGCGCTAGCCCCGGCCAGCGCCCCACGCCGCCTGATGCTGCTGCATAGCGGCGTGCTGTACCAGAACGGACGCAATCCGCGCGCCTTCCTTGAGGCCCTGGCCCAGCTCAAGCAGACAAACCGGATCGACAGCGCGCGCTTGCGTGTCATCCTGCGCGCCCCTGGCGCCATGGCGGCGATCGGCGCCATGGTTGCCGAGTACGGCGTCGGCGACATCGTCGAGGTCGCACCCCCAATCCCCTACCGCGAGGCGCTGCAGGAAATGCTGGCCGCGGACGGCCTGCTGGTATTCCAAGGCACGCCCTTCAATACCCAGGTGCCGGCCAAGATCTACGAATACTTCCGCGCGCGCAAGCCCATCCTGGCGCTTGTCGATCCGGTTGGCGAAACCGCGCATGTCCTGCGCAACGCGGGCTTCGGCGACATCGCCGACATGGACAACGCGGCCGGCATCGCCAACGTCCTCGACGCTTTCTGCCGCAATGTCGGCCAAGGCAGCGCCACCGTCGCCAGCGAGGAGCTGATCAAGTCGTCCTCGCGCCAGTCGCGGGCGTATGAGCTGGCGAGTATTTTCGATACAGCAGTTAATCAATGCGTTGTTGAGTGAAGTTATATGGCATCTAAAGAGCGCGTCGTCTCAGGCGTCAAATGGACGTTCGCTTCAACCATGGGCAAGCGCGTCATGGCCCTCGGGGCAAATGTCATTCTGGCGCGGCTGCTGGCCCCGGAAGACTTCGGCCTGGTGGCCATGGCCGGCGTCGTGCTCGGTTTCGTCGACCTGTTCCGTGACCTGGGCACTGGCGCCGCCCTGGTGCGCCAGAAGGAAGCCCGTCTCAGCCTGCAGTCGAGCGTGTTCTGGCTGAATGTGGCATTCGGCATCACCATGACCCTGTTGATGGTCGCGCTGTCGCCTGTAATCGCCATGCTCTATCGCGAGCCGCGCATCCAGCCGGTGATCATGGTCATGTCGTTTTCGTTTCTGCTGTCGTCCATGGCCATCGTCCAGTCGGGCGTCATGACCAGGAAGATGCGCTTTCAGGCGCTGGCCAAGATCGAGCTATCCGCCTCGGCGCTGTCGTATGCGGTCGGTATCAGCGCAGCCCTGCTCGGCCAGGGAGTCTGGAGTCTGGTCTACCAAGCCATGACCTACACGGCGACGAGCACGACGCTGCTGTGGATCGTCGGCGACTGGCGCCCGCGCATGATGTTCGTCTGGTCCGAAGTGCGCGGCATCATGGGCTACAGCCTGAACCTGGTTGGCTACAATGTGTTCTACTATTTCGCGCAGAACGTGGACAATCTGCTGATCGGCCGCTTCCTGGGCACCGGCGCGCTCGGGGTGTACGACCTGGCGTTCAAGCTGATGGCCTTCCCGATGCAGGCGATTTCCGCCGTGTTCGGCAAGGTGATGCTGCCCTACTATGCCCAGGCCCAGGATGACCTGCCTCGCTTCCGCCACGTGTTCCTGCAGATTGCCCGGGCGATCGCCTTCGTCACCTTCCCGCTGATGATCGGCCTGTTCGCCACGCGCGAACATTTCGTGCTGACTGTGTTCGGCGCCGACTGGGCGGGCATGATCCCGCTGCTGGCGATGTTCGCGCCACTGGCCGCGATCCGCTCGGTCCTCACCACCACCGGTTCGATCTACGTCGCCACCGGCCGCGCCGACCTGCAGCTGCGCTGGGGCGTGGTATCAAACCTGGTGGTGTTCGCCGGCCTGGCCATTGGCTTGCAGTGGGGCGTCATCGGCGTGGCCACCGGTTTCACCGTCACGTCCCTGCTGCTGCTCTACCATAACTTCATGATTCCGTTCCGCCTGGTCGGCCTGAACCTGGGCATCCTGTTCAGGGCACTGAAACCGACCTTGCTGTGCACCGCACTGATGCTTGCCCTGCTGGTCGTGTTCGACCTCACCGTTACCGATCTGATCGGACACGGCGCGGCGCTGGCCAGCATGGTCTGCCTGGGCGCCGCCAGCTATGCGGCGTCGACCTGGATCTTCAACCGCCAGATGCTGCAGCAGTTCCTGGAAACAGCCAAGCTCAAGAAGCCAACGGCGATCTCTTCCTGAAACACCATTTTCGAGCTTTTACCATGACCATATTTGCCGGCGCATATAGCCTCAACCCAAACATTCCCCTGCCGACCGCCCTGCTGGATGAATTACGCGGTGCCGTGTCTCGCTCGCCCCTGGATACGCCACAGGAGTTTGCCGCCAAAGGTTTCCTTGCACTGAAGGTCGACATCGACGCCTTTGCCGAGCCGGGTAGCCATACCGACCCGGAAGGCAACCTGACCCTGTTGGCCGGCGAGCCACTGCTGCGCGATGGCGAAGGCAACCGCGAATGGAACCGGGCCAGGGATGCCGAACTGCTGCATGCAGATTTCGCGCGAGCCAGCCAGGCGGGGCTGACGCGTGCGCGCGGCACTTTCTGCGGCCTGTATTACGGCGCAGCCGGGCATCGGCTGGATCTGTTCGTCGACAAGATCGGCGTGCGGCCCCTGTATGTCTGGGTCGGCCCGCAGTTCGTCGTCTTCAGCACCGCCTTGCGCATCCTCGAAGCGGTGCCGTCGGTGCCGAAGCAGTTCGATCTGCGCGGTGTCACCGAACTGGTGGCCCTGGGCTATGCGCTGGCCGATCGCACCCCTTACCAGGGCATCAACATGCTGCGCAGCGGCGAGATGATCAGCGTCGAGGCCGGAAAGGTGAAGCGCGCTCCCTACTGGCGCTGGGATGGTCCGCTCGACACCAGCGTCGATTACACCAAGGCCGTCGAACGCTCGTATAAGGAATTCATCAAGGCCATCGAACGGCGCCACCGTGACTCGCCGATCGCGGCAGCTTTCCTGAGCGGCGGCCTGGATTCGCGAGTCATCGTCGGCGGCCTGGCCGCGAACGGCAGCGAGGTATATACCGTCAACTACGCACCGGATCGTAGCCAGGACCAGGTATTCGCACAGCTCGTGGCAGACAAGCTCGGCATCCACCACAAGCAGATCGAGACCAATGCCAAGAACGTGGCGCAAGGCTACCGCAAGGATGCCGTATCCAAATGGCTCGATCAAACCTTTGCCGGAAAAACCAACGGCAAGGCGCCGCTGGTCTGGTCCGGCGACGGCGGCAGTGTGGGCCTGGGCAATGTGTACATGACACCGGAAATCGTAGACGCCATGGAAAGTGGCAACATTGCACTCGCTGTCACCCTGTTCCACAAGAAGGGCACTCCGTCAACCATCTTCAAGCGTGCGGTCCAGGAGAAATTGCGGCGCCTTCCGCTCGACGGGATCGCGGAAGAGATTGCGGCTATCGACAGCCCGGATGCCGGGCGCAGGTTCCACTTGTTTCTGATGTTCAACGACCAGCGGCGCCACCTGGCACAGCACTTCGAGGATATCGACGTCGACCGCATCGAGTTCGAACTACCGTTCTTCGATGCCGACTTCCTGGAAAGCGTCCTGCGCATGCCGAACGATTGGTTCATGGCGCACCGCTTCTACATGGATTGGCTGGCGCACTTCCCGAACGGGTTGAACACCATACCCTGGCAGGCCTATCCCGGCCATGTCCCATGTATGCTGCCAAGCCCGCCCGGCCTGCGCTACCAGTGGGAAGAGTATTACGACAAGAGCATGTATGCGCAGCTGCGCCGCGCCGCTGCCAAGCGGACCCGGACGATGCTCGCCGCTCCGCGCTTTCCCGACCACATCATCAGCCGCCACAGCCTGCGATTGGCCGGCCTGTTGACCGGCGTCGGCGTGCGCGACTACCGCTACCTGATCCGGACCGCCGGTATCTTCCAGCGCTACTGGCAGGCCACCGAGGACGTCGCAGTCGCGGCTTGAGGTGTAAAAAAGAGGCTGAGCGCTGTGGCATGTGCAGCGCCAGCAGCGGGCGCGACTTCCGGTCCTGGGAGACTTATCTGCGCGTCAACTTGCGCAGCAGTTCCAGCACCCCACTCATCTCGGCCTCGAACTCGATCATCGACACATCGCCGCCATCCAGGAAGCGCGGCAGCAGGTAGCGCGTGTCGCCATCCTTGATGCGCACCAGGCCGGGCAGGCAGGTGGTGGCGGTGGCCACGCCGGCGGCGCGCATCACCTCGGGGGCCTGGGCGTCGAAGGCGCCGCTCGGGTAGCAGTAATGGGTCGGATGTGGCAGGCCGGCGGCGACGATCTTCTCGCGGCACAGCTCGATATTCGCGCGGTTGCGCTCGGGCTGGCCCGGCAGGTATTCGTGCAGGTGGCCGTGCAGTTCGATCGAACAGCCGCCGGCGGCCGCCTTCTGCAATTCCTCGCGCGTCATGTAGCTGAAGCGGCGCGACGCCAAATCGAGGTCGCCCTTCGCCACGCCCAGCGCTGCGGCAAAGCGCTCCAGGCCCGGCGCCACGTCCTGCGGCGGTAGCGCCAGCAGCCAGGCCTCGGCGGCGGCGCACAGGCGGTGACGCCCTTCGCGCTCGGCCAGTGTCCACTGGCCGTCCATGCCGGCGCCAAAGCCCGCCAACGTGGCCGTCACGGGACCGGCCTTCCACAGGATGTAGCGCACGCTCACCGGAATGATCGGCGCGCCCGCCTCATACGCTTCGGTGTGCAGGTAGAGCGCCGGGCGGTAGCCATATTCGGCCATCGACGGCAGCAGGTCGTGCCAGGACGAATACCAGCCGTCGTCGAGGGTGATCGCCACCGCGATGCCCTTTGCCGGCGCAAAGCCGGGGGTGGCGACGTCGTCGAGCGTGGCCGGCACGAAGCCGGTGCGGCGCAGCCATGCCAGGCGTTCACGCAGCTGTTCGCGGGTGCAGAACAGTTTCGGGTTGTAGCGGCGTTCGTCGCCCAGGTTGCCGCCGTGGTAGCACAGGATGCGCGGCTGGCGGCGGGTAGCGGCGCGCACCAGGGCGAAGACCCCGGCGGCTTTCGCAGCGCGCAGTACGGCTTGTTTGATGGTCATGTCAGTCGTTCGTGTCCTTGTGGCGGCGCGCCCATGCCGTTTGCGCGCGGCGCGGCCATACCAGCGCCCACGCGGCCGGACGATATTGTCCGGCCGCCTGCAACGCGCGCCGCTTTTCCGAGGTGGCGGTGGCGTTCTTGACGGCCTGCTCGTCGTGCGAAACAAACAGCGCGCGTGCCCCACCCTGTTCCGGCACCGTACGCAGGTAGGCCAGGTGCGGGCTGATGATCTCGACTACCGGGTCGTAGAACCAGCTGCCGGCGATCATGCCCAGGGCTTGCGGATGCAGTTCATACAGGTCGACGCAGCAGCGGTAACACTCGTTGCGGCCTTCCTCGTTGAATTCGTCCTGGTACAGGCGGTTCACATGGATCTCGAAATAGGGCTTGAAGCCGCCGGCGCGCGCAAACAACCAGGCGCGGCCCGGCAGCTGCAGCAGGCCGCCCTTCCACAGCATCGAGCGTCCCATGCCCGAGCGCGGGTCGATCACGCTCGACGCGCCTGCGTACAGGCGCAGCGTGGCCAGGCCGAATTCCTTCAAGAAGACGTCGCTGTACAGGCGACAGAACGGCAAGAAGGCTTCGTCGTGGTTCGCCATGCGCGCGAACTGGCGCAGCTGGTGGGTGCGCACGCGCGGCGGCAGGCGCGTCATCAGCTCGCTGTCCAGTGAATCGCGTACGCCCATCAGCACGGCGGCCAGCAGGAAGCAGGCGCCGGCCTGTTCGCCGCGCTCGGCCACTACCGCCTCGTGCATGGCGCGCGCGGCCGGCGGGATGGCCTTGAACCCGGCATACGGGTCAGGGTTGGCAAAGTGCGCGAGAAAGGCGCGCACGCGCGCTGCCGCATCGGGCAGGTGGACCGCGCACAGCGCGAGGGCGCGCTGCAACTGGTCGGACAAACGGGATTCGAAACTGTAGGTCTGGTGCGCTAGCATGTCGTGGGTCCTGGGTGGCCGCAGCCGTTCCGGAGCGGCGTCCAACGACGCCGATAGCCGCCGGAGGTGAACGCAGGTAGTATGGTTTGTTGTTTATTTTCCTGCAACAATGAATTTATCGCAAATTCAACAGAACCTTCCACACGATTGAATACACAACGCCGCTGTTAAACCAGCACCTCGGGCGCATCCGGATGGCTGAGGAAACCCTGCGGGCTGGCCGAACGGCCGTAGGCGCCCGACTGGAACACCACCACCAGGTCGCCCACCTCGGCGGGCGGCAGCGCCATGCGCTCGCCCAGCAGGTCGAGCGGCGTGCACAACGGGCCGACCACCGAGGCCGTTTCCAGCGGCGCGCCCGCACCCATGCGGTTGCCGATGGCGACCGGGTAGTTCTTGCGGATCACCTGGCCGAAGTTGCCCGATGCGGCGAGATGGTGGTGCAGGCCGCCGTCGGTGACCAGGAAGACCTGGCCGCGCGAGACCTTGCGGTCGACCACGCGCGCCACGTACACGCCGGCTTCGCCGACCAGGTAGCGCCCCAGTTCGATCGAGAGCTGGGCGTCGGGCAGCGCAGTCTTCACACGTGGCAGGGCAGCCTCGAGTGCCGCGCCAATCGGCGCCAGGTCGAGCGCCGCTTCGCCCGGAAAATACGGAATGCCGAAGCCGCCGCCGATGTTCAGGATGCGCACCGGATCGCGCGCGTCTGCCGCCAGGCGTTCGGCCAGCAGCAGGGTCTGGGCCTGGGCCTCGATGATGGCGTCGGCTTTTAAACTTTGCGAACCGCTGAAGATGTGGAAGCCGAGTACGCTCAAACCCAGGCTTGCCGCCAGCGCCAGCATGCGCGGCGCTTCTTCGGCGTCGATCCCGAACTGCTTGGCGCCGCCGCCCATGCGCATGCCCGAGCCTTTCAATTCGAAATCCGGGTTGATGCGCAGGACCAGCAGCGGCGCAGTGCCGAGTTCATTGCCAATGCGCGCCAGCGCGCGGATCTCGCGCTCGGATTCGGCATGCACCACGATGCCGGCGGCCACCGCGCGTGTGAGTTCCGCATCCGACTTGCCAGGGCCGGCAAAGCTGATGCGGGCGGGCTCCATGCCGGTGTCCAGCGCCACCTTCAATTCGCCGCCGGAGGCGACGTCGATGCCGTCGACCAGGCCCGCCATGTGCTGGACCAGGGCCGGCATCGGGTTCGCCTTCATCGAGAAGTGCAGCTCGAGGGCTGGCGGCATGTGGGCGCGCACGTGGGCCACGCGCTCGCTCAGCAGGCGGCGGTCGTAGGCATAGAAGGGCGTGCTGCCGACGCGCTGGGCCAGGCGAGTAAGCGGGATGCCGCCGACCTGCAGGCAATTGTCGACCACGGGGAACAGGGTCTGGGCGGCGTGGACGGGCTTGGCGTTCATGGAATGGTATCGAACATCGTTAGGTAGTTGAGACGCAAGGTCTTGCGGTCGATCTTGCCGTTCGGGTTGCGCGGGAAAGCGGCGTGCACAAAGGCGATATGCGCCGGCACCATCCAGGCCGGCAAGCGGCGCTGGCATTCCTTCAGCAGGGCCTTGTCGCTCGCATCATCCTTGGGCAGCGCCAGCAGCACGATGGCCTGGCCCAGCTGCGGATGCGGCACGCCAAAGGCGACGGTTTCCGTCACCAGGCCGGTCGCGTACACCGCTTCCTCGACCTCGTTCGGGCTGACGCGGTAGCCCGAGACCTTGATCATGTCGTCGCTGCGGCCGATGAAGTACAAATAGCCTTCTTCGTCCATGCGCACGGTGTCGCCGGACCAGACGGCCATCTCTGTGAGAGGCAAAGCCGGGTCCTGCCCCGGCGCCGGCTTGAAGCGCTCGGCGGTCTTGATCGGGTCGTTCCAGTAGCCGAGCGAGACCAGGGCGCCGCGGTGTACCAGCTCGCCCGGCTCGTGCGGATCGCAGGGCGTGCCGTCCGGACGCACCACCATCACCTGCGCGTTCGGGATCGCGCGGCCCATCGAATCCGGGCGGCGGTCGAGTTCCGAAGGCGGCAAATAGGTCGAGCGGAACGCTTCGGTCAGGCCATACATCAGGAACAGTTCGGCCTGCGGCAGCGCGGCGCGTAAGGAAGCCACCGTGGTGGTCGGCATGGCGCCGCCGGAGTTCGTCAGGTAGCGCAGCGTGCAGTCTTGCGGCCAGGGCAGCGCGCAGAGCTGGAACCACAGCGGCGGCACGGCGGCCAGGCCGGTGATGCGCTCTGCCACGACGGCGTTGAGCACATCCTTTGCGAACAGGTGGTTCAGCAACACGGCGGTGGCGCCGGCCAGGAAGGCGCAGGTCAGCTGGCTCAGGCCATAGTCGAAGCTGAGCGGCAGCACCGACAGGATGCGGTCCTGCGGCGCGATGTGCAGGTAGCTGGCGACGCTGCGGGCGCCGGCCACCATGTTCCGGTGCGAGAGCACCACGCCCTTGGGCTTGCCGGTGCTGCCCGAAGTGTAGAGGATGGCGGCGATGTCGGCGTCGATGGCGCGGCGCGCGGCCAGCGCAGCGTGCTCCGGCGCCACCTGCGCGGCATCCCAGCCACGCACGTCGAACTGCGCGCTGGCTGCGGCAGCGCCGGTGACGAATACCGTGCGCAAATCCGGGCAGTTGGCCAACGCCTCGCCCAGCTGCACCAGGCGCTCGGGGGACGTCAGCAACACGCGCACATTGCAGTCGGCCAGGATGTGGGCGACCTGCTCGGCCTTCAGCTGCGGATTCACGGGCACGAACACGGCGCCCGCCAGCGACGCGCCGAACATCGCCGCCACGTTCTCGACGCGCTTTTCCAGGAACACGGCGACGCGCTCGCGCGGCTGCACCGCGGCGGCGATGAAAGCGCCAGCCGCACCTTCGACGGCAGCGGCCAGTGTGGCGTAATCCAGGCGCTGCGCGTTGTGGACGAGCGCCTCCGCGCCGGGCGTGCGGCGCGCGGAATCGAAGATGAAGTCGTGGATCAGGTCAGCCATGGCAAGGATTCGTGGATCGCGCCGGCAGGGGACGCGCAGCCCGCAATCTTAACAGCTTGCAGCTTTTGACCGCAGCACGGTTTTGGCTTCCAACATGTTTCGTGGCAAATTATTCAACACAAGGTTTATACTGGATCCATGCTTGCTCCCGCGTCTTCCACCCGTCCGCTGATTCCCCTGGCACCGGTCTTGTCCGCCTCGTCGTTCCGGCGCGCGGCCGACACGCCTGCGCGTACGGTGCTGGATGCGGGGCCGTACCGCCTGGTGACAAGCGGCCGCGTGGCGATTGCCCTGGCGCTGCGCGAATTGGGAGTAAAAGCAGGCGACACCGTGCTGGTGCCGGCCTACCACAGTCCCTCGATGATCCCGCCGGTGCTCTGGCGCGAGGCCACGCCCGTGTTCTACCGGGTCGGCCCGGATGCCCGCGTCGACCTGGACGATCTGGCGGCCAGGATCGATACCAGCACCCGCGCCGTGATGGTCACACATTACTTCGGCTTCCCCCAGGACATGGAGACTATCCGCGCCCTGTGCGACGCGCGCGGCATCGCCCTGGTCGAGGACTGCGCCCACGCCTTCATCGGCGAACATGCCGGCCAGCCGCTCGGCAGCTGGGGCGATTACGCGATTGCCAGCAGCATGAAGTTCTTCCCGATCTACGAAGGCGGCGCCCTGGTGTCGAAGCACCACAGTCTGGAACGCGTGCAGGTGCAGTCGGCCGGCGCCGGCTTCGAAGCGAAAGCGGCCCTGAATTCATTGGAGCGCGGCTTTGCCTACGGCCGCCTGCCCGCCGTGCAGGCCGCCCTGTGGCTGCCGCTGCGGGCGAAGGGCGCCCTCTGGGGCATGCTGAAACGCGGCCGCACCACGCCGGCCAAGGCGCTGGCCCCGGACTCCTCGGACAGCAGCTTCAACTTCGACCCGCGCTGGCTCGACAAGCGTTCTTCCCTGTTCGCGCGCAGCATGCTGAAGCTGGCCTCGCCGGCACGCATCCAGGCGCTGCGCCGCAGCCATTACGCGCGCCTGGACACCGCCCTGCGCGGCCTGCCCGGCGTGCGTCCGCTGCACGCACGCCTGCCCGACGGCGCCTGTCCCTGGGTCTTCCCGCTGCTGGCCGACGACCCGGAAGCCCTGTTCGCGCGCCTGAAAGCGGCCGGCGTGCCGCTCACGCGCTTCGGCTACCCGCTGTGGCAGGGCATGGATGCCGACACCTGCCCGAACGCCGCCATGCTGTCGCGCCGGGTGCTGTCGCTGCCCTGCCACCAGGAGCTGCGCGAGGGCGAAGTCGACTGGCTGATCGAGGCCGTGCGCAAGGCGGTGCTGGCATGAGCTGGACCGTCGTTCCCGCGCGCGACTTCGCGCAGCATGCCGCCGACTGGCACGGCCTGCATGCACGCGGCCCGGCCATCAGCCTGCTGGCGGTCGATTTCGTCGCCCCGCTGGTCGAACAGTTCGGCCGCGAGAACGACTTGCTGGCAATCTGGCGCGACAAAGAAAGTGTCGGCGCGATGGCCATCGTGCGCCCGACCCGGCGCGGCGCCTGGGCCACCTTCCAGCCGGCGCAGGCGCCGCTCGGCCTGTGGCTGCAGCGTCCTGGCCTGGACACGGAGAAGCTGGCGCGCAGCCTGCTCGGCGCCCTGCCCGGCTTCCCGCTGATTTTCGCGCTGACCCAGATGGACCCGATGCTGATGCCGCGCCCAGCCGACGGCCCCTGCACCCGCACCCTCGACTACATCGACACCGCGCGCGTGACGCTGGACGGCAGTTTCGACGACTACTGGGCCGGACGCGGCAAGAACCTGCGCGGCAATCTGAAGAAGCAGCGCGCGCGCCTGGAACGCGAAGGCATCGCCACCCGTTTGCAGATCGACCGCGATCCGGCAGTGATGGCGCAAGCCGTGGAAGACTACGGCCGCCTGGAGAGCTCGGGCTGGAAGGCCGGCAAGGGCACGGCGGTCAGCGCCGACAACGCCCAGGGCCGCTACTACCGCGCCATGCTCGAAGCGCTGGCAAGCCGCAACGACGCCAGCCGCATTTCATCGAGCG
>Ga0209023_10004184_pt1 | contig 16630 bp, 15 predicted proteins | sample LakOneMetagenome_FD_187468 | JGI IMG/M metagenome (GOLD analysis project Ga0209023, IMG submission 187468) | Freshwater and sediment microbial communities from Lake Erie, Canada (SPAdes) (version 2) | ecosystem: Environmental > Aquatic > Freshwater > Lentic | place: Lake Erie, Canada... | reverse complement strand
CACCCAGCGCCCGCACCACAGCGCACCCGACACCGCAACACCCCAACGCCAACCGGCCCGCCCGCCGCTCCCGACGCCGCCGCCACCACCGAACCTCGGATCTGAAAAGACCGACCACGCCTTCGCCCTGCAATCCCAACGCAAAGAAGGACCCACACAAGGCTGGCGCGGCGCGCTCAACCGCATCCACGTCCCGGTCCGCAAGAGCGCCGCAGAACAGGCCTACGACCAGGACATCGCCACCATCAACCGGACATTCCGGTACTCCAAGACCATCGGCGTCGCCGCCTTCAAAGGCGGCGTCGGCAAGACCACCTGCGCACTGTGCCTGGCCTCGACAGTCGCCGAACACCGCACCAAAGGTGAAGTCGCCGCCCTCGATACCGACGACCGCGGATCCCTGGCCAGCCGCGTGCGCGGCGAACAGACAAGCGACATCAAACGATTCGTCGCAGACCCCGATCTGCAGACCCCCAACGAAGTCAAAAGCCACATGATGTCCAACGCCCACCGACTCTCCGTCCTGGGCTCCAGCCAGTCACCCCTGGCCAACGGACTTCAGCCAGCCGAATACCTTCGGGCGCAACAAATCCTGCAGAACAACCACCTGTTCGTCTTCGTCGACATGGACACCTCCGCAGCCAGCCCCGCCTACGAGACGATCATGCACTCCCTCGACGCACTGGTCCTGGTGACCTCAACCTCACTGGACAGCGCAGAAGCCGGCCGCTCCATGCGCGAATGGCTGCGCGCCCGCGACCTGCATGAACTCGCCGCACACACCCTGGTCCTGATGAACCACCAATCCCCGGCGAAGCCATTCCTCGACCTGGAGAGCACCGCCTCCTACTACCGCAACACCGAGGAATGCCCCGTCCTGGAAGTCCCCTGGGACGAACACCTCGCCGAAGCCAGCGCCGTCAGCCTGGACCTGCTCAACAAGAGCACCCGCCGACAGTTCGTAAAAGCCGCAGCAACACTCGTCGACATGCTCCCGGCAACCTGAAACACCAAACCGCGCAACACAACCCGCCAAACAACCCAAAAAGGGGGACACCACACCATGACCGCCGCTCTCGTTACCGACCGCACCGCCATCGCCGACGTCATCGCCGCCGGCCTCGGAGAACTCGACAGCCTGCGCACCCAGCGCGACGATGCCGACACCCGCGTCGAGGAAGCCCAGCAGGAAGCCGACCGGGCCGCCAGCGAATACGCCGCCAAGATCGACGAAGTCCTCGCCACCGGATGGGCCACCGCCGAAGGCCTGGCCGCCCAAGGCCACCACCCCCCCAAAGCCCGCCGCGCCGCCAAGACCCGCAAGGCCGCCGACCCCGACCCCACCGCGTAACGCGCGCCGTCATACAACAGCAAGCCAGGGCCCAAAACCCATGAGCGAAAGAGACACCGGTGCCCACAGACACTGAAGCGCGCGTGCAGATCGCCGTGCCCGGACACGTCATCGATGTACCGATGTCCAACCACATGCTCATCGGCGACTGCCTCGCGGAGCTCATCCCGTTCATCCGCAACGAACTCGACCGCCGCGGGAAAGACACCAGCTGGCTTGAAGACACCCAAGCCCACTGGGTGCTGCGCCGGCCGTTCCGCAGCGGACACCTCGACGATTCGAAGACCCTGCACGACGAAGGCGTCCTCGACGGATCACGGCTGCTGCTGGTCAAAAAGACGCCGGGGGAGAAGTACCCGCCGCTCATCGACGACCTCGCCGAAGCCATCAGCTACTGGCTCAAGCTTTTCTACCCCGCATGGGACAGCCACATCTCCCAGCGGATCTCACTGGTGGTCCTACCCGCCGTGGTCGGCGTCATCAGTTTGCTGGCCACCTACTGGGCCATCGTCGCCGACCCCGCGCTGCCGCAACGGATCATCCTGTGTGCAGTCCTCGCGGTCCCCGCCGCCATCACCGCCGCCCTGGCGATCGTCATCGTCCGAGCAAAAAAGACGCTCTACCAATCCCTGGTTGTCCCACTGATGGTCATCACCTACCTGCTGGCCGGAACCGCCGCCCTGCTGATCACCCCCCGACCCCTGGGCATCGACCAACTCGTCGTCGCCGGGGCCGCCCTGTTCACCCTCGCGATCATGACCGTGACCCTGACCCACGCCAACCTGCGGCTGCACTACGCCGTCGCCACCGGCGCCTTCACCGTCACCGCGATCGCCGGACTCAACATGGCCTACCACTCCCCGACAGCGGTAATGAGCTGCCAACTCATCGCCCTGGCTTTCGCAGTGATACTGCTGGCCAACACCGTCGCCCGCATCCTGGCCCGCATCTCCCTGCCCTACGTCCCGACCATCGGCGAGGACTTCGGCGCCGCCTCCGACCGCGTCGGTGACCTCGACGCCGGACGTCTCCCCATCGACGGCGCCGCCAACGAGTCCGTGTTCAACCAGGAACACCAGATCCGCACCGCCTACGACTGCACCGTCGGAATCCTGATCGGCGCGCTGGTGCCGGCCATCACCGCCGCCTGGTTCATGGGGCACACCCTCGACAACCACTATTGGCTGCTGTTCGCCTTCGCCCTGATCATCGCGATCAACCTCGTATTCCGGGCCAAGAGCTACGAGGACGCCCTCACTCAGGGTGTCCTGCTGGTCGGCGCCACCCTGTTCATGGTCGCTTTCGCCGCCGGGCTGATCATTTCCTCGCTCTACGTCGACAACCTGACTCGCGCCATCCTGATCCTGGCCGCGCTGATGGTCGCCACGATCATCGCGACCATCTACGCCGTCCAGGAACGCCGGATCATCAGCCCCGTCGTCAACAAAATGCTGCAGAACTTCGAAAGACTCACCTACGCAAGCGTTTTCCCGATGGTCGCGTTCGCGATGGATGCCTTCACCAAGGCCCGCAACCGATGACGGCGAACCTGGCCACCCGCGCGGCAGCCGCCGCGGCGGCCCTGCTGCTCACCGCACTGCCGGTCGCCGCACCCGCCGCGGCGATCCCCCCACCGGTCATCGACCCCACCGCCGACATCGCACCCCCCGACACCGACCCCGCGCCAGCCTGGCCGATGAAACAAATCTCGGTCTGCGCGACCTCGGCGGTACTGGCCGACTCCCAGTTCGGCTCGATCCCCGCCTCGGCAGCCTTCGGGGTCGACCAACTGCACAACTTCGCCCGCGGCGACGGCCAGGTCGTCGCGGTCATCGACTCCGGTGTCCAGCCCGTCAGCCGCCTGCCCCGCCTGCGTGGCGGAGGCGACTACATCGCCTCCGGCGACGGACTGTCCGACTGCGACCACCACGGCACCCTCATCGCCGGACTGATCGCCGCCGCGCCCTCACCCAACGATGCATTCGTCGGCGTCGCACCCGGCGCCGAGATCATCTCCATCCGTCAGACCAGCGCCGCGTTCGGGGAAGAAAACCCACCCCAGGGGCGTACCGAAGCCGACCGCTCCGCCGCCAACCTGATGACCCTCGCCAAATCGATCGTCCACGCCGCCAACCTCGGCGCCACAGTCATCAACCTCGCCGTCACCGCCTGCGTCGACGCCGGCAACCCCGTCGACCTGCGCGCCCTGGCCGGCGCGCTGCACTATGCCGCCGTCGAGAAGAACGCCGTCATCGTCGCCGCCGCCGGAAACACCGGCGGGCAGACCTGCCAACCCAACCCCGGCTACGACCCGGCCAACCCCAGCGATCCCCGCAACTGGGACGGCGTGACTTCGGTGTCGCTGCCGTCCTACTTCTCCAACCTGGTGCTCTCGGTCGGCGGAAGCGACTTGACCGGCGCCCCCTACGTCAACACCATGCCGGGACCCTGGGTCGGCGTCGCCGCGCCCTCCATGAACATCGTGTCCCTGGACCCGACGGAACCGACCCCCGGCGCCCTGACCAACAGCGCCATCGTCAAAGGCGTACCCACACCACTGAACGGGACCAGCTTCGGCACGGCCTACGTATCCGGGCTGGCCGCCCTCATCCGGGAAAAGCACCCCGAACTGACCTCACGTCAGGTGATCGACCGGATCATCGCCACCGCGCACACACCTGCCGACGGTTTCAACAACACCCTCGGCGCCGGCATCGTCGACGCCGTCGCCGCCCTGACAGCCGAGGTTCCCAAAGGTGACCCGATCGCACCGGGGGTACCCAGCGCCAAACTGCCCCCACCCGCGGCCCCCGCACCGCCGGACCACACCGCCCGCAACGCGGCACTGATTGCACTGGGCTCCGCACTGACGGTGCTCGTCGTGATCGGCCTGACCGTCTTCGCAGTAAGGAAGACCAGCGCATGAAAAACGACCGCAACCTCGGCATCGACCTACGACTGCCCAACCTCCTGTTCATCGCCGCCGCCGGCACCGCCGCCGGAATCGCCCTGGCCGCCACCGGCCCAATGCCGCTGCTGGTCTGGATCCTCACCGGGCTGGCCATCACCGCCCTCGCCGCCGTGACGTTCCGGTCCCGCACCCTGTTCAGCTGGGCCCACCGCCGCCTGACCTACCGCCGCCGGACTCACCGCCCGACCGCAGACCTCGCCGACGGCGTCCGATGGGACGGCCGCCGCGGCATGGCCTACCTCGAAATCCTGCCCGAGCCATACGAAGTGACCATCGTCGGCGCCAGCCACGAAACCACCGCCCGCGCCATCCCCATCGACGTCATCCGCGAAGAACTCGTCCAGTTCGACATCCACTGCGACACGGTGACCCTCTTCACCACCGGCTGGAAATACCACCGCCCCACCGAACTCGCCGTCATGTACCACGCCGAAATCGGCCCGACACCCGTCCTCCTCAACGGCCGAACATACGTCGAAGTCGCTGTGGCCCTTGACGGTTCACTCGACAGCGTCTACGCCCGCACCGGCAAGGACGACATCCCCGCCGGCCTGGTCCGAGCGGTATCCATCGCCGCCGAACGCATCCGCCGCCGCCTGATCGCCGAAGGTTTCCACGCCCACCTCCTGAGCTCCGCCGAAGCCACCGAACTCGCCAACCGACTCGACCACCAGTTCAGCGAGGCACTCACCACCGAACACTGGGACAGCGCCGGCCCCGCCACCATGCGCACCATCGCGTTCAGCCCCAACAAAAACGCATGGACCGCGGACAACTACCACGAATGGTGCCGCATCAACCCCCACCGCCACCTTCACGTCGTGCGCCTCGACCGCCGCCGCGGAATCGACCACGCCGAAATGTATCTCGCATTCCAAACAGGCGACCCCGCCGCACTATCCACCGTCGGCGCACTGGGGCTGCGCCACGAATACGGTCAACAAGGCGACATCCTCACCACCGCAATGCCTTCGGTGGCCACCACCGCCCCAACCGCCATCCCCGCCAAAATGCTCGCCGACGACCCCTTCCCGCTGCCACTGATGGCCGGGGGAGTAGGAACATTCCTCGGGCACACCAAAACCCGCGCCCTGCTGTTCGTCAACTTCAGCGCCGGATCCACCCCGTTCTACCTCATCAGCCCCGCCGCGATGTGCCAACAGTTGCTTCTGCGCCTAGCCACCACCGGCCTGAGCATCGACATCGACATCGCCGGCCAACAATGGGAGACCTTCGCCTCCCGCATCGGCGCCACCCACCAATCCAACCCGGCCGCCGACATCATCGTCACCGCCGACAACGCACCCCTTCAACAAGCCTCCCCCACCCAAACCCGCCTCGTCTGGACCTCCACCGCCCCACAGATGCGCCCCGACTTCGCCATCGTCGCCGGCACCGACGAATGCGCGCTCTACACACCAACCGGCGTCACCCACTACCTCTGGTCGACCTCAACGGCCAACGAGGCCTACTTCACCGCACCTGTCCCACACCGCAGCCGCCCCAACCGCCACCCCGTACCACCACCACCGCCCGCCACGGCCAACCCCGCACCGCTGCGCGCACCCCGCCTCCCGGGCGCCGAACAGCGCCGCCCCCGACCCACACCGGAACGGCCCGCACCGCTACCAGTCGCCCGTTCCACCAACGGCGCACCGCGCCAACCGATCCCGCCGCCCCGCCGATTGCCGCCCCCCGCCGGCGCAACCCTGCCCTCGCCACCCTGGAAGGACCAACGACAGTGACCGACACCGACAAGATATTCAGCGACGTGCTCGCCGAAGCGGCGTGGCACTGCCTGGACTCCGCCCACGCCGACGACGACTTCACCGATCCCGCCGGCCACCGCAACTCCATCAGCGAGGTCGGCGCGCAACGTCTACGAGACCTCGGCTGCCACGATCTCGCCGAACGGTACGTCAACGAATACCAACCGTCTGCCGGTGGACACCTGGTCTGGATCCGCGACACCGACGCCGGTGTCGAGGTCGTCGAATTCGGTACCGACGACGGCCTACGCTCGGGAACCGATCGCATCAACCAGGCGTACGACCTGGCGAAAAGCACCGCGACCAACTGACCGCTCCGCCCGAACAGCGCCGCGCCTCACCGCGCGACCGGGCGACCGAAGCCACCTGATCGGAGCCCCCTACTCCCAGTGCGCGGCCTGGTACTCGAGGAGATCTTCGCTGTGCAACTGTCGCGTCGAATTACCGGTACGCACCCAGAACTCCTCGGCACTCCCCGCGGAACCCTTCACCGGCTTCGCGAACACAGGCTTGCCGGAGGCGGCCACCGACACGACGCAAACAGGTTGCTCGGCAACAGTTTCGAACCGAACGCGAACCGTCGCCGCGGTATTCTGCGACAGACCGTTGTCGAGCAACTGGCGCAAGAACAACTCGAAGCCATCATGGTTAGCCTTGCTCAGAGTGCCCAAGTCGCCGTCGAGTCCCAATGCGATTCCACCATCATCGACACCGATCAACAGCGTGCCGCCCTCGGCGTTGAGGAATCCGCAGACCGTCTTGACGATGACGTGCTCCAACCGTGGATCTGCTTGTCCCGTATGACTGTTCCACCGCGCCGTCGACTTGAACTCGATTGTCTGCGATTCGCCGGCGGCGATCATGTCCTCCACGGTCGCCTCCTGGTGCGCAGGCCTAGACCCCCACAGCAGGGCAAAGCCCTCACGGGTGACCTTGGCGATCAGAGACCGCCGCCGCTGCAGAAACGTCGGGTAGTCCAACTGCTCCCAACCAATGGGCAACGCATGCAGATGCAGCTGCCGCTTGATCCGCTCCGGAGAGACCACCGCCGACATCACGGGCCAATAGTCACTCGGAGCGCTCGAGCTGATCGCAGAGTTCTCCGACCAGTCAAGGAACGCCATATTGGCGATCGCATTGACCTGCCGAGTTCCGGTAATCCCCATACTCGCAAGGTATTTGCGTGGGAACAAGTGGTGGCGCTCGATGGAACGGGGCGCCACCGAGGTCGGATCGAGCAACTGGCGAACCGTAACGTCGCTGAACAGGACCTCGGCGTCCAGCAGATTCAGTGCCGCCAGATAGGCGAACAAGACCGGCGAACGCGAAGACTGAGTATCAAGCCGGTTCGGCAGACTGATCTCCCAGTAGTCGTTCGTGAAGTTCGCTGCCACGATGCGATCCAGCTCGGCAGTGAAGGCTTGGCCATCACCGGCCGGCAGGTCAGCGATGCGCCCGAGGTCGGACTCCAGCTGAGACTCCGGCGACGAGCCGTAGCGCCCGGTGGTGTGCGCCATGAAGAACCACCGGCTGATCACTGCGCGTAGCGACTTCAGGTCCAGACCGAAGTCGATACGCCCGATCAGCCACAGTGCGTAGCTATACAGCACCGCGTTATCCGATGTGATCATCTTCTTGCTTCGAAAACCCGCACTGTGCAGGCACTTGAGAAACTCGTGCCAGTTCGTCAGGTCGAGGGCATGTTCCTGGCTCTTCGACAACGTCTCAAACTGTGCAGTACGCCGCTCGATGCTGACGACGCCCGTCTCGAGATCCTTGCCTCGCAGAATGCTGTAGACATGGCGAAGCCGCGCCCGCCGAAACGCCAACGCCACCGCGGCCCGAAGCAGCTGGTCCGCGCTGGGGTCGATGAACGGGTTCTTCGGGCTCGGTCCGGGGACCGCCGGATCGACGGCGGCCCGCGAGAACGCCTCCAACTCGCGGCGCCCCTTCTCCCAATGCACCGACATCAACGTCAGGATGAAATCCGCCTGGTTGAGCTTGACGCCCTCGGAGTTGATCCGGACGAAGATTTCCGCGACCTGTTCCTCATCGGCCGCACTGGCCAGTTCAATGATCTGAAACCTGAACTCCCGCAGATCATGTACGCGGTCGATCCGGTCCTCCAGCAGATCCTCGTCGTCCTCGGTCAGGCCGCCCTCACGACTGTCCCCAAGGCGCTTCAGGAATTCCCGCACAGTCTTCTTGCGGCCCTCGACCCACAACGCGGTGATGTCGGCGATGAACTCCGGGTCCCGTTCGATCGCCGCATCGGTCACCTCGAACGTCTCGTCAGAAGGGCGGAACGCGATCCGGATCCGCTTCTCATCAAACGTCTTAGTCAAGACCCGGTTACCGGTGAGCACGGCGTAGAGCGACGTGAGCCGCTGCTGGCCATCGACAATGAGCGATCGCGGCGAATGCTCCGCACTGCCATCGATCTGTCGCACACCGGTCTCGACACCGGTCTGCCACAGCATGATGGTGCCGATCGGATAGCCGCGGTACATGGAGTCGAACAGATCCCGGGCCTTTGCCGATGACCACACAAACGGCCGTTGGATGTCCGGCAACGCAATGTGGCCGGCACCGATCTCCAGCACCAGATGGTTGAGCGTGTACCCGGTGTCGCAATACAGCGTGTAACCCGTGTCCCGATAACCGCCGGTCGCCACTTGACCCTCCGTCCCCGCCGCGCATCGATCGCGCGGGCCCGTCATCGATCGCGCGGGCCCGTCATTCGCTGAGCACAATAGCCAACGAAGACACCTGGCCTGCCCGCATTACGGGGACTTCACCCGGCCGCCGGACTCGGCTCGGCCGCCTTCGCACGTGAAACCCAGCGCCTCAACCAAGTTGTCACGCTGCTGGGCGGTGTGGGTGACGCCGCCTTGAACCATCAGCCGATACGTGTTGGTCTGAGCCAGCAAGAGATATGGCGCGTAGTCAGCGAACGGATCCATGGTGGCCACCACATCCAGCGGGGACGCCCCCGCACTCAAATGGCGGCGGACCTCGTCGAAAGTCGCTGCAAACGAACCGAAATCAGCTGTGCCCGGGTCGCTGGGATGGCCGAGCCGGAAAAGCACCCACCCCTGGGCGGTGTCCGCCGACGCACCTGTCGGGATGGTGTCGATCACTGTCATGGCCTCGGGGGTGGGGCGGCCGTGCTCGTCGAGCCCGGTCGCCGGCCAGGTGTTGACCGGCGCTGCGCCGACATCGGTGTCGTCCGCCGCTGGCAGGGCGGCAGCCAGGATCGGTGGGGGAGCCGCACACGGTTGCGTTGCGGCCGCACCCTGACGATCCTGGCTGCCGAACATCCAGGCCACCGCCCCGTCGGCCACGATGACGGGGAGCTGCGCGGTCGCGCTGATCATGAACAGGACCGCCAGGGCCACGAGCGGGCCGGCGATGAAGATCAGACGCAGCCGCCGGACGGTACGCCGCCGAAGCGCCGCCGCGGCCACCCCGCCGCTGCCGCGCACAGCCAACAACACGGCCCCGCGGGCGGCGCGGACAAGATTGATGGGCATACCGCAAAGGTAAACTTCGCGGTATCACCAACAGGCTCATCGGCCGCCAAGTCGGGGGTGTTTCTCCACCCGCAGAGGCCCGCCCTGCGCCTGAACCACAGTTAGAGCGCGGACACCTCGGGGGCACCTGCAGACGATGGCGAACACCTTCGACCAGCGACACCTCATTGCACTGAACTCCCTAGGGCTGATCAACGAGCTGCCGATCGAACTCGGCCCGATGCCCGGCGGCGAGATCACCGGGGAGATCACCGAAGACCTGCACCGCTGGGGGATCATCACCGCGTCAGGGGAGATGTCGGCCGAAGCCCGCGACCAGGTCGCCGGGATCGTCGACTACGAATGGGCACTGTCCGGCATCGTGCTGCTCTACAGCGAACGCCAACCCATTGAAGTTGACCTACCGGGGGAGTTCCTGCAGGCCGGCGTCCAGTACTCCATCCGCGACATTCCTCGGGTCACATTCCTCATCGGCTACCGGCAAGGCACCCTGACCACCCTGACCCTGGCCCGCGGCCACCTCGCGGTGGCCATTGACCGCGTCCTGGCCCCCGGACCCAACGGCGCCCACCACGACGCCGCCGCCATCATCGCCGCCCTGCTCGACCCCGCCGGCCGGTGGGCTCCCTACCCGATGGACGAAGTCGCGATCCCGGCCACCGCCGCCACCGTGCTGGCCCGTGACCGCTCCGCCGACCTCGACGACGTCCTCGAATCCACCACCGCCACCCTGCGTGAAGCGAAAATGGCCCCACCCACCCTGCGGGCCCTCAACGAACTGCTGGCCACCAACAATGTCGCCACCGCCGAAATCGTGCTCACCCACCGAACCCCACACGGGAAACGCCGGGCCAAGGAAACCGCAGTCGGAGTGATGTTCTTCGAAGGGGAGAAACGCAGCGGAACGGTGGTCAGCTACCCGACCCGCGCGTTCGACGGCCGAAAATGGATCACCTACGAATCAGCAACACCGCAAGCCCTCACCCGCGCCGTCACCGCCCTGCACAACGCGCACGACGCTGCGGGCCACGGTGACCTGCAAATCCTCTGAAACGCTCCAACACCAGAACCGACACGCTTCAACCATCCTGCAGCAACGCAACCTCGGCTATGGTTGAAACAACGTTTCGCAAGCGAAAGGGACACAGATGCTGCAAGGCATGGTCAGTACCCCCGCAGCCATGGGCTCCGGCGCGGTACTCAGCGGAATCCAGGCGCAACTGATGGCGATGACGGCCGCCAACGCCGGCAGTTCCACCGCGCTGACCCCACCGGGCCTCGACGGCGCCTCCGCGCGCGCCGTGGCCCAGCAGATCGCCAGCGCAACTGTGTTCCAGACGAACTTCCTGCTCGGCCTCGAGCAGATGATGGAACTGTCCTCCACCCTCGGCATCGCGGCGACCACCTTCGACACCGTCGACGCCCTCGGCGCAGCGAACGTCACCGCGCTCGTCTGACAGCGCCGCCACACCACAGCCTTCGCCTTGGCTCGGCGCCGGCATTGACCTGCGTTCAGCCGACCAGAACTGAGGGGGGACACCATGCCAACTGAACCCTGGTCGACATACCTGCCGGAGTTCAACGCCATCCGCCAAGAACTCGGCCCCGGCCCCGCAACCTGGCTGGCCTCCGGCGCAATGTGGTCCAGCCTGGCCGCCATGGTCGCCGAAGCCACCGCCGCCTTCGGCGCCGAACTCGCCGCCGTCGGCCTGAACTGGCAAGGACTCTCACAAGCCCAGCTGGCCGCCGCGGTACCCCCCTTCATGGCCTGGCTCGGCCTGTCCGAAGGCGTCGCCGCCGCCAACGCCCTGGCCGCATACGGCGTCGCCGAGGCCTACGCCATTTCCCGCGGCACCATGATCCCGACCGCCCTGGTCTCCCAGAACCGCATCGAAGAACTGGTCGCCGAAGCAACCAACTTCTTCGGAATCAACACCGGCCTGATCGCCATGCTCAACACCCAATACGCCGGATACTGGGCCGACAACGCAGCCACCATGCTCACCTACGACGAAGCGATCCAACTGGCCACCGTGCCCAAACCCATCAGCCCGCCACCCCCGCTGGCCAACGCTCTGGCCGCTGCCGCGCGAGGCGCCGAATCAACCGCCGCCGCCGCCGCCAACCAAGGCGCCCAAGCCGCCACCCAGGCCGCCACCCAATCCGTCCAACAACCCGCGACCGCAGCCACCGAAGCCCCCGCCGCCGGCCAACAGATGGTCTCCACCCTCCTCGGGTCCGGCGGACAACTCCTCTCAGCGCCCACCCAGGCACTCAGCTCCGGCGGCAGCACACTGTCCCAACCGCTGCAGGCGATCATGCAGCCCTTCCAATCCCTGCTCGGCGAATTCGGCGGCTCCACCCAAGACGCCGGCGCATTCCTCACCGGCCCACCATCCTCAGCGTTCCCCGGCGCCAACGCCGCCTTCTCCGGCCTGCCCGCCGCCGCCGGCGGCCTCGGAGCCGGCGGCGGCGGAATACCAATGGGCGGCGGCGGAGGCGGCATCCCCGCCGGCAGCATGCTCTCCAACGCCTACCCCTACGGAAACCTCGGCAACGTGAAGAGCCAGGAAGTATTCACCGGCGTCCCCGGCCGCGCCACCGTCGCCTCCGCCAACTTCGGCCCCGGCGCGATGCCCGGCGGCGGAATGGCCCCCATGATGCATGGCCCCGGCCGGGACGGAACATCGTCGCCGCGCCGCGAATCCGATGCCGTCCTCGTCGCCGACGTCACCCCAGCCGGACCCGCAATGGACGACCCGCGCCGCGTCTGAGAACGGAACCGCCGCACCGCTCAATCGGCGGCCGCGACACCCCTGGCCAGTAGAATTGCCCCCATGGGATCGGCCACTCCGCGCAGGCACGGATGGCTGATCACCCCTGCGCTGTGCACGGCGATCTGGCTTGCCGGCGCCTACATGCCCGCACTGTCGAACCTCTGGGTAACACTCAACATCCTGGTACCCGCCGGCCACCCCCGCCGAATGACCTTCCCCCTGGCCTACCCCGCGGTCGGGATCGACGGCAACACCATCGCCAGCCTGATCGGACTGCTACTGCTCATCGCCGCGACCACCCGATGGATCTCCTACCTCGAACGATTCACCCCCCAGCCCGCACCCACGGCACCACCCCTGCCGGCGCCACCCACCACAACCTGACCGCACCCAGAACCCCGACGAACCCCAGAGGAGAACCACACATGGGCACCGACACCCCGACCACCATCGCCGCCAACTTCGACAACCTGCGCGGCGTCGCGGCGCAACTCAACGGCACCCTTGAAACCCTCGAAGGGCACCGCAAACAGCTCATCGAACTCAAGAACGTTGCCCGCGCGGAAGCCTCCGTCGGCACCCGATCCAACTCGCCGGCACCGATCATGACTCCGCTGCTGACCTCACTGGACACCGCGATCGCCAAGATCGACACCGCGATCGCCGCCTTCAAAAACAACGTCGCTGCCGACGCGGCCGCTCTGACCAAGCTGGCCGACGACCTCGAAGAGACCACCCGCAAAGGCGCCAACAACGCAACCCAGGCTGCGAACGGCTGAAAACGTTTGCCCGGCAAGCCATCTCGGCACATCTATCAGTTGCGGCCACCCTGGCGGCCGCGCTACGGACCGGACGTTTTCGTGCCCGCCGACCTCGGACTGCTCACAGGCCCAACCGCCGGCGTCTTCGATCCGCCCGTCAACCTGTTCTGGCAACCCGGAGAACTGGACTTCGCCAGCACAGCGGACCTCATCCGCTTCTACTCCTCGGCCATCTGGCACATCCACGCCGCCGACACATTCGCCACCTGGATCAATGGCGGCGCACTGATCGATCTGTGGCCGCACCTGGCCATACCGTCGCGGGTGCGCTCCGCGTGGGAGACGCTGCACCCGCAGCTTCGAGACATGGAGAACGACGTGAACGTACGGCTGCAGATCCAGGACACGGTGCTCACCGCCATCGCCGATCTCGGCTTCGCACTGTCGGGTGGATCGGCACTGCTCGACTACGACGTGATCACACGCGACACCGAGGACATCGACGCGTTCTTCAACCACCTCGACGCCGCCGCATTCACCGCCGCCGCTGCCGCGGTGATCAAAGCCTGCGAACAAGAAGGTTGGTCCGCAGAGCTGATCCACGACCAAGACCTGGACAAACAGATCCTCGTGAACGTCGGTGGAGCTTCCGTCGTGGTGCAACTCGTCTACCACCAACGGTCACACAGCCCAGAACACCGCGACGCCGGCGGCCTGCGACTCATCTTCGCCGACGTCGTCGGCGGCAAAGCAGTCGCCGCTGCAGACTCCCCACGCGGCCGCGACTTCGACGACATCGCCCACATCGTCGAGACCCCCGGCTGGTCACTTGAGCGCGTCGAGACCGCGATGTGCGACCTCGGCTACCGCGACATGCTCGAACGCTTCCGCACCAGCATTCAACGATTCCGGCAGGGCGAGTTCGACACCGCGCTGCAAACAGAAGGATTCGACCCCAGCTTTTCCCACCGCATCCTCGGCTGAAACACCATGCTGGCACTCGCCGAGCTCGCCCGGTCGTCTACTCCGCCAGAGTATTCGAAGGACTGACGCGAAGCTGCGAAGCCGTCGAAACCTACTTGCGCTCAGGATATCTCGACGCGCACACCCCACCGGCCGACCGGGCGCTACTCGAAGACCTACACGCAGCCGCGCAGTACACCCTCGACCACTCGGACTGCCGCATCGACGTCGCATTCCTCCAAGGACTCAACGCCACCATCAGACGCACTGCCGGGATTGGGGTGTCGGCAGTCGCGGCAGGGCCGCGCGACCGCGGCGGCGGAAATGCCGCGCATCGCGGGGCTGGTTAGGCTCTAAGGGCTGCGGACAGGGGAGGCTCAGGCGTGGGCATCGAAGATCATGTGCGTCGGTTCGAATCCGAGGCTCTGCAAAGGGCGAGCGCTGCGCGCGATGAGGTGCACTCCTCAGCGGTACGGAAAGCTGAGGCTGAAGACTTGTTGGCGAACCTCGCGCAAGAAGCCTTTTCGTTGGTGCGTGAACGTACGCTCGGGAAAGCAATCGAAGTCACTGTTCGTAGCCGGAAGGTCCCTAGCATGATCAGTGACATGTTGGGGGCTTCGTCGCTGGCAGTCGAGACGGGCCGGATTGTGTGGCCCATCCCTGATCGTCACGGATGGCTGGGAGGTTCACGCCCGGGATTCCTCGACACAGGTGACTTCGTATCCATCCGATCACTTCATTCGCACGAGTTTCCAGGACCGTGGGGCTATTCAGATTCAGTTTGTAAGAGGGTCCGCCGCGCCATCTCCGACTGCGGTTGCCTAACTGCCGTCCACCCTGTTGTTCCGCTCAAAGCGTTCGCGAACCCTCAGTTCGGAGAGTTGGCGCGGCCGACGTTCTTCCTCGGGAAGGACGGACAGTTGAAGTGGGGCACCCGCGATAGTGCGAATCCCGCGGATTTGGTCCTAGGCCAGTGGATCGGCGAAGCCCAGCCGTGCCAGCCCTGGAACGCCCGCTGACGCTCACGCGAAACAGCACCAGCCTGGCCACCGGTGACGAACATCTCGCCCGGCACTTGACGCTCGGGGCGGCCCCCCGAGCGGGGTAAGGCAGGACGACCAGAAACGCCGCCCAGCTGGGCTAGCCTTCCCAAGATGGACAGCATTCCTGCTCAAACGCTCGCGGGAATCCGCCGGGCCGGCCTCGGGCTCGCAGCGGTGTGCGCCGTTCTCTTCCTCCTGTTCCTGCTGCTCAGCGTCAAAGAGAACGGCGTTGATTGCGGAACCTTCGGCGACCAAAAGAGTTGGGAATACATACTCAACGACCAGGACCTGCCCGCAGAACTCCGCAACTGCGACTATGCCTTCGACCAGCGCGAGAGGAAGGTGAATCTCGCTGTCACCGGCGCCGGAATCGGGATCGCGACAGCCATCGCAACATCGCTGCTGCTACGCAGACAGAATCGTCAGACCGCGACGGCCGCCGAGGCCCGGCGCAGGCCCAAACCGGGCAGCTACCAACTCGGCGACCATGTGCGGATCATCAACTCAAAAGACCCGCATCACAACATGATCGGCCAGGTCGCCGAGCTTCTGAACGAATCCGACGGCTACGACGTCACTGTCGCCTTCGCTGACGCCGCCGACGAGAACTTCGCGTACCGCTATTCGGAGATCACCAAAACCTAAGACGATTGAAATGACATCCGCTAGCTGTCAGGTGGCGCTGGGTCCAGCATCTGCACCTGGTTGCCGTCCCAGTGGTAGCGCACCGCTGCCACCACACCGTCGTCACATGCCGTGCAGCTCTGACCCGACCTGTACGTCAACACCACCGTGTCATCCGTCGAAGCTGCTGCATCCAGCGATGTGAAGGAATATGCCTTCGACGTCCCTGTCCCCAGATACTCGCCACGGTGAAACATCAGCGCCTGCATCGGGGAACTGCCAGTCCCGCCAGCGACCATCACCAACACGGTGGAAAGGTCAGCGCACGCATCAAAATTGCTGTCCACCGGTGCCGGATCCCATGCGGCCCCCGTCGAGGGATCCGGATCGAGACTGGACAAGGCCTGCCGCACAGCGCTCGCCTCATCGACAGCACCGCAGGGCTTCTCCGGCGACCGCGACGACGAAATGATAGGTGCCGGCGCCGGCTCCGCAGTCATCGAATCCACCGGGGAGTCAGCGGATACGGGCGTGTCCCACAAACAGTGCTGCGCCTGGAAAAACTGCAGATCACCGCTGATGGACTCCGGTGTAGGCGGCGTGACGACCCACGCATCGACCTCCACGGTCGGCGTGAACGGGCCCTTGCCCAACAGCAAATCTTGGCCGGTGAGATCCAACTCAATCCGCATCGTCCTGCCCGAAGCGGACACCGTCAGCGGCACCCGCTTGTCATCCTTGCCGCCCGGGGTGATGTTGTCCTGCAACGCCGCCCAATCACCAGGACCAGCTTCCTCTTGAACAACGATCCCCTTCTGGGACCAGTCGGTGGGTTCTG
>Ga0209023_10004183_pt1 | contig 16634 bp, 16 predicted proteins | sample LakOneMetagenome_FD_187468 | JGI IMG/M metagenome (GOLD analysis project Ga0209023, IMG submission 187468) | Freshwater and sediment microbial communities from Lake Erie, Canada (SPAdes) (version 2) | ecosystem: Environmental > Aquatic > Freshwater > Lentic | place: Lake Erie, Canada... | reverse complement strand
AAGCGGCACCGCGATGCGGTGCCGAGCCACGAATTTCCGCAGGCGATGGCGCACGCTGTCGCGTTGCGCGCGAAGCGGCCAGCCGGCCAGGTGGCGTCGCAGGTCGTCGGCAAGCGCATCCGCGCCGGGGTAGCGATGGGCCGGATCGTGGCGCAGCGCAGTCGCAACGATGAGGTCGAGGTCGCCACGCAGGCGTCGTGGCATCACGGGGCCTGTCGCCGTGGCCGTGCGCGAGGCCGGCGGCGGTTCGCCCTTCGCATGCGCGACGGCCAACGCCGTCGGTGAATCGACCGTCGACGCGTACGGGCGCTGGCCCACGAGCAACTCGTGCAGCATCACGCCAAGGGCGTAGACGTCGCTGGCGATGCCGACCGGTTCGCCGGCGAGTTGCTCGGGCGCGGCATAAGCCGGCGTCAACGCACGCAGTTGCGTCGGCATCGTGCCGGCGGCTTCGTCGGCGAGCAGGCGCGCGACGCCGAAATCGAGCAGGCGCGGCTGGCCGCTTGCATCGACCAGCACGTTGGAAGGCTTCAGGTCGCAATGCACGATCAATTGCCGATGCGCATAAGCGACCGCATCGCAGATGTCGCAAAACAGGCGCAGGCGCTGCGCGAGCGTGCTGGCGTGCGCAGCGCAGTAGTCGGGCAGGGGCACGCCGTCGACGTACTGCATCGCGAACCACGGTCGTCCCGCATCGTCGACGCCGCCGTCGACGAGCGCTGCGATGCACGGATGGTCGAGCCGCGCGAGGATGTTCCGCTCGGCCACGAAGCGCGCAACCGCCGCGTCGCTGGTGAATTCGCCGCGCACCTGCTTCAGCGCGACGCGTTGTTCATAGGCGCCGTCGGCACGCTCGGCGAGGTGGACGCGGCCCATGCCACCGCAACCGAGTTCGCGCACGATGCGCCAGGGTCCGATGCGCTCGGGTACGTCATCGTCGACGATGTCTTCGGCGATCAGCGCATCGCGCCAGCGCGACACGTCGCCGGCGAAGTCGCCGGACGACCCGTCGAGGTCGAGCAGGTGCAGCAGCCGGGCGTGCAACTGCGGTTCGCGCGAGGCCAGTTCGTCGAGCGCGCGCCGACGTTCGGTCGCAGGCGCGTCGACGACGCGCTCGAACAGATCGAGCAGGCGCGGCCAATCGGCGCGGTGCGCGCTCATGCTGCGAGCGCGTCCATGAGGAACACGCGCGCGGTGCGCCAGAGGCGGAATACGCCGCGCTCGGAAATGCCTTCGGATTCCGCGATTTCAGCGAATTCGAGCCCGCAGAACACGTGCAGCTCGACGATGCGTGCGAGCCGTTCATCGATCGCTTCAAGTGCATTGAGCGCTGCATCGAGATCGAGCAGGGCGATTGATGCTGGCGGCTCATGTTCTGCCTCGCCGAGCGTTACGGCGACGTGGCGGCGCTTTTTCGCATTCACCCGCCGCGCATGGTCGACCAGCACCTGGCGCATCGCGTGCGCGGCGATCGCGAGGAAATCGCTGTGCTCGACCTGCGCACCGGCTTCGCTGCGCCCGAGCTTGAACCATGCCTCGTGCACCAGCGCGGTCGTGTTGATGGTCGCGGGAGCACCCACGCGTCGGCGCTCGCGGCGCGCCAGCCGATGCAGTTCCGCGTAGGCGGCGGCATAGAGCGGATCCTGCGACGCGACGGGCATGGAAGTCATCGACCGGGTGGACGGGCGCCGGCACCCATCATAGGACAAGCGGTCGACGCGGATGGCGCGCTAGGATGACAACTGGCGAGCGGAGCGGCGGCGCATGCACCCACGAATACCGGCAATGGTCGCAGTCGCGTTCCTCGTCATCGGCGCGTTCGCGCGTGCCGACGACGACGTGCCGGCATTCGACCGGCCCGGGCTCGCGTTCGCTGCATCGACGCTGCCCGGCGGGAGCTGCGCGGCGGAGCAGGGCCTGTTCGACGCGAGCACGGATCGGACGTCGGGCACGCGCTCGACCGCGTACGTGGCCGACAGCCTGGTTCATTGTGGCATTGCCGACGGCATCGAGCTGCAGCTCGGCGCCGACAGCTGGGGTCGCCTCGACGTGCATGCGCCGAGTGGCGCGCACGCGGTCGACAGCGGCGGTGGCGACGCGCGGATCGGCGCGAAGGTCGCGCCATGGAGTTCCGGCGCGTTCTCGTTCGCGATGCTCGCGACCTTCGTCGTGCCGGCAGGCCGTGCGCCGATCGGCGGCCACGTGCACGAGCATGACCTTGGTGCCTCGATGGCATGGACGGCAGACGACGGGCGCAGCGTCTCGCTTTACGCAGATCGCCGTTGGGCCGATGACGGAAATGGCAACCTCGTCGCCGTCGCCTACGGTTTTCCGCTGCATGCTCATCTCGGTGGTTACATCGAAAGCGGTTTCGGCACCGGCGCCCTGCATGCGCGGGAGGCCGGCGGTGGCGTCACGTGGATGCTGACGCCGAGGGTGCAACTCGATGCGTCGTTCCTGCGTGCACTCGATCGCGCGACGACCGACTGGCAGGCGGGCTTCGGAATCTCGATCTGCTTCGCAGGTGCGCATCCGTGAGCGCGGCCGTGTTGCCTCGCGCCGATGGCCGCGAAACCTTGGAACATCCGCTGTTGCGCGCCTGGGTCGGATCCGGCGAGCTGCCCGATCTCGGCCAGCTGGAAGGGCGGCGCCAATGCATGCAGGTGCGCGACGGCATCGCGCGCCCCGCGTTTCGCGCGCAGACGCCCGCCCTGCTCGCGGACGGACTGCACTATGAAGAGCGCATCGCCACGTGCGGCGTCCTTGCGACGCGCGAGCAGGGCGTCCACGACGTGTTCAACGCGCTCGTGTGGTTGCGCCATCCGGAACTCAAATGGGCGTTGAATGCGCGCCAGGTCGCAGGCATTGCCGAGGTCGGTCCGCGCGAACGCACGCGCGGGCAATATGCGCTCACCCACTTCGACGAGGCGGGTGCCATCGTCTGGCTGGCCGACGACGCATTGGTGCCGATCTGGGATGCACACGATTGGTCGGCCTTGTTCGTGCGGGAGCGCAGCGCGTGGGGTCGTTCGATCGCGGTCAGCGTGTTCGGTCACGCACTGGTCGAGCATGTCTGGGATGGCCACCGGATGCCGGTGGCGAAGTGCCTCGTGGTTCGCGTGCCGTCGGTCGAACTCGCGGCACGGGTTGGCCCCGCGGCGATCGTGATCCGCTGGCGCGAGGCTGAAGCGCATGTCGCCGCGCAGATCCGCAGCGGACGGCTGCTCGCCGATCCGCAGGAGTTGCGTCCGTTGCCACTCGCGGGCATCCCGGGTTGGCATGATCCGCACGCACCGGACGCGTTCGTGCGCGACGCGCCTTGCTTCCGCCCGTTGCGCGCCGGTCGGCGCTATCCGGCCCCTTGTTCGGATCTGATCGACTGAGCGGGAACTTTCCGCGGCGTTTGCGGTATCTTTCCGCGCGCCCTGCGTCCGGGGTCGCTGCGATGCCGGCGGGCTTGCCCGTTCGCGAACGTCGTCGGCCGACGCAGGAGCGCCAACTACTGGGGGTTCTGGTCCCCGCATGCCTTCGTGGGTGCGTGGATCGCCATGTCCGTCAACAGGGTGCAGCGAAGACGATGATCGAAACCCGACAACTCACCAAGCGCTACGGCAGTTTCACCGCCGTTGATGCGATCAGTTTCAAGGTCGAGCCCGGCCAGGTGCTCGGCTTCCTCGGGCCGAATGGCGCCGGCAAGTCGACCACGATGAAGATGGTTGCCGGCTTCCTCAGCCCGACATCCGGCAGCGCGACCGTTGCCGGCTTCGACGTCGAGCGGCAGCCGCTCGAAGCGAAGCGCGTGCTCGGCTACCTGCCTGAAGGTGCGCCGAGCTACGGTGAAATGAGCGTGCGCGAGTTCCTCGACTTCATCGCGAGCGTGCGCGGGCTGTCCGGCGACCTGCGCGAGAAGCGCGTCGACGACGCGGTGGGTCGCCTGCATCTGGAACGCGTGCTGGAGCAGCCGATCGACACCTTGTCGAAGGGCTTCAAGCGTCGTGTCGGCCTTGCCGGCGCGATCCTGCACGATCCGAAGGTGCTGATCCTCGACGAGCCGACCGACGGCCTCGATCCGAACCAGAAGCAGGAAGTGCGCACGCTGATCAACTCGATGGCGCGCGACAAGACGATCATCATTTCGACCCACCTGCTCGAGGAAGTGCACGCGGTCTGCACGCGCGCGATCATCATCGCCGGTGGGCGCGTGCTCGCCGATGCAACGCCGTCCGAGCTGGAGGCACGCTCGCGCTACCACCAGGCGGTTTCGCTGACCGCGGCGAACCTGCAACAGGCGAAGGACGCGCTGGCGAGGGTCGCCGACATCGCCGCGATCGAGGTCGATCCGCAGGACAACCGCATCACCGCGTTCCCGAAGCCGGGCCGGTCGATCTTCGTCGCAGTCGGCGACGCGTTGAAGGCCCAGGACGTCAGCGTGCGCGAACTCGCGCTGGAGCCGGGCCGCCTCGACGAAGTGTTCCGCACGATCACCCAGGGCGCGGGCAAGGAGGCACGCACATGAGTGGCACCCTCACCATCTTCAAGCGCGAGCTGCGCAGCTATTTCTCGACGCCGGTGGCGTACGTGTTCATCGTGATCTTCCTGCTGCTGTGCGGCGCGTTCACGTTCTACCTCGGCAATTTCTACGAGCGTGGCCAGGCGGACCTGCAGGCGTTCTTCACGTTCCATCCGTGGCTGTACCTGTTCCTGGTGCCGGCCGTGTCGATGCGCCTGTGGGCCGAGGAGCGCAAGAGCGGCACCATTGAACTGCTGCTGACCCTGCCGGTCACGATGTGGCAGGCGGTATTCGGCAAATTCCTCGCTGCGTGGGCATTCATCGCGATCGCGCTGGTGTTGACGTTCCCGATCTGGCTGACGGTGAACTACCTCGGCAGTCCCGACAACGGCGTCATCTTCGCGAGTTATCTCGGTTCGCTGCTGATGGCAGGGGCGTTCCTCGCGATCGGTTCGTGCCTGTCGGCGTCGACGCGCAACCAGGTCGTCGCGTTCATCCTGACCGTGGTGATCTGCTTCCTGCTGCTGCTCGCCGGCTATCCGCTGGTGCTCGATGCGATCCGCGCGATCGCCGGGCAGGGCCTGGCCGATGCGGTTTCCGGACTCAGTTTCCTCACCCACTTCGCGTCGATCAGCAAGGGCGTCATCGACCTGCGCGATCTCGTTTATTTCGTGTTGATGATCGGGGTCTGGCTGTACGCGACAGCGGTCGTCATCGACATGAAGAAAGCGGCCTGAGGAGAAGAAGACGATGCAACTCAATCGCAAGGCACTCTCCGGCACCGCACTGGCGGTACTCGCGGCGCTGTTCGTCGCCGTCATGTTGCTGGTCAACGTGGCGTTCCGCGGCGCACGCGCCGACCTCACCCAGAACCATCTCTACACGCTGTCGGACGGCACGAAGAACATCCTGAAATCGATCGACGAGCCGCTCGACCTGACCTTGTTCTTCTCCGACAAGGGCAGCGCCGACGTGCCGCAGCTGCGCACCTACTTCACGACCGTGCACGAGATGCTGCAGGAGATGGCGTCACGCTCCGGCGGCAAGCTGCGCCTCTCGGTCGTTGATCCGCTGCCGTTCTCCGAGGACGAGGATCGCGCGACCAGCCTTGGCCTGCAGTCGGTCCCGGTTTCGGCCGCCGGCGACAAGGTGTTCCTCGGTCTCGCCGGAACCAATTCGACCAATGGCCATGCCGCGATCCCGTTCCTCGACCCCGGCAAGGAAGCGTTCCTCGAATACGACATCGCGAAGCTGATCCACGAACTGGAAACGCCGAAGAAGCCGGTGGTCGGGCTGCTGTCGGGCTTGCCGATCGCGGCCGGATTCGACCCGCAGACGCAGCGCATGCGCCAGCCATGGGCGGTCTACAGCCAGTGGTCGCAGCTGTTCGACATGAAGACGGTCGACGCGGCGACGCTGAAGGCGGTCGAGAAGGACATGGACGTGCTGATCGTCGTGCATCCGAAGCAACTGTCCGACGACGCGCAATTCGCGATCGACCAGTTCGTGCTGCGTGGCGGGCACCTGCTCGTATTCGTCGATCCGAGCGCCGAGCTCGACGACAGCGGTGCGGACCCGAACAACCCGATGGCCGGCATGATGGCGGACAAGTCGTCCGACCTTGCAAAGCTGTTCAAGGCCTGGGGTGTCGAGTACGACCCGCACCGGATCGTGATCGATCGCGCGCGCGGCCTGCCTATCAGCCTCGCCGAGGGCAGTGCGCCGGTGCGCCATCCGGGCATCCTCGGGCTGACCGCAGCCGACCTGAACCATGACGACGTGCTGACGACGAATCTCGACACCATCAACGTGTCGACCGCTGGCAGCTTCGATCTGGCCAAGGATGCCAAGGACGAGAAGCTGGTGCCCCTGTTGCAGACGACCTCGGAGGCGATGAGCGTGCCGAGTGATCGCCTGCGCATGCTCGGCGATCCTTCGAGCCTGCTGCAGGGCTACAAGTCCGCCGGTTCGCCGTTCGTGATCGCCGCGCGCCTCTCCGGGACGTTCAAGACCGCGTTCCCGGGGCGCACCGACGCGGGCGCACTGAAGGAAGCGAAGGACGCGAACGGCCAGATCGTGCTGGTCGCGGACACCGACCTGCTGAGCGACCGCATGTGGGTGCAGATGCGCGCGTTCCTCGGCCAGCAGATCATGAATCCGTTCGCGAACAACGGTGATTTCGCCGTCAACGCGCTCGACAACCTCGCCGGCTCGAGCGACCTTATCTCGATCCGTGGCCGCGCCACGTCGCAGCGCCCGTTCACCACGGTCGAAGCGATCAAGCGCAATGCAGACGAGCGTTTCCGCGCCAAGGAGCAGGACCTGCAGCGCGAGCTGTCGGACACCGAGCGCAAGCTGACCGAATTGCAGAGCGCAAAGAGCCAGGAGCAGGCGCAGATACTCTCGACCGAGCAGAAGGCCGAGCTGGACAAGTTCATGACACGCAAGCTCGAGATCCGCAAGGAATTGCGCCAGGTGCGTCGCCAGCTCGACGCCGAGATCGAATCGCTCGGCACGCGCCTGAAGATCATCAACATCGTGCTGGTGCCGCTGCTGGTCACGTTTGCCGCGCTCGGGTTTGCGTGGTGGCGCAGGCAGCGTCGGCGCGCGGCGCAGGGAGCCCACGCATGAACCAGAAGACGCTGATTGGACTCGTCATCGCCGCGCTCCTCGCGATCGTCGCTGCGATCGCGCTGAATCATTCGAGCCGCCCGCGCAGCGACACGGTCGAGGCCTCTGGATGGCTCGTGCCCACCTTGCGCGATCACGTCAATGATGTGAACAGGGTCGTCGTGACGGGCGCCGAGGGCAAGGTGCTGGCGACGCTCGAGCGCGGCGCGAATGGCTGGACGCTGGCGCAGAAGGGTGGCTATCCGGTCGATACCGGCAAGTTGCGCGCGTTCCTGCTCAAGCTCGCCGACGCCAGGCGGCTCGAACAGAAGACCTCGAACAAGGACAAGTACGCCGTGCTCGGCGTCGAGGACGTCGCGGCCAAGGACGCCAAGGGGGTCGAGGTGCAGCTCGACGGTCTTGCGCAGCCGCTCAAGCTCGTCATCGGCAACACCGATCCGCGCGGTGGTACCTACGCGCGCATCTCCGGGCAGCCGGAGAGCTGGCTGGCGTCCGGCACGCTGACGGTCGACAAGGGCGCCGCGGATTGGCTGCAGAAGGACCTTGCGGACCTCGCGGCAACGCGTATCGCCTCGGTCGCGATCACGCACGCCGACGGCAGCCGCGTCATGGTCACGAAGAATGCGCGCGGCGATGCAAACTACGTGCTGGCGGACGTGCCGAAGGGGCGTGAGTCGGGCGGCGAATTCGCGGTCAATGGCCTTGCCTCGACGCTGGCAGGCCTGCGATTCGACGACGTCCTGCCGACGAAGGACGCGGTCCCCGGCGATGCGCTTCTCAAGGCGCGCTACGCGACGTTCGACGGCCTCGTCGTCGACGTGACGGCGTGGGAGAAGGACGGCAAGGACTACGCCCAGTTCGTCGCCTCGCTCGATGCCGCGCAGGCGGACAAGGGAATCGCGGCCGACCAGGCGAAGGCGAAGGCCGACTACGACGCGGCGATCGCGGCGGACGAGGCGGCGAAGAAGGACGGCAAGGCCGACGCCGCCGTCGCGCCGGCGAAGCCGGCCTCGGTGGAGGACCCCGCCAAGGATCGCGAGATGCGCCTCGCCGCGCTGAACAAGGAAGTCGCCGACCTCAACGCACGCTTCAGCGGCTGGACGTTCGTGTTGCCGGCCTACAAGTACGCGAACATGAACAAGTCGATGTCCGACCTGTTGAAGCCGCTCGAAGACAAGAAGCCGGCAGCCGATGCGGCGAAGCCGCTCAAGAAGAAGGCTTGAGAGGATCACGCCGCACAATGCTGTACGACATCCCGGCGCAAGCCGGGATGTGACGGATGCGGGAAGGTGGAATGGTCTCGAAATCCGGTCCGCTGTGGGCGCGGCGCCGAAGGCGGGCAGTCGAAGAGTACGGAGTTCGATCCGTTTACGGTGTTCCACTTCGACGAACGCGTGTTCCGTACGCTCGACACGGACGGGTTGTTCGCCCAGGATCGCTCCATGAACCTCGCACGCATTTCGCTGACCGCCGGCGCCGCCCTCGGCGCCGTTGCGGTAGCGCTGGGTGCATTCGGCGCGCATGCGTTGCGTGGCGTGCTCGACACCGCGGCCCTCGCGACCTGGCATACCGCGGTCGAGTATCAGTTCTGGCACGCGCTGGCGCTGATCGGGTGTGGTGTGCTCGCGCAATCGCAGGCGACGGCTGCATTGCGCATCGCGACCTGTGCCTTCATCGTCGGCTGCCCGCTGTTCTGCGGCAGTCTGTATGGGCTTGCGCTGGGCGCGCCACGCATCGTCGGCATCGTGACGCCGATTGGCGGCGTCACCTTGATCGCTGGCTGGATTGCCCTCGCCGCATGCGCTTGGCGCAAGGCGGCGTAGGGGGAATGGAGCCGCGATGCTTTCAGCGCTCAGCCCTCAGCGCTTCGCATGCCAGCACCAGTGCCACGGTTCGTACGCGATGCCGTGCGGGTTGCCGCGCGGGTAGGACAGCGCGAAGCCGAAGCGCGGCGCGTTCGCGACGAGCCAGGCGAACGCGGACGAGTGCTCGAATTCTTCTTCGAGTGCAGCGAAACCCGGCGTGGTGAGATCGAGCGCGCGGCCGCTGTGATGTTCGCTGTATCCGGGCGCGGCACTGACACGCAGGATCTGCTCGATCGACTGGCCGTGTTCGAGCTTGCGCTTGAGGATGCCGAGTTGATAGTCGGCGGACCGGAACGCGGACACTGCCTGCAGCTCGATCGCCTCGGTCCCAGCCGCAGCGCGCATGCGCGCGAACGCGCTCGCGGCGCGTGGAGCGAGCCATTGCAACCGGTCGTGGATGTCGTGACCGATGCAGGCGAGGTGACGCGGCTCGCGCACCACGACAAGTTGCCGGATCCGCGCATAGTCGGCCGGCACGCCGAGTGCGCGCGCTTCGCGCAGCACCTCGCGTCGGCGCGTGGCATTGCAGCGGACAGGGGGCTCGCCCGTTGCAATGCTCATGCGCCTGCGGCGATCGTGCGCGGCGGCCACGCGGGCATCACAATGGCTTGATGTAGAAACCGGCGACACGCCCGTCGCTGCCGCAGGCGACCTGCGCATACAGGTTCGCCTTGTCGAAGATCAGCGGGATCGTGATCGCGATGTAGCCGTCGCCCTTCATCGGGTGTGCCTGGCCGCGTCCCTGCAGACTCCCGAATTGCGCCAGCGATTCCCATGCCTGCTTGAACTTCGGCGGCGGCAGGGCGCTACGCATTTTCGCGTCGAAATCCCGCGTCGCGCCGGCGTAATCGCCTTTCTGTGCAGCATCCAGGAGGCTTGTCGCACGCGCTTCGCAGCCGGCCGCGATGCTCCGCTCGGTGTCGGTCGGTGCAGCCGGCGGCGCGAGGGGGGCCGGGCGTTCCATCATGGCGCCATCCGCAGCGGCTCCCGAAGCGGCAGTTTCCGCTTTTGCCGCGACCGTGGATTCCGCTGGCGCGGCAGGCACGTGGTCCGACACGGCGTCCGTAGGGACTGTCGCCATGGCGGGCTCGGCGGATTCGGCCGCGGTCGGCGCGGACTCCGCCGCAGCCGGTTGCGGCGGCGGCTCGCTCCGCTTGCCGTCCTTTGCGCGCGCCATCGCGTCGACATCGATGTCCTGCTGCGCTGTCTGCTGTGTTGCGGCCTGCTTGGCCGGCGTCGCGGCGCGCTGGTTCTTCGGCGCCGCCTGTGCGGACGCGCAGGCGAGCAGCGCGGTGGCGAGCAGGGTGAGTGGGTGTCGGTTCATGGGTGCGTTCCTCGAGGATGGCGCAAGCTACCATGGGTGCATGTATCGCGGCTGAGTCCGTCCTCGGCATGCAGACTCGCTGGCGAGGAAGTCATGACGACTCGTCCTCGACCGGCGCGCCACCTTTCCCCGGCTTCAATCGCCCGGCCTCGCGCAATGCGTTGCGCAAAACGTATTCGATCTGCGCGTTGAGCGAGCGCAGCTCGTCATTCGACCAGCGCTGCATCGCGTCGAGCACGACGGCGCTGACGCGCAGTGGATAGGCCTTCTTCTCGCTCATCAGCCCGTGTACAAACTTCCGGTGTTGACGACCGGCTGCGTGCCGCGCTCGCCACACAGCACGACGAGCAGGTTGCTGACCATCGCCGCGCGGCGCTCGTTGTCGAGTTCGACGACGCCGCGCTTGCCAAGTTCGGCGAGCGCCATCTCGACCATGCTCACCGCGCCTTCGACGATGCGCGTGCGCGCGGCGATGATCGCGCCGGCCTGCTGGCGCTGCAGCATCGCCTGGGCGATCTCCTGCGCATAGGCAAGGTGGCTGATGCGGGCCTCGACCACGTCCACGCCGGCTTTGCCCAGGCGCTGCTTGATCTCCTGGCGCAGATGCGCGTTGACCTCGTCGCCGTGACTGCGCAGCGATGGCTCCTTGCTGTCGTGCGCATCGTAGGGATAGCTCTGCGCCATCTGGCGCAGGGCGGACTCGCTCTGGATCTGCACGAAGTTCTCGTAGTCGTCGACGCAGAACACCGCTTCGGCGGTGTCCACCACCTGCCAGACGACCACCGCGGCGATCTCGATCGGATTGCCGTCGGCGTCGTTGACCTTCAGCTTGCCCGATTCGAAATTGCGCACGCGCAAGGACACCGCGCGCTTTGAATAGAACGGATTGGTCCAGCGCAAGCCCTCGTCGCGCACGGTGCCGGCGTAGTGGCCGAACAGTTGCAGTACCTGACCCTGATTCGGCTGCACCTGAAAGAAGCCGGTGGACATGAAAACCAGCGCGATGAACGCGAGTACCGCCGGCACGAGGGTCCAGAACGGTTGCTCGGGATTTATGTTCCCGATCGTCAGGGCAGCGAGAAGGGGAAACGCGAAGATCAGGAACACCACCATCGGTATGCCGGCGACCGAGAAGGCACTGCGCTCGTTCATGGGACTCTCCCTGGATTTGCATGAAAGATATCAAAACGATATCACAATGACAAGTCCGCATTGGGGAATGAAATCCGGATGCTAGGCTCGCGGTTCCACCGGATCGGGGAGAAGTGGAGATGGGTACGGATTTCGTTCGTGCGCCGGCCATCGTCATCGGGATGGCCGGCCTGCTGGCATCCGCGCTGGCAGTTGCGCGACCGGCGCATTACGTGGTGTTCATGCTGGACACACATGATCAGGCGCAACCGATGTACTACGCGCGGGTCGACCTGGCGGACGCTCCGCACTACACGACGGCGGCGATCGCATCCGCCGATGAAGAACGCGTCGCCTGGCATGCATGGAAGGGCGGTGCCGATCTCGGCGAGCGCAGCGTCGCGATTCCGCGCCTGCATGGCGAGTTCGCGCGCGACCCCGAACATGGCGACGGTTCGATCGTCGCGCATCACCCGGCGCAGGCGGAACGCAGCTTCGTGCTGCGCATTCCGCTCGATGAGGCGGACGCGGTCGAATTCGCCGGCGCCGGCGTGACCCGGCACTTCGACCTGGCCGCGCTGGCGGCGCAGGCAGGTTCGTTGCCGCTCGCGTCGCGCACGACGAACATGCAGGTCGTGCAGGCGCCGCAGAGCGGCAATCCTGCCAATCGCGTCGACCTGCTCGTAATGGGCGACGGCTATACCAGCGCGCAGCAGGGATTGTTCAACAGCGACGCGATGATCCTGCACGATGCGTTCTTCAACCTCACGCCGTACAGGGAATACCAGAGCTTCGTGAACTGGACCACCGGGTTCGTCGCCTCGAACCAGTCGGGTGCGGACCATCCGCCGTACCAGGCGGGTTGCACGACGTCGGCGTGTTGCGCGGATCCGGAGGCGCAGACGGACCCGTTCGCGGGACAGTTCGTCGACACCGCGTTCAGCGCGACGTTCTGTCCGTTCCAGATACATCGCCTCATCACGGTCAGCAATGCCGCGGTGCTGACGGCCGCGGCGGCCTATCCGGACTGGGACAAGATCGTCGTCGTCGTCAACGATTCGGTCTATGGCGGCTCCGGCGGCAACATCTCGGTGACCTCGACCCATCCGCAGGCGAGCCAGATCGTGCTGCACGAGTACGGTCACAGTTTCAGCGATCTCGCCGACGAGTACAGCTCGGCCTATCCGGGTTTTCCTGCATGCAGCGACCTCTCCGGCAGCGCGCCGTGCGAGGCGAATGTCACCAACCAGACCAGCGCGGGTCAGGTGAAATGGAACAGCTGGTTCACGCCCGGCAATCCGATTCCGACGCCGGCGGGTACCTCGGGCGTCGGCCTGTTCCAGGGCGCGCGCTATCTCGGCACCGGCATGTATCGCCCGGTCGACACGCAATGCCTCATGCATTTCCTCGGGGTTCCGTTCTGCCCGGTGTGCCGGCAGGAATACGTGCGCACGCTGTATCGCGGCGGCTGGGGCGTCCCGGCGGGCGGCATCGACCTGATCGAACCCGGCAGCGAGTCACCGGGCACCGCGTCGCCGGTCACCTACGCGGTCGGGACGTCGCAGCCGTTCAGCGCGACCTTGCTGCAGCCATCGATCGGTTCGCTCGAGGTGCAGTGGCTGCTCGACGGCAATCCGATCGGCGGCGCGAACTCGCCGAGCTACGCATTCAGCCAGGTCGGCTCGACACCCTCGACCCGCACCCTGACGTTGCGCGTGCGCGACCTGACGAGTGATGTCTCGCCGCAGATGGCCGGCGCGCTGCTCGAACACACGCGTTCATGGACGATCCAGGTCAGCAACGACGTGATCTTCCGCAACGGCTTCGATGCCGTGGGGCCATAGGCGGGCTCGAGATCGCCACGAGTTTGCGGAAAAGCGGTGGGCCAAGGCCCACCCTACGGAGTCGGCGATCGATCGAACGCCGAGACCACGCCGATCATGTCGCGTCCACCGTAGCCACGCTCGATCGCGCGCCGATACAGGTCGGCGCAGGCGTCGATCAGCGGCGCCTGCGCACCGTACTGTCCGGCCTGCGCGGCGATCAGCGCGGCGATCGTTGCGACGTCGCGGATCGCGGCCTGTGGCGCGAAATCACCGCGTACGAGCAGATCCAGCTTCGCGCGCGACACGGCGCTCGCCATCGGTCCGGCATCGAGTATGTCGCGCAACTGCGCCACGTCGATGCCGGCGCAGCGCGCGGCGTGCACCGCCTCGGCGAGCGCCGTCACGGTCGCGACGAGGTAGTGGTTTACCGCGAGCTTCATGCGCAATGCGCCCGGCACGACGCCGCAGCGGAACACCTGTCGGCATGACGGCGCGAGCAGCAGCTGCACGGCCTCGATCGCCGCCTCGTCGCGCCCCGCCAGCATGCCGACGAGTTCGCCGCGCTCGGCTGGTCCGCGCGAGCCGGACACCGGCGCTTCGACGTAGCGCGCGCCGCAATCGAGCAGGTCGCGCTCGAGCTGCCACGAGTATTCCGGCGAGGTCGTGCCGAGATGCACGAGCGTGCGGTCGCGCAGCCGCCGCGCGAACGCCGGTGATCCGCGACCGAGTGCAGCGTCGATCGCCGTCTCGTCGAGCAGCATGACGAGGACGATCGAGCACGCCGCACACAGGGCGTCGATCGATTCGGCGCGCGTCGCTCCGAGCGCGAGCAGCGGCTCGCACTTTTCCGGCGAACGGTTCCACACGGCCAGCGGGCTTCCGGCGCGTAGCAGGTTCATCGCGATCGCCGATCCCATGGTGCCGAGGCCGGCGAGGCCGATGCTCATATCACGGTCTCGGCATCGAACAATGCGGGCGCCCACAGCCTTGCGCGCAGGAAGGCGACGACCTCGTCGCATGCGCGCCGTGTCGGCGAGCCTTCGGCATCGACGAGGTGCGCGGTGAAGACGCTGTGCGGGCAGCCGACGACCTGCCTGAAGAACGGTGGCGGATCGCTGCGCGCGGCGTCGTCGGGCAGCACGCGCGCGACGAAGCGCGGGCCGAGCGCGGCGGTGTAGGCGGCGAAGCGTTCGGCACGGCAGTGGCGGTCGCCCTCGAAGCGATACGCAAGCACGCTGAGATCGTCGCGTTCGAGTCGTTCGCGCACCGCCTGCAGCTCACCGGCGTCGCTTTCGAGCGCCGCGGGATCGTCGAGCGGCAGCGACGGTTGCGCGAGTACCGGCGCGAGCATCGACGGCTCGAGCATCATCGCCAGCGCGAAGTTTCCGGTGAAGCACATGCCGACCGCGCCGGTGCCGATGCCGCCGCATTCGCGGTGCGCGAAGCGCGCCAGCGCACGCAGCCAGGACGTGACCGGACTCGAGCCGCGTCCAGCGAGCGCATGGAATTCGGCGCTGATGCAGGCGCGCCGCATGATCGCGAGGCCGTCCTCGGCGAGCGGGTGGGCGCCGTCGCGGCCGAACAGCGAGGGCAGGTAGACCGTGAAGCCGGCCTGGCGGATCCAGCGCGAAAAGCGCGCGACGTCCGGGCTGATGCCGGGCATTTCCGCCATCACGATCACGCCCGGTCCCTGGCCCGAGGTGTACACGCGGCGCGTGACGCCGTCGAGTTCGAGCGTGCGCGCGTCGAAATCGTCGAGCGTATCGTCATTGGTGTCCATGCGGATTCCCCGTGGCTGGCAGGCCCATTCAACGGTTCGCGCGGTCCGCGTGGTAGTGTCTTAAAAGACACGTTTCAGGCCGATTCCGACATGAAGGATTTCGAACTGCTGCTGCTCGACGGCACCAATCCGAGCGGGGTCTCGATGTCGCGCGACATCCTCGCCGCGGCGGCATTGTTCGCCGCGCGCAGCGGTGACGCGGTGCCGAGCTGGGGTCTGTATTCGCCCACGGGCAGGCATGTTCGGCTGCAAGGCGGCATCGGTGCGGATACGAGGCGTCTGCCGCCGCGCCGTCACCCGCAGCATTCGATCCTGCTTGTACCGGGACTGTGGATCGCCGATGCACGGGAGCTGCGCGCGCGCCTCGCCGCTGACGATTGCGTTCGCGCGATCCGCCTCATCGCTGCCCATGTTGCCGGTGGCGGCCAGGTAGCGGCGTCGTGTTCGGCGGTATTCCTGTTGCAGGCGGCCGGCGTGCTTGCCGGACGCCACGCCACCACCGCGTGGTGGCTCGCGCCGGAACTTGCGCGTTGCGCGGAGGACGTGCGTGTCGAGGCCAACCGCATCCTTTGCGTCGATGGGCCGATTCTCACTGCCGGTGCCGCGTTCGCGCAGTCGGACCTTGTGTTGCATCTGCTGCGCGCGCGGTTCGGTGCGCGGCTCGCCGATGGCGTGTCGCGCGTGCTGCTGCTGCATGAACGCGGCCAGCAGGCGCAGTTCGTGGTGCCGGCGATGCTGGCCAGCGGCGACGCGCTGGTCGCGCGCCTGACGCGCCGTGTGGAGACCGCGCTGCCCGAGGTACCTTCGGTCGCCGAACTGGCCGGCGAGTTGTGCGTGTCCGAACGCACGCTCGGCCGCCGCGTGCGCCACGCGACCGGCATGGGCACGCTTGCGCTGATCCGCAGCATCCGGCTGTACCGCGCGCGCGGCTTGCTGCAGCACAGCCGGATCAGCATCGAACGAATCGCGGCTGCGGTCGGCTACCAGGATGCGACCGCATTGCGACGTTTGCTGCGCAAGGCAGCCGGCACGACGCCGGGCGGCCTGCGCGCGACAACTGCCGTGGCCGTGCCGCGCGAAACGCGCCGGCGTGATCTGCCGTAAGCGCCAAACGCTGTGGGCCGCCCATGCGCGCCGGGATGGCGGTCGCGCACACGGTGCCGCCCTGCTACACGCAAGCGCTCTGCCGTGAACTCCGGGCGCTACGGGGTGGCCGCCTCGGCCTTGCGCAGCTCGATCCGGCCGAGCAGGTCGAGACCGGCATAGAATTTCCACGGGTCGCCGTCGCCGATGGCGAGTGCGATGTGCCCGGCATCGAAGCCGGGCAGGGCGGCATCGAAGCTTCGCCAGTGACCGTCGACGAACGCCTGCGCCCACGCGTGTGGCACGAACACCTGTTCCTTGCCGGCGAAGCCTGGCGCATAGGCGAGGCCATCGACCACGCGCGTGGCAATACCGAGCGCGCGTCCGAGTGCCGCGACCAGCAACGCGTGTTCGGTGCAATCGCCTTCGGGCTTGCGCGCGACCTCGAGCGCCGAGGCGTAGCCGACATCGAGACTCTTGTTGC
>Ga0209023_10004181_pt1 | contig 16635 bp, 15 predicted proteins | sample LakOneMetagenome_FD_187468 | JGI IMG/M metagenome (GOLD analysis project Ga0209023, IMG submission 187468) | Freshwater and sediment microbial communities from Lake Erie, Canada (SPAdes) (version 2) | ecosystem: Environmental > Aquatic > Freshwater > Lentic | place: Lake Erie, Canada... | reverse complement strand
CGAGAAGGCGTTCTGGCCCGCCGCGCTGCCGTTCCCGGTGATGCACGTCGACACCGGCCACAACTTCCCCGAGGTCATCGCCTTCCGCGACCAGCGGGTGGCCGAGGCCGGCGCCCGGCTGGTGATCGCCTCGGTGCAGGACGCCATCGACCAGGGCCTCGTGACCGAGGAGACCGGCCCGCTGGCCAGCCGCAACCGGCTCCAGACCGTGCCCCTGCTCAACGCCATCGAGCAGCACGGCTTCGACGCGGCGTTCGGCGGGGCGCGGCGCGACGAGGAGAAGGCTCGGGCCAAGGAGCGGGTGTACTCCTTCCGGGACGACTTCGGGCAGTGGGACCCGAAGAACCAGCGGCCCGAGCTGTGGAGCCTCTACAACGGCCGGCATCGCAAGGGCGAGCACATCCGGGTGTTCCCGATCTCCAACTGGACCGAGCTCGACATCTGGCAATACATCGCCGAGGAGGGGATCGGGCTGCCCTCGATCTACTTCGCCCACCAGCGCGACGTCTTCGAGCGCGACGGCATGCTGCTGGCGGTGAGCGAGTTCGTGACCGTGCAGGACGGCGAGGAGATCCAGAACCTCCAGGTCCGGTACCGCACCGTCGGCGACGCGTCGTGCACCGGCGCGGTCGAGTCGTCGGCCGCCACGGTCGAAGACGTGATCGTCGAGGTGGCCGCCACCCGCATCACCGAGCGGGGCGCCACGCGCGCCGACGACCGCACCAGCGAAGCCGCGATGGAAGACCGCAAGAAGGAGGGGTACTTCTGATGGCGGAGCTGCTGCGGTTCGCGACCGCTGGCTCGGTGGACGACGGGAAGTCGACGCTGATCGGGCGGCTGCTCTACGACTCGAAGGCGATCTTCGAGGACCAGCTCGCATCGGTCGAGCGGGCCAGCGAGGCGTCGGGCGCCGAGTACACGAACCTGGCGCTGCTGACCGACGGGCTGCGGGCGGAGCGCGAGCAGGGCATCACGATCGACGTGGCCTACCGGTACTTCGCCACGCCCAAGCGGAAGTTCATCATCGCCGACACCCCCGGGCACATCCAGTACACGCGGAACATGGTCACCGGCGCGTCGACCGCCGACCTCGCGCTCGTCCTGGTCGACGCCCGCAAGGGGATCCTCGAGCAGTCGCGCCGTCATGCGTTCCTGGCCTCGCTGCTGCGCATCCCGCACCTCGTGGTGTGCATCAACAAGATGGACCTCGTCGACTGGTCGCAGGACCGGTTCGAGGAGATCAAGGCCGAGTTCCGCGAGTTCGCCACAAAGCTCGAGGTGGCCGACCTCTCGTTCATCCCCGTGTCGGCACTCCTGGGCGACAACGTCGTCGACCGGTCGCTCAACATGCCGTGGTACGAGGGCTCGTCGTTGCTGCACCACCTCGAGGAGGTGCACATCGCGTCCGACCGCAACCTGATCGACCCCCGGTTCCCCGTCCAGTACGTGATCCGGCCGTTCTCGAACGAGTGGCACGACTACCGGGGCTACGCCGGCACGCTGGCCGGCGGCGTCATGAAGCCGGGCGACGAGGTCGTGGTCCTGCCGTCGGGGTTCACCTCGACGATCAGCTCGATCGACACCGCCGACGGGCCGGTGGCCGAGGCCTTCGCTCCGATGTCGGTGGTGGTCACGCTCGACGACCACCTCGACATCTCCCGCGGGGACATGATTTGCCGGCCCAACAACCGGCCCCACGCGGGCCAGGACATCGACGCGATGGTCTGCTGGATGACCGAGCAGTCGAGCCTGCGGGCCGGGGCCAAGCTGGCCATCAAGCACACCACGCGAAGCGCACGGTGCCTGGTGAAGGACCTCCACTACCGGCTCGACATCAACACCCTGCACCGCGAGGAGAGCATCGACGCGCTGGCCCTGAACGAGATCGGACGGGTCAGCCTCCGCACGACCGTGCCCCTGTTCTTCGACGAGTACCGCCGCAACCGCGACACCGGCAGCTTCATCCTCATCGACGAAGGCACGAACTCGACGGTGGGCGCCGGGATGATCCTCGGCCCCACCCAGCTGTCGTAGCGGCCGGCCGGTGAGCACGAACGTCACCTGGCACGAGGGCGAGGTCGGCGTCGCCGATCGTCCGTCGCGCGGCGCGACGGTGTGGCTCACCGGACTGTCGGGGTCGGGCAAGTCGACGGTCGCCGTCGCCCTGGAGCTGGCCCTGGTGGGCGAGGGCCGACCGGCGTACCGGCTCGACGGCGACAACCTCCGGCTGGGCCTCAACGCCGACCTCGGGTTCGGCGAGGTCGACCGCACCGAGAACGTGCGCCGGGTGGGCGAGGTGGCCCGGCTGATGGCCGACGCCGGGGTGGTGGTGATCGTCCCGCTGATCAGCCCGTACCGGGCCGGGCGCGACCACGCCAGGACCATTCACGACGAGGCCGGCCTGCCGTTCGTCGAGGTGTTCGTCGACACCCCGATCGAGCTCTGCGAGCAGCGCGACCCCAAAGGGCTGTATGCCAAGGCACGAGCCGGCGAGATCAGCGGCTTCACCGGCATCGACGCCCCGTACGAGGCGCCGCTCCGCCCGGAGCTGGTCCTCACGCCGGCCGACGGATCGCCGGCCGAGCAGGCCGCGGCGGTCCGAGCCCTGCTGCCTTGACGGCGACCGGGTCACGCCGTCTCACCCGCGCCCTTCCCGCTTCTGCGTGCCGATCCGGCACCAGCCTGCCGGATCGGCACGCAGAAACGCCTGGTGTCGGGGGTCGGGCGTGAGCGGAGGCGGGTCGTCGCGTCCGACTGCGCACCTCGTCTTCAAGACGCACCTGGACATCGGGTTCACCGCGCTCGCGTCGGAGGTGGTCGATCGGTACGTCGAGTCGTTCATCCCGTCGGCGCTGGCCGTGGCCGCCGAGCTGCGGGCGGGCGAGGGCGACGAGCGGTTCGTGTGGACCACCGGCTCGTGGCTGATCGACACCTTCCTGGAGCGGGCCGACGCCGCGGGCCGACGGGCGATGGAGGAGGGGATCCAGGCGGGCGACATCGCTTGGCACGCCCTCCCGTTCACGCTGCACAGCGAGCTGTGCGACCGCTCGCTGTTCGAGCACGGGCTGTCGATCGCGGCCCGGCTCGACGCCCGCTTCGGGCGGCGGACCATCGCCGCCAAGATGACCGACGTCCCCGGCCACACACGCGGCATCGTCCCGCTGCTGGCGGCGGCCGACGTCGAGCTCCTCCACATCGGCGTGAACCCGGCCTGCCCGGCACCGGACGTACCGCCGGTGTTCCGCTGGCGCAGCCCGGACGGGAGCGAGGTGGTGGTCGCCTACCAGCCAGGCGGCTACGGCGGGGCGGTCGTCGTCGATGGGCTGGCCGACTCGCTGGTCGTGGCCCACACGGACGACAACCGCGGCCCGCAGACGGTCGAGCAGGTGCGCGAGGTGTTCGCCCGGGTGCGGGCCGACCACCCCGGCGCCGACGTGCGGGCGTCGACCCTCGACGCGTTCGCGGTGGCGTTGCGCCCGGCGCGCGACGACCTGCCGGTGGTGACCGGCGAGCTCGGCGACACCTGGATCCACGGGGTGGGGACCGACCCGAAGAAGGTGGCCCGGTTCCGCGAGCTGTCCCGGCTGCGGGCCCGGTGGATCGCCGATGGAGACGACCCCGCAGAGCCGGCCCTCGCCCGGGCCAGCACGTCGCTGCTGCTGGTGGCCGAGCACACGTGGGGGCTCGACGAGAAGGTCACCCTGCCCGACGACGGTCGCTACCGGGCCGACGAGCTGGCGGTGCTGCGCGCCGAGCCGGCCGGTCAGCGGTTCGAGTCCTCATGGGCCGAGCAACGGGCCTACGTGGGCGATGCGGTCGACGCGCTGCCGGCGCCCCGCCGGGCCGAGGCCGAGGCGGCATTGGCCGCCCTCGTCCCGGTGCCGGGACCGGCCCTGCCCGCCGAGCGCCACTCGACGGGGTCGGTCATCGACCTCGGCCGGTTCGCGGTCGTGGTCGACCGGACCGGTGGGTTCTCGCAGCTGCTCGACCGGGAGTCCGGACGGGACTGGGCCGCGCCCGACCACCAGCTCGGGCGCTACCGCTACCAGACCTTCTCGGCCGCGGACTACGACCGCTTCCACGGTGGGTACAACCGAGCCGAACCGCACGACGAGTGGTGGGCCATCGAGGACTACACCAAGCCTGGGATCGCGGCGGCGGGCGCCGTGTCGGCATGGTGGGAGCCGGAGCGGGTCGACGTGTTCCAGGGGGCGGAGGAGCTCCGGGTGATGCTGGTGATGCCGAGATCGGTCGCCGAGGAGCTCGGCTGCCCGTCGACCGTCGCGCTGCGGTGGCGGTTCCCCGACGAGGGGCCGGCCGTCGATCTGACCGTCGAGTGGCGGTCCAAGCGGGCCTGCCGGCTGCCCGAGGCCGGCTGGCTGACGTTCGACCCGGTGGTCGGCGACCCGGCTGGGTGGACGATGGACAAGCTCGGCCAGGACGTCTCCCCGCTCGACGTGGTGTCGCTCGGCAACCGCCACCTCCACGCGGTCGGTCGGGGCGTGCGCCACACGGGGCCCGACGGGGTGCTGTCGATCGACACCCTCGACGCCCCCCTCGTGGCGCCCGGTGAGCCCCGCCTGCTCGACCCGCGCGACGACCAGCCCGATCTGGCCGGCGGCTGGCAGGTGAACCTCCACAACAACGTGTGGGGCACCAACTTCCCCATGTGGAACGAAGGTCCCGCCGCCTTCCGGTTCCACGTCGACCTCCCCGACGGATCGGCGTAGCTCAGCCGGTCGGGCGGGCCACGGCACCCACCGGTACGGCGGGGGGCGCGGTCGGCGGCTCGCTCCGCGGCGGTCGCGGGCGGGTGGTGGTCGTGGCGGTCGGCGGGCGATCCGACGACTCGTCGGCGGTCGACGGGAGCACGAACGGCAGCTGGGCCGCGACCTCAGGCCGTTCGCCGAGCGCGGCCTCGGCGTAGTGGGCGGCCGGGACGTCGACCGCCATCGCGGCGTCGGGGCCGAGATCGCCCGGGTCGCGGGCGATGGCGGCCTCGAGGTCGTTGCGCTCGGCCTCGGGGTTGTCGGGGTCGTGCGGCCCGGGGTGCATGTACGGCAGGTGCCCGGCCACTGCGACGCCGGCCGTTCCGCCGATCACGTTGCCGGCCGCCCCGGCGACCACGGCGCACGGCCCGCACTCCAACGCAGCCGCCTCGCCGACCGCCTGGCCCCCCAGGGATCCGCCCACCGCGAACCCGCCCACGGTCGCCGTCCGAAGGATGCGGTCGGGGAGGCCGAGCCCCTCGTCCTGCTCCCATTGGTGGTGGCCGGCCACGACCGCGGTGAACGCGTTCGCCACCTTGCCGAGGCCCCTCCCGGCCGCGGCGGTCCCGGGGTCGAGGTCGAGCCCCGTGGACAAGCCCGTCAGGCCGGCGCCCAGGACCGTGGTCCGGTCGGGCACGAGGCCGGCAGCCGCGAGGAGTCCCCGGTCGTCAGCGGCCTGCTCCTCGGCCTCCGCCAGTCGCACCCCGCCCACCAACGTTCCGGCCGGCCCCCCGAGGTACGGGTCGTCGAACGCGCCGAGGGTCGACGCAACAGCGGCATCGGGGAGGGTGCCGGCGTCGGCGCGCACGAACGCCACGCCGACCGCTTTGGTCCAACTGCCGAGCACCCGCAGGTCGCCGCGCCATTGCTCGATCTGGCCGACCGTGCCGCTGCAGTCGATCACGAACGGCGCGTCGCACCCGGCCTGGTACGCCGCCACGGCGTCGGCGAGCCGGCCGACCCGGCGCTGCAGCCCGTCGGCCATTGCCTGCACCACCGCATCGAAGTGCACCAGGCGGTCCGGTCGGCAGGACGACTGGGCGGTCACCGCGGGACCGTGGTGGTCGTCGTCCCGACCGGGGTGGCCGGGCCGTCGAGCTCGGCCTGGCGGGCGGCCGCCTCGGCCTCGGCCCGCTTCGCGGCCTGGGCCTCGAACTGCCCGGCCCGAACCGCCACGGCCATCAGGTGCAGGTCCCACGCCAGTCCGAGGGCGGTCCGTTCGTGGCGCAGGGCCTCGGCGTCGAACGAGTCACGGAACCGCCCCTCCCAGTCCACGACGGAGCGTTGGGCCTCCTGCTCGAAGCGGACCGCCAGCTCCGCCACCGCCCGGGCGGTCAGTTCCAGCTCACCCGCCAACGTCTCGGCGGCGGCGTCGGCGAAGCGGATCGGCATGAACTGCCACCTACCCGCGGTGGCGCCGCGCCGAAACCTTCGGCCCCCGTTCGGGTCGTCGTGGTGCGGCGGCGGGGGCGCCGGCCCGCTCAGCGCTTGAGGGGCTTGAACTTCACGCGATGGGGGGTGTCGGCATCGGAGCCGATCAGCTTGCGGTGGAAGGCCTCGTACTCGGAGAAGTTGCCTTCGAACCAGCGGACCTGGGAGTCGCCCTCGAAGGCCAGGATGTGGGTGGCCACCCGGTCGAGGAACCAGCGGTCGTGGGAGATCACGACCGCGCAGCCGGCGTAGGCCTCGAGCCCGGCTTCGAGGGCGCGGAGCGTGTCGACGTCGAGGTCGTTGGTGGGCTCGTCGAGCAGCAGGACGTTGCCGCCCTCCTTCAGGACCTTGGCCAGGTGGACCCGGTTGCGTTCGCCGCCCGAGAGCACTCCCACCTTCTTCTGCTGGTCGGAGCCCTTGAAGTTGAAGCCGGCGACGTAGGCCCGACCGTTGACCTCGCGCCCGCCGACCACCATGTCGATGCGGCCGCCGGTGATCTCGTCGTAGACGGTGGCGTCGGGGTCGAGGGTGTCGCGGCTCTGGTCGACGTAGGCCATGTCGACCGTGGTCCCGATGGTGATCTTGCCGCTGTCGGGTTCCTCCTGGCCGGTGAGCATCTTGAACAGGGTCGTCTTGCCGACGCCGTTGCCGCCGATCACCCCGACGATGCCGGCCTTGGGCAACGAGAACGAGAGGTCCTCGATGAGCAGCTTGTCGCCGAAGCCCTTGGCCAGGTGCTCGACCTCGATCACCTGGTCGCCAAGGCGCTTGCCGGAGGGGATGTTCAGCTCGAGGTCGGCGACCCGGCCCTCGGCCTCCTTGGCCTCGGCGAGGAGCTTGTCGTACGCCGCGAGGCGGGCCTTGCCCTTCGACTGGCGCGCCTTCGGGGCCATCCGGACCCACTCGAGCTCGCGCTCGAGCACCCGGCTGCGAGCGGAGTTCTTCTTGTCCTCCTGGGCGATGCGGGACTGCTTGTTCTCGAGCCACGCCGAGTAGTTGCCCTCGAACGGCAGGCACCGGCCCCGCTCGAGCTCGAGGATCCAGCCGGCCACGTTGTCGAGGAAGTAGCGGTCGTGGGTGATGGCGACGACCGTGCCGCTGTAGTCGCGCAGGAACCGCTCGAGCCAGGCCACCGACTCGGCGTCGAGGTGGTTGGTGGGCTCGTCGAGCAGCAGCAGGTCGGGGTGGGACAACAGCAGGCGGCACAGCGCGACGCGGCGCCGCTCGCCGCCGGAGAGGTTGACGACCGACGAGTCGCCCTCGGGCACCCGCAGCGCGTCCATGGCGATCTCGACCTGGCGCTCGATGTCGTTGGCGCCCTTGGCCGCGATCTCCGCTTCGAGGCGGGCCTGTTCGTTGCCGATCTTCTCGTAGTCGGCGTCGGGGTCGGCGTACTGGGCCAGCACCGCGTCGTAGGCGGTGAGGAGACCGGCCACCTCGGCCACGCCGTCCATCACGTTGCCCTTGACGTCCTTGTCCGGATCGAGGTCGGGCTCCTGCATGAGCATGCCGACGGTGAAGCCGGGGGAGAGGCGCGCCGTGCCCGTGAACTCGTGGTCGATGCCGGCCATCACCTTGAGGAGCGACGACTTGCCGGCGCCGTTCGGCCCGAGCACACCGATCTTCGCCCCCGGGTAGAAGGACAGCGAGACGTCCTTCAGCACCTCCTTGTCGGGCGGGTAGAAGCGTGTGAGCTTGTGCATGGTGAAGATGTACTGAGCGCTCAAGGCACTGCTCCTACGGCGGTTGACTCGGGTGAGGCGGAACCGTCGAGGCTACCGGGCGCCCGTCCCTGCCCGGCCACGCGGTCCCGGCCACCCGGTAGCGTCGCTCGGGTGCCGAACGCCGTCGTGCTCCTGTCCGGGGGGCTGGATTCCGCCACCTGCGCGGCCATCGCGGCCGAAGCGGGCTTCGCGGTCCACGCCCTGAGCTTCCGCTACGGCCAGCGCCACACCGCCGAGCTCGACGCCGCGGCGCGGGTGGCCGAGCGGGCCGGTGTGGCCGGTCACCGGATCATCGACATCGACCTCGGAGGGTTCGGCGGGTCCGCCCTCACCGACGCGTCGATCGCGGTGCCCAAGGGCCGGGCCGAGGACGAGATGGGCGGAGACGTGCCGGTCACCTACGTGCCGGCCCGCAACACCGTCTTCCTGTCGTTCGCGCTGGCCTACGCCGAGGTGCTCGAGGCGGCCGACGTCTTCATCGGGGTCAACGCGCTCGATTACAGCGGCTACCCCGACTGCCGCCCTGAGTACATCGCGGCCTTCCAGGCCATGGCCAACCTGGCCACCCGCGCCGGCGTCGAAGGGCGCCGCCTGACGATCCACACGCCGCTGATCGACCTGACCAAGGCGCAGATCGTGCTGCGGGGGCTCACGCTCGGCGTCGACCACGCCCTGACCGTCAGCTGTTACGACGCGGCCGACGACGGTGCGGCGTGCGGCGCGTGCGACGCCTGCACCCTGCGTCGCCGCGGCTTCGAACAGGCCGGCGTCCCGGACCCGACCCGCTACGCCTGATGTACCTGGTGAAGGAGAGCTTCCTGACGCTGCAGGGTGAGGGGGCGCAGGCCGGGCGGGCGGCGGTGTTCTGCCGGTTCGCGGGCTGCAACCTCTGGACGGGGCGGGAGGAGCACCGCTCGATCGCGGTCTGCCGGTTCTGCGACACCGACTTCGTGGGGACCGACGGCGACGGGGGCGGCCGGTTCGCGGAGGCCGACACGCTGGCCGCGCACGCGGCTGCGCTCTGGCCGGCCACCGAGCCAGCGCCGGGGGAGCGACCGCTGCTGGTCTGTACCGGCGGCGAGCCGCTGCTGCAGCTCGACCCGCCCTTGATCGAGGCGTTCCACCGGGCCGGCTTCGAGATCGCCATCGAGACCAACGGGACCCTGCCGGTGCCCGCCGGCATCGACTGGGTGTGCGTCAGCCCGAAGGCCGGGGCCGAGCTGGTGGTCGCGGCGGGCGACGAGCTGAAGCTGGTGTTCCCCCAGCCCGGCGCCGAGCCCGAGCGCTACGAGCACCTCGCGTTCGACCGGTTCTCGCTCCAGCCGATGGACGGTCCCGACGCCCGGGCCAACACCACCGCCGCAGTCGCCCACTGCCTGGCCCACCCCCGCTGGCGGCTCAGCCTCCAGACCCACAAGGCCCTCGGCATCCGCTGACCGCACACCGCACGTCGTGCACCGCTGCCCGGCTCTCGTACGGGCCCGCACGTCGTGCAGGGGTTGGCGCGCGTTCTCGAGCGCACGTCGTGCAGGGGCGCCCGGTTCTCGTTCGTGGCCGCACGTCGTGCACGGGCGGGGCGGCGCGTAGCGTGGCGGGGTCATGAGCGAACCGGTCGCGGAGATCTCCAAGTCGTTCGGGTTCGAGGCGGCCCACCTGCTCCCGAACGTCCCGGCTGACCACAAGTGCGCCCGCTTGCACGGGCACTCTTTCCGGGTCGAGCTGCGGGTGGCCGGTCCGATCGGCGCCGACACGGGCTGGGTCACCGACTTCGCCGACCTCCGTTCGGCCTGGGCGCCGCTGCACGACCTGCTCGACCACCGCTACCTGAACGAGGTCGACGGCCTGGCCAACCCCACGAGCGAGTGCATCGCGGTCTGGGTGTGGGACCGGCTGGCGCCCGGGCTGCCCGGCCTGGCCGCGGTCACCGTCCACGAGACGTGCACCAGCACGGCGACCTACCGAGGAGCACGGGCATGACCGATGAGATCCCCACCGTCATCCCCCCCGCCATCCCCACAGGCGGGCTGACCATCCTCGGCGGCGAGGTCCGTCACGCGGTCGAGCACGTGGAGTGCTTCCCGGCGCCGGCCGATGTGACCGTCGTGCGGTTCGAGACCGGTGAGCTGAGCTCGATCTGCCCGGTCACCGGACAACCGGACATCTCGCACCTCCGGCTCGAGTACGGCCCGAACCAGCGCTGCATCGAGTCGAAGTCGCTGAAGCTGTACCTCTGGGGGTTCCGGGACCGGCGAGTGTTCGCCGAAGCGCTGGCCGCCGAGATCGCCCACGAGGTGATGGACCAGGCCCTGCCGCTGTGGGTCCGGGCCACGATCCGGCAACAGCCCCGGGGCGGCATCACCCTGGAAGCGGTCAGCGAGCTGGGTGCCTGCTGAACCTCAGCCGAGTGGTGCCGGGCGTCACCCCAGCGGTCGCCGGGCGTAGGCCCACACGACCACCGGATACGGGGCCTCATCGCGCAACGACTGCCACCAACGCCGCCGTGCCCACTGGTCGAGGTTGCCGCGCACACACGCTCGGTTGCCCCAGCTGTGCACCGACTCGACGTTCAGGCCGGCGCCCTCGAGGAGCACCGACAACCCGTCCTTGGTGAAGCGCCAGTAGTCCTTCGGCACGTCATGGACGCGGAGCAGGAACGGGGTGGTCACCACGACCAGCCCTCCTGGCTTGGCCAGCGACGCCATGTTGCGCACCGCCTGCCACGGGTCGACGACGTGTTCGAGGACCTGCTCGGCGACCACCACGTCGTAGCGGTGTTCGACATCGAGGGTGGGCGCGCAGATGTCGTGCTCGGGCCAGGCGATGGTGTCGTAGCGGGCCCACCCGCGCCCGGCGTGGTCGGTGCCGCTGATCTCGATGGCTTCGGAGCCAGGGGCGAGGGCCTCGAGGGCCTGCCCGACCTCGTCGTTCATCACCAGCCGGAGCCATTGGTCGCTCCCGCCGGCGACGCTCGGCGGGTTGACGAGGAGGGACCACTGCCGCCGGACCCGGTACGCCAGGCCCCGCAACGTCGCCACGGGGCGCACAGTACCGCGCTGTCGATCCGGGTCGGCAGAGCGGTGGACCACGCCTCCGGCGTCGGGCCTGGGGGACGATGCGGTGCCGGTCGAGCGCCGCCGCTCGGTCAGCGCGTGAGGTGCAGGAGCTCGGTGAGCATGCGGTGGGCCGCGATCGGCGGGTCGACCCACTCGAGGTAGTACCGGCGGGCTCGATCGGCGAGTTGTGCTCGCGTCGGCTCGTCCCCCAGGAGGCGCACGACCTGCTCGACGCAGTCGTCGACGGAACCGTACGGCGCGAACGTCTCGGAGAAGGGGCCGGGCACCGTGAGCGACGTCGTCTCGGCGACGATGCAGCAGCCCAGCGCCATGGCCTCGGGAAGCTTCCACGGGATCGAGCCCGCCAAGCCGCCGGAGGACACGACGATCGCCGCACCGGCCATGGCGGCACCGTAGGAGGCGCGATCGGATCGGACGTCGCTGATGCAGTCCGGGTAGCGCCTCAAGGCCAATGGGTCTGGCACGAAACCGCCTCGGAACCGGGGTCCGAGCTCGGCTCGCAGCGCCCTGATGATCGACGCGCGTTCGTCGACGACATCGACCGTGTCCTGGTCGTCACGGTCGCCGAAGGTGCGGGTCTGGAACAGGACCGTCGCACTGGTCCCCCGGGTGGCGCGTGCGACAGGTGGGGTGGCGCGCAGCGCGTCGAGGTCCCATTGACCGGGCAGGGATCGTCTGGCGGTGCGGACCCCGGCGACAACGGCCCGGAGTCGCGCCGGGGTGGTGCGGTCGAACCGCACGGCACTGCGGACACCGGTCGCTCCGAGCGCCGCGATGACCGCCCGTCCATCGCTGGCGCGATCGAGGCCCACCCGGAACGAGAGTCCGGCGGGAAGGACCGTGGTGGCCGGTGACCGACGGTGGAGACGATCCACCACCCTCTGGTCGTACGAGCGCTTCCAGATGGCGTCGACCCCTCCGAGGTCGAGCGCGTCGGCGGCGAACAGGTCCGCGGCATCCCGCAGGTCTATGGCCAGGCGGTGCCGTCCGGACGCGTCGGAGGCGTCGATGAACAGTGTCTTGCGAGCGACGGCCGATGAGCTCGGCGCAAGGGACCCGTCATCGTCGACGCGGACCTCGCCGCGGTGCGTCGGCCCGAGGACGCGGATCCGCAGCCGAGCGATGATGGCGTGATCGGCAAGCTGCCTGAGCCCGGCGACGACGAAGGATGCGTGATTCGATTCGGCCGGAGCATCGACCGTGACCCGGAGCCCCAGCGGCCTCAGCCCTCGCAAGGCCTCCGGCGGCGCAGCGCTCACGGCCGTTCCGCCACCGAGCCGACGGGTGCGCGACGGTGGTCGGACACGTCAGCCGCCTCGCGCCTGATCGACCAGGGCGGCGAACGCCTCGGCGGTGACCCTGGGTGTGTAGTGCTCCTCCACCGTCCGCCGGGCCGCGCGCCGGGCGGAGGCCAGGTGGTCCGGGTCGTCCAGGAGACCGAGGATCGCCTGCGCCAGGTCGGCGGGCGAGGTGAGCGCACCGTCCACGCCGTCGCTGATCAGCTCGGCGGGCCCGCCCGGGGTCGAGAAACCCACCACCGGAACGCCGCACGCCATGGCCTCGAGCATGACCATCCCGAAGCCCTCGCTCTCGCTGGGCAACACGAAGATCGTGGCCGAGCGGTAGAGGTCGGGCAGGTCGGCGTGCGGTCTCGGCGGTTCGAGCGAGAGCGCCTCGGCGACGCCGAGCTGCTCGGCCCGGGCATGGAGCTCGTGCGCATACGTCGCGTCGTGACCGGGGCCGACGAGCCGCACCCTCACCTCGGGGTTGGCCGCCAGGATCTCCGGCATCGCCTCGACCAGGTGGTGGAGGCCCTTTTGCTCGACGAACCGCCCGACGTACAGGATCGTCGGTGTGGCCGGTGGAGGTCCGGGGACGAAGTGGTCGGTATCGACGCCCAGCGCCACGACGTGGACCCGCTCCCCGTCGATGCCGGCGGCCACGAGCCGCCGGGAGAGGTCGTTCGTGTGCACGGCGCAGGCCGCGGCCTTGCGGTAGTAGGCGAGTTGGGGGCCTTCGAGGGTGGCGTGGAACCCACCCACCATGGCGACGTAGGGCCGACCGCGCGCCGCGAGGACCCGGGCGAGCCCCCGCGTGAGCGGGCTGCCGTGGCCCGACATGTTGAAGATGGTGACGTCGGCCGGAGCGAGCAGCGTGGCGACGACGGCTGAGGTGGACCACTCCCAGCGGAACACGGCCCCACGCCGGCGCCAGCGGGCCGAGCGTGGCCAGAAGCGGCGAGGGATCTCCTCGTCGGTGGTCGCCGGCCGGCGACGGTCGGTGAGGTACTCGATCCGGCAGCGGGCGCCGCCCTCCCGGGTCAGCACCCGCAACGCCTCGACGTGGGGGTGGCTGTGGACGTGCAGGAGGTCACCTTCGTCCCAGCCGATCGATCGGGCCGTGAACGGATGCCACAGCGAGATCTGCGGGCCGGTCTGCGGTGACCGTCCCCGCGTCACGTGAGCTTGGCCAGTCGAACGGCTTCGGCGTAGAACGCGCTGGTCGTCTCGAGGTCCTGTCGGGTGCCGACCCCTTCGATGTGACCGTCCTTGAGCACCATCACGCGGTCGCAGATGCGCAAGGTCGAGAGGCGGTGGGCGATGACGATGACGGTGATCCGCCCCCGCAGCCCCTGCAACGTGGCCCGGATGACCTCCTCCGACAAGAGGTCGAGCGCGCTGGTGGGCTCGTCGAGCACGAGCACGTCCGGCGACGAGGCCAGCGCGCGAGCGATGCACAGCCGCTGGCTCTGTCCTCCCGACAACCGCCGACCCCCGGCCCCGACCACCGTCTCGAGCCCGTCGGGCAGGGCGAGCACCTCGTCGAGCAGTTGGGCCTGCCGGAGCGCCTCGATCGCGTCGTCCCGGCTGATGTCGCGCCGGAAGCAGACGACGTTGTCGAGGATCGTGGCGTTGAACGTCTGGGCGTCCTGAGGGACGAGCACCGCGTGGCCGAACCACGACTGCGGCTCGATGTCGCGGATGTCGATGCCGTTGAGCAGCACTCGCCCGCTGGTCGGCAGCCGCAATCGGAGCAGCAGCTGCACCACAGTCGACTTCCCCGAACCCGACGGACCGACGAGCCCGAGCGCGGCGCCCCTTTCGATCTCGAACGACGCGTTGCGCAGGGCCACCGTGCCGTCCGGGTAGGTGAGGCCGACATCGTCGAAGGTCACCCGCTCCAGCGGCGGCTCGAACGGGGTGCCGGTCGTCGGGACCCGCGCGGCGGCGAACTGGTTCCGCCTCTGCTGGATGTCCGCCACGGCGGGGAGACCGTTCATGAGGTCCTGGTAGGCCGATTGGAAGCTCCGCCCGTACCCGATGCCCCGGTAGAGCAGCAGCACGACGACCACGTAGGGCCGGGGGTCCTCGACGTGGAGGGTCGAGATGATGAGGAGCCCCACGCCGGCCACCAGGTAGACCGCCGTGCCCGTGAGGCTGCCGAGGAGCCCGCCGGCGATCTGCCCTCGGGCGTTGCTCTCCGCCAGGTCGAACGAGGCCCTGTCGATGAGCTCCTCGGTGTGGCGGGTGGCCCGGAACAGGCGGATCTCCCGGGCCAGCGCGAACACCTCGAGGAACGCGTGGGAGAACTGCAGGTTGGCGGCCCGGCTGGCCTCGCCAGCGCTGTGTGACTCGCGGATCAGGGTCCGAAAGAGGAGCGCGAGCAGGCCGGTGCTCACGACGATGCCGAGGACCCAGAACCCGCCGGCCACGAAGCTGCCCGCCAGCATCACCAGGAAGCCGATCGCGCCGCCCACGGTGTCGATCAGACGGCCGTACGCGTCGCGGGCGCGGTTGAGGTTGGCACCGACCGTGCTGAGCACGGTGGCCGGGTTGAGCTGCGACTGGACCTCCCACTCCGCCGTGGTGAAGTCCTTCAGCAATCCGGCGCGACTGGCGTGCTCGTAGTTCCGGACCAGGCGGGCCCGCACGAGGGTCCCGCCGACGTCGAGCGCGCCGCGCAGGACGATCGCCCCCACGGCGAACGCGGCCAGCGTGGTGGTGGAAGCGGTGATGCCGAAGGGCAGCTTGGTCGCCCGGTTGCCCAGCACCCCCGTCCCGACGCTGGCGATGAGGAACACGACCACGACCTCGACCGCCACGGGCAGGCCGAGGAGCACACCGCCCCCCGCGATCCGCGAGCCCTGGCCGGCGAACTCGATGGAGAGAGAGCGGCGGAGGTGGCCGAAGGTCGGTCGTTCGGGCCGCGACCTCCGGGCCTTCGGTGGAAGCGGCCGTCCGGGGGTGGCCTCGCTCACCTGGTTGGCAGAGCGATCGTGGCCGGTTCGCCCACCGGGCGGTCGCCGACCCACCGGAATGACTCGGCGGCCTTCGCCCAGTCGAACTCGAGGGAGCGGGCGCGGCTCGCCTGCTGCCGTGTCCGGGCTTCGTCGGGATCGTCGAGCACGCGCCGGATGGCTTCGACGGCGGCGGCGTCGTCCCCGGGCGGCACGAGGACCGCGGCGTCGCCCGCGTACTCGGAGACACCGCTCAGATCAGTGGCCACGACAGGCGTTCCGGTGGCGAGGGATTCGAGCAAGCTGTTGTTGGCCGTGCAGTCGAGCAGGGGCAGGAACACGACGCCGGCCGTGCGGAGCTCGGCGAGGAGCTGCTCGTCGGTCGCGTCCAGGCGGACGTCGTGGGGAAGGTCGATCACCTCCTGTGCGGCGTTGCCCGGCACGATGATCCTGCGCTCGATGCTCGGGTCGAGTCTCGCGAGCCGGTCGTAGACGCGCCCGAGCTGCGCGAAGTCACGGCGGTGGACCCCGACGAACAGCACCCGCCGGCTCCGGTCGACGGCCCTCGGCGGGCTGAACCGTGCGGTGTCCACACCATGACGCAGGAGGCTCACCCGCTCCGCTCCGAAGCGCTCCTCGAGGAGGGGCACCTGCGTCCTGGACACCGCCCACGCCATGTCGAGCCGGCGCAGTCCCCTCCGCCGGTCGAGGATCTCGCCCAGTTCGTCCGGGGGCTTGTGGAACCAGGCACTCGTGTGCCACCCGAGGCGGTGAGCGATCCGCGGGAGGTGGTTGACGTCGTGCTCCGCGGCGAGGAAGTGGACCGATGCCCTTCCGCCCCGGGCGCGGCCGGTCCGCAGCGCCTCGACCTCGCGTTGCACGCCGAGCGAGCCGTAGGCACGGTCGGCCGAAACCCGACTCGCGGCATGGGCGACCACATAGGACACACTCGGGCCCGTCCCGTCGACGATGCAGTCCGCGCCGAAGAGGTGTGCGCCTCCTGCGTGACCGGACCAGGCCCCGTGGTGCGAGGAACGATGCGTGACGAGGATCCGCGTCGGGCGGGTCATGCGCGGTCCCCAGGCATCCCGCGGATCATACCGGGCTGGTCGTTCGCGGCTCTCTCCTGGGCCGGAAGGGTGCCTGGATAGGATCGACCGCGATGTCGCCTGAGAACGCAGCCACGGAAGCCGCCGCCGGACCGAACGCCTGGCTTGTCGACGAGATGTACGAGCAGTACCGGACCGACCCGGGCTCGGTCAGCGAGAGCTGGCGGGAGTTCTTCCACGACTACCAGAGCGACACCGAGGCCGGCAGCAGCACCGGGCCCCACGTCTCGCAGCCGGCCACCGGGCGCAAGGGGGGTGGCGAGAACACCGGTCCGATCCCGATCGTCACCG
>Ga0209023_10004180_pt1 | contig 16635 bp, 12 predicted proteins | sample LakOneMetagenome_FD_187468 | JGI IMG/M metagenome (GOLD analysis project Ga0209023, IMG submission 187468) | Freshwater and sediment microbial communities from Lake Erie, Canada (SPAdes) (version 2) | ecosystem: Environmental > Aquatic > Freshwater > Lentic | place: Lake Erie, Canada... | reverse complement strand
ACTGCCGCGAGGCCGCGTCGCTGTTCGACGTCTCGCACATGGGGCAGCTGCGTCTGGTCGGCGCGGACGCCGCCAGCGCCCTCGAATCGCTGGTGCCGATGGACGTGGCCGACCTGGCGGTCGGCAAGCAACGCTACGCGCTGTTCACGAATGCCCATGGCGGCATCCTCGACGACCTGATGATCACGCGCCGCGAGGATCATCTCTTCCTCGTCGTCAACGCCGCCTGCAAGGCCGCCGACACCCGCCACCTGATCACCAACATCGGGCACCGCTGCACCATCCAGCCGCTGCCGGACCGCGCGTTGCTCGCACTGCAGGGGCCGCTTGCCGCGCGCGCGCTGGCGCAATTGAACCCGGACGTGCTGGCGCTGACCTTCATGACCGGTGCCGCGGTCACCCTCGCGGGCGCCGACTGCTTCGTGACCCGCTCGGGCTACACCGGCGAGGACGGCTACGAGATCTCGGTGGCCAACGACCGCGCCGAGGCGCTGGCGCGCGCGCTGCTCGGATTGCGCGAAGTGCAGCCGGCCGGGCTCGGCGCGCGCGACACGCTGCGCCTCGAAGCCGGACTGTGCCTGTACGGGCACGACATCAACGACACGACGACACCGATCGAAGCCGGGCTCACCTGGTCGATCCAGAAGGTGCGCCGCGTCGGCGGCGCGCGTCATGGAGGCTATCCAGGCGCAGCGGTGATCGACGCGCAACTGGCGACGCCGCCGAGCACGAAGCGCGTCGGCCTGCTCGGGCTGGAGCGCGTGCCGGTGCGCGAAGGGGCGGTCGTCGTCGATGCGCACGGCCACAAGCTCGGGCACGTCACCAGCGGCACGCTCTCGCCCACGTTGGGCGAACCGATCGCGATGGCCTACCTCGCCGCCAACCACGCGCTCGCCCACCATGAGGTCTACGCCCAGGTGCGCGGCAAGGCGCAGCCGATGCGCGTGCACGCGATGCCGTTCACCCCGCACCGCTACTTCCGGGGCTGATTCCCTCACCGCGCCGACCGCCTTCCTCATCATCACCGCACCGACCCACAGGAGCACACCCATGACGACGATGTACACGAACGACCACGAGTGGATCAACATCGAGGATCACGAGGCCGCCACCGTCGGCATCACGCACCACGCGCAAGACGCGTTGGGCGACGTGGTCTTCGTCGATCTGCCGGCCGTCGGCGCGACGTTCAAGAAGGGCGACGTCGCCGGCGTGGTCGAGTCGGTCAAGGCCGCGGCCGACCTGTACATGCCGGTGGCCGGTGAGATCGTCGAGGTCAACGAAGCGCTGCGCGCCGACCCGTCGCTGGCCAACAGCGACCCGCTCGGCAACGGCTGGTTCTTCAAAGTCCACGTGACCGACATGGCCGAGTTCGACCAGTTGATGGACGGCCCGGCCTACGACCTGCTCGTCAAGAACAGCTGACCCTTCAAGCGCAAGAGATCGACACGATGCTGATGTCCGCCAACCAACCCTTGAGCGCGCTGGAAAACGCCGCCGAGTTCGTCGCCCGCCACATCGGCATCGAGCCGGCCGACGAAACGGCCATGTTGTCGGTGATCGGCGCGGCGTCGCGGCGCGCCTTGATCGAGGCCGTGGTGCCGCGCAGCATCGCACGCGCCACGCCGATGGCGCTGCCGGCGCCACTGGCCGAGGCGCAGGCGCTGGCCGAGTTGCGCGGCATCGCCGGCCGCAACATCGTGCTCAGGAGCTGCATCGGCCAGGGCTACCACGGCACCCACACGCCCGGCGTGATCCTGCGCAACGTGCTCGAGAACCCGGCCTGGTACACGGCCTACACGCCGTACCAGGCGGAGATTTCGCAGGGCCGCATGGAGGCGCTGGTCAACTTCCAGACCATGGTGTGCGACCTGACCGGCATGGCGATCGCGGGTTCGTCGATGCTCGACGAAGCCACCGCTGCGGCCGAGGCGATGACGCTGGCGATGCGCGTCGGCAAGAGCAAATCGATGCGGCTCTTCGTCGCCGACGACGTGCTGCCGCAAACGCTCGAGGTCGTGCGCACGCGGGCCGAACCGATCGGCGTGCAGGTCGTGACCGGCCCGGCCGATGCCGCCGCGCAGGCCGACGCCTTCGCGGTTCTGCTGCAGTATCCCGGCGTGAGCGGCGTCGTGCGCGACCTCGCGCCGACGATCGCCGCGGTGCACGCCCAAGGCGGCCTGGCGATCGTCGCGGCCGACCTGCTCGCGCTGACGCTCTTGACGCCCCCGGGCGAGATGGGTGCCGACATCGTCGTCGGCAACAGCCAGCGTTTCGGGATGCCGATGGGCAACGGCGGGCCGCACGCGGCGTACTTGGCGACGAAGGACGACTACAAGCGCTCGATGCCCGGCCGGCTGGTCGGCGTCAGCATCGACGTGCACGGCGCACCGGCCTACCGGCTCGCGTTGCAGACGCGCGAGCAGCACATCCGGCGCGAGAAGGCGACCTCCAACATCTGCACCGCGCAGGTGCTGCCGGCGGTCGTCGCCAGCATGTACGCGGTCTATCACGGGCCGCAAGGGTTGAAGCGCATCGCGCAACGCGTGGCGAGCTACACCGCGGTGCTCGCCGATGGCTTGCGCCAGCTCGGCGTCGAGCTCGGCCAGGACGGTGCGTTCGACACGCTGACGCTGCATGTCGCCGACCGAGCCGATGCGCTGCTCGCCGCCGCGCGCCAGGCCGGCTACAACCTGCGCCGCGCCGGCGCGACCAGCATCGGCATCACGCTCGACGAGACGACGACGCGCGACGATCTGCGCGCGCTGTGGGGCGTGTTCGCGAACGGCGCCAGCCTGCCCGACTTCGCGCCGCACGAGAAGGGGATCGAGTCGCTGATCCCGAGCGGCCTGCGTCGTGCGTCGGCGTTCCTGACCCACCCGGTCTTCAACCGCCACCACAGCGAGACCGACATGCTGCGCTACCTGCGCAGCCTCTCCGACAAGGACCTCGCGCTCGACCGCACGATGATCCCGCTTGGCTCGTGCACGATGAAGTTGAACGCGACCAGCGAGATGATCCCGATCACCTGGCCGGAGTTCGCGAACATCCATCCGTTCGCTCCGCGCGACCAGCTCGCCGGCTACGAGGCCCTGCGCACGCAGCTCGAAGCGTGGCTGTGCCAGGCCACGGGCTACAGCGGCGTGAGTCTGCAGCCCAACGCCGGCTCGCAGGGGGAGTACGCCGGGCTGCTGGTGATCCGCGCGTACCACGCGGCGCGCGGCGACAGTGGCCGCACGGTCTGCCTGATCCCCGAATCGGCACACGGCACGAACCCGGCGAGCGCGCAGATGGCCGGGCTGCAGGTCGTCGTCACGAAGTGCGATGCCGAGGGCAACATCGATCTCGCCGACCTCCGCGCCAAGTGCACGCAGCACAGCGAGAAGCTGGCCTGCATCATGATCACCTACCCGTCGACCTACGGCGTGTTCGACACGCACGTGAAGGACATCTGCGCGCTCGTGCACGAACACGGCGGGCGCGTCTACGTCGACGGCGCGAACATGAATGCGCTGGTCGGCGTTGCGGCGCCGGGCGAGTTCGGTGGCGACGTGAGCCATCTGAACCTGCACAAGACCTTCTGCATCCCGCACGGTGGCGGCGGCCCCGGCGTCGGCCCGACCTGCGTGGTCGCCGATCTGGCGCCGTACCTGCCGGCGCACCGCAGTGCGGGCATCGGCAACGCGTCGCAGGTCGGGGCCGTCTCGGCCGCGCCGCTCGGCAATGCCGCGGTGCTGCCGATCAGCTGGATGTACATGCAGATGATGGGCAGCGAGGGGCTCACCGCCGCGACCGAGGCCGCGATCCTGTCGGCCAACTACGTCGCAGCACGCCTGGCCGATCACTACGACATCCATTTCAGCGGCGAGATCGCCGGGATCCGTGGCGGCGGCGTCGCGCACGAGTGCATCCTCGACCTGCGCCCGCTGAAGGACAGCTCCGGCATCAGCGCCGAAGACGTCGCGAAACGCCTGATCGACTACGGCTTTCACGCGCCCACCCTGAGCTTCCCGGTGGCGGGCACGCTGATGGTCGAGCCCACCGAGAGCGAGAGCCTGCAGGAACTCGACCGGTTCTGCGACGCGATGATCGCGATCCGGGCCGAGATCGCGAAGGTCGAGTCCGGCGTCTGGGCGAAGGAGGACAACCCGCTGAAGGCGGCGCCGCATACCGCCGAAGCGCTGTTGAAGGCCGATTGGCCCCACGCCTACGCGCGCGAGGACGCGGCGTATCCGGTCGCCGCGCTGCGCCGCGCAAAGTACTGGTCTCCGGTCGGGCGCGTCGACAATGTCTATGGCGACCGCAACCTGATGTGCTCGTGCCCGCCCTTGTCGGACTACGAATGAGCCCCACAGGCCCGAGCGCATCCCCATGGCTGTCTCCGTCTTCGACCTGTTCAAGATCGGCATCGGACCGAGCAGCTCGCACACCGTCGGGCCGATGCGCGCGGCGCGGTTGTTCGCGCTGCGGCTCGAACACGAAGGTCATCTCGCCGCGACCGCGCGCGTGTGCTCGCAGCTCTACGGCTCGCTCGGCGCCACCGGCAAGGGGCACGGCAGCGACAAGGCGGTGCTGCTCGGCCTGACCGGCGACGAGCCCGACAGCGTCGACGTCGATGCGATCGCGACGCGCCTGAAGCAGATGCGCGAGGCCAGGCAGGTGCCGCTGCTGGGCCGCCACGCGATCGCCTTCAACGAGAAGACCGACCTCGTGATGTATCGGCGCGAGACGCTGCCGTTCCACGCGAACGGCATGCGCTTCACCGCATTCGACGCCGCCGGCAATGAGTTGCTGATGCGCGTGTACTACTCCGTCGGCGGCGGCTTCATCGTCAGCGACGAGGTTGCGCACGACGGCACGAAGCAGAAAGTGATCGCACCGGACACCACCGCACTGGCGCATCCGTTTCACAGCGGGGCCGAACTGCTCAGGCAAGCCACCGACAACGGGTGCAGCATCGCCGAGCTGATGCGCCGCAACGAACGGCATTGGCGCAGCGATGCGGAGATCGATGCCGGCCTGCTGAAGATCTGGACCGTGATGCAGGCCTGCGTCGCGCGCGGCTGCGCGACCGGCGGCGTCTTGCCGGGCGGCTTCAAGGTGCGCCGGCGCGCAGCCGAACTGCATCGCCAGTTGTGCGCCAATCCCGAGGCCGCGCTGCGCGATCCGTTGCAGGTGCTCGACTGGGTCAATCTGTACGCGCTCGCCGTCAACGAGGAGAACGCCGCCGGTGGCCGCGTCGTCACCGCGCCGACCAATGGCGCTGCCGGCATCGTGCCCGCGGTGCTGCACTACTACGCGCGCTTCACGCCGGCCGCGAGCGAACGCGGCGTGATCGACTTCCTGCTGACGGCTGCCGCGATCGGCATCCTGTACAAGGAGAACGCCTCGATCAGCGGCGCGGAGGTCGGCTGCCAGGGCGAGGTCGGCGTTGCCTGCTCGATGGCCGCGGGCGCGCTCTGCGCGGTGCTCGGCGGCACGCCGGCGCAGGTCGAGAACGCGGCCGAGATCGGCATGGAGCATCACCTCGGCCTGACCTGCGACCCGGTCGGCGGGCTGGTGCAGATCCCGTGCATCGAACGCAACGCGATCGCCTCGGTGAAGGCCATCAACGCCGCGCGCATGGCGCTGCGCGGCGACGGCACGCACCACGTCAGCCTCGACAAGGTCATCAAGACGATGCGCGACACCGGGGCCGACATGATGACCAAGTACAAGGAGACCGCGCGCGGCGGGCTCGCGGTCAACATCGTCGAGTGCTGATGTAACCGCCGCACGGCGTGGGGTTGCCTTCGGCCCTCAAAGGTCTACCCTTGACCGCTCATCGCGGGGCGATGATCTCGGACGACGCTCAGAGGCCAGGCGGATTCGAGGTGCTCCGATGGCCTCGCCTCACAGGAGACATCCTCATGGTCACCTACATCGGTCTGATGAGCTTCACCGACAAGGGCATCCAAACCGTCAAAGACACGACCAAGCGCGCCGCCGCGGCCAAGGAGGTCGCGAAGAAGTTCGGCGTCAACATGCGCGACATCTTCTGGACCACGGGCGAATGCGACATGGTCTGCGTGCTCGAAGCCGAAGACGAGGCGTCGCTCGCCGCTTTCAGCCTGGCCACCGCGGCCCAGGGCAACGTGCGGTCGCGGTCGCTGCGCGCCTACTCGGCCAGCGAGATGGACAAGATCCTCGCCAAGCTGCCCTGACCCGTGCGCGTGCGCCTCGCGCCCGAGGCGCACGCCGCGCTGCGACGCTGGAACACCTTATGCATGCTGCACCTGCACATTCAACCCGTCGCAGGAGTTGCGCCCCATGCTGGACAAGACCGCCACCACCTTCTCTCACGTCAAGCCGACCGACACGGATTGGCGCAGCGACGGCCTGCGCGACTTCTTCCTGTACAAGGACCTCGGCGTGGCCGACGCCACCAAGGGTGCGGTGATCGCGCATCTGGTCAAGGCGAACATGGCACCGCAAAAGGGCACCGGCTGGCACCGCCATGAGGCGGACTTCCAGATCGTCTTCATGACCAAGGGCTGGGCCAGGTTCATGTACGAAGACCAGATCACCCTGGTCGAGGCCGGCGACTGCGTGCACCAGCGCCCGGGGATCGTGCACTACCTGTACGACTACTCGCCGGACATGGAGTACCTCGAGATCGTCGGTCCGGCCGACTTCAAGTCGGTCGACATGCCCGCGGTCTGCGACGTGCCCCCGCCGACCCCGTGGGCTTGACCCTCAGAAGTCCATGTCGAGCTCTTCGATGTCGTCGGGCTCGCGCTGGGCCGCTTCCACCCACTCCTTCATTTCCGGCATCGCCATGATCGTGTGGCAATAGCGAATGCACGGCTTGGGCAGCTGGACGTCGTAGGTCAGGAAGCGCGTGGCAACCGGCGCGTACATCGCATCGGCCATGCCGCGTTGCGCGCCGAACAGGAACGGGCCGCCATAGGTGGCCAGGCAATCGGTCCAGATCTCGACGATGCGGTCGATGTCGGGCTGTGCGCCGGCCCAGACCTTGTGACCGGGAAAGCGGCCCTTCAGGTTCATCGGCAGCGACGCGCGCAGGTTCGCGAACCCCGAGTTCATCTCGCCGCTGACCGAGCGGCAGTGCGCGCGCGCGATGCGGTCGGCGGGCATCAGGCCGGCGTCCGGCCTGATCTCGTTGAGGTATTGCGCGATCGCGAGCGTGTTCCAGACCTTCGCGCCGTCGTGGGTCAGCGCCGGCACGCGGATCGACGGCGCGAGCAGCAGCAGTTCCTTGCGCGCGTCGGCATCGTCGGGCGACACCATCACCTCGGTGAACGGCAGCCCGGCGAACTTGCACATCAGCCAGCCGCGCAGCGACCACGACGAATAGTTCTTGCTGCTCAGCGTCAGCGTGGCGACGGCGGCCTTCGCGGCCGGCTTGGTCGCCGCCGTCTTGCGCGCCAGCGGCTGGGCTCGGGATCGAGAGGCGACAGAGGCAGGCATCGAACGCTCCGGCAAGTGGCTGCCGAGGATCAGCAAGGGATGTGCCATGCTGGCGCGGTAGTTGCAAGTGCCCATGGATCGGAACCCCGTCGCGCATCCATGATGTATCAGGCCTACCAGGCACAGTCCGATCTGATGTGGCCCTTGCGCACGCTGGCCAAGCTCTCCGTGCCGATGCTGCAGGACCCGACGTTCGGCATCGCCGCACAGCCCGGCGCGCGCCGGGTGGCGGCGGCCTGCCGTGTGCTCGAACTCGCCGAGGTCACCCATCGCCGGCCGCCCTGGCGCATCGACGACGTGATCGTGAAGGGCGAGCGCGTGCCGGTCGTCGAGCAGGTCGTGGCGTCAACACCGTTCGCGACGCTGTTGCGCTTTGCCAAGCCCGGCGTCGCGCCCCAGCCGAAGGTTCTGGTGGTCGCACCGATGAGCGGCCACTTCGCGACCTTGCTGCGCGACACCGTGCGCACCGCGCTGCAGGATCACGACGTCCACGTCACCGACTGGCACAACGTGCGCGACGTGCCGCTCGCCGCCGGCCGCTTCGGTCTGGACGAGTACACCGAGCACATCATCGACTTTCTCGCGCAGATGGGACCGGGCGCCCATGTGATCGCGGTGTGCCAGCCGTGCGTCGCATCGCTGGCGGCGGTGGCGCTGATGTCCGAAGACCAGCACCCGGCCACGCCCGCCAGCCTGACGCTGATGGCGGGGCCGATCGATTGCCGCGTCAGCCCGACCGAAGTCAACAAGCTCGCGACGACCAAGCCGATCGAGTGGTTCGAGAAGAACCTGATCAGTCAGGTCCCGTGGCGCCACGGCGGCGCCGGGCGGCGCGTCTATCCCGGCTTCGTGCAGCTCTCGGCGTTCATGAGCATGAACAAGGACCGCCACCTCCACGCGTTCAAGGCGTACTACCGGCACCTGGTCGACGACGAGTTCGACCAGGCCGAGGTCACACGCACGTTCTACGAGGAGTACATGGCGGTCGCCGACCTGTCGGCCGACTTCTACCTCGACACCGTGAGCCTGGTGTTCCAGCAGTACGCGCTGCCGCAGGGCCGGCTCCGCCACCGCGGGCGCGCGATCGACCCGGCCGCGATTCGCCGCACCGCACTCGTGACGATCGAAGGCGAGCGCGACGACATCTGCGCGATCGGACAGACGCTGGCCGCGCAGGATCTCGCCCGCAGCCTGCGCCCCTACATGCGCACGCACTACGTGCAGCCCAACGTCGGGCACTACGGCGTGTTCAGCGGCAAGCGCTGGCAGAACAGCATCTACCCGCTGGTGCGCGACGTGATCCACATCTCGCAGTAGGCCGCCGAGGCCGCGTCCGATCGATCAATCCTTGGACGCCGGCATCTGCTCCGGCACCGCGCCGCCACCGCCCGCGGGCGCATGCGCCGCGAAGCGGCGCTTCGCCCAGGCGGCCAGATCGTCCATGTAGCTGTAGATGACCGGCACGACGATCAGCGTGAGCAGCGTCGATGTGATCACGCCACCGATGATCGCGCGGCCCATCGGCGCTTGCAGCTCACCGCCTTCGTCGAGCGCGAGCGCCATCGGCAACATGCCGAAGACCATCGCAGCGGTCGTCATCATGATCGGGCGCATCCGCACCAGGCCGGCCTGCAGCAGCGCCTCCGCGGTGCCGACACCGGTCTTGCGCATGTGGTTGGCGTAGTCGACGAGCAGGATCGCGTTCTTCGTCACCAGGCCCATCAGCATCACCAGACCGATCATCGAGAACAGGTTCAGCGTCGATCGCGTCACGAGCAACGCGAGCATCACGCCGATCAACGCCAGCGGCAGCGAGGTCATGATCGCGAAGGGCTGCAGGAAGCTGCCGAACTGCGACGCCAGCACGATGTAGATGAAGATCACCGCGGCCAGCAGCGCAAGCAGGATGCCCTGGAAGGCCTCGGCCTGGTCACGCGACTGCCCGCCCTGGTCGAAGCGATAGCCCGGCGGCAACTGGGTCGCGTCGACGACCTTCTTCACGTCGTTGCCGACATCGCCGCTGGGCCGCCCGCTCACGCCGGCGTAGACCGCCTGGCGGCGCTGCAGATCCTGGCGCTTGATGACGAGCGGGTTCACGACCGGCACCACGTCGGCGACGCGCGCGAGTGCGATCGGCGTGCCGTCCTTGGCGTAGGCGACCGGTAGCTGGTCGAGCTGCGCGACGTTCTCCCGCAGCGTCTGCGGCAGGCGCAGTTCGACTTCGACCTGCTCTCCGTCGGGCGAGGTCCAGTAGGTCGCGACGTCGCCGTTGATGAAGGTCCGCAGACTCGCCGCGAGCACCGTCGGCGTGAGGCCGAGCTCGCGCACCGCATCGGGCTTGAGCCGCACCGCGTAGGCCGGCAGGCCCGGCTTGACCGAGGTCTCCAGGTCGGTGATGCCGGGAATCTTGCGCATCTTCTCGGCGAGCTTCAGGACTTCGGAGTCGAGCACCTGCGGATCGGGGCCGAGCAGCGAGACGAAGATGGGCCGATTGCCGAGCGCCACATCCGCGCCGGGGATCGGGGCGATCGCCGCGCGGATCGCATCTTCGACCTGCTTCTGACTGCGCTTGCGTTCGCTCGGCTTGACGAGCTGGACGTCCAGCCGCCCGGCGTTGCGGTTGCCGTCGACGTCGCCGGTCTGGCTCGAGATCATCTTGACCTCGTGGATCGCGCGCACCAGCGCCTCGACCTGCGCCATCTTCGCGTTGCCGCGTTCCAGGCTGGTGCCGATCGGCATCGTCACGTTCATCGAGATGTAGCTGTTGTCCGCATCCGGAATGAACTCGGTGCCGACCAACGGCGCGATCGCGATCGCGCCGACGAAGCTCGCCAGGCCGATCATGATCACGATGCCGCGCGGACGGATGAAGCGGAGGTAGCGCCGGCCCGAAAAGACCCAGTGGATCAGCCGCTCGTAGATGCCGTGCATCGCATCGAGGATGCGATCGGTCGCGCGCATCAGGTGCCCGATGACGGGCAGCTTGATCAGACTGCTGCCGGGCGGATCGCGCCAGATGCTGGAGAGCATCGGGTCCAGCGTGAAGCTGACGAACAGGCTCACCAGAACCGCCACCGCGACCGTGATGCCGAACGGAAAGAAGAACTTGCCGACGATGCCCTTCATGAATGCGACCGGCACGAACACCGCGCAGATCGCGAACGTGGTGGCCATCACCGCCATGCCGATCTCCTCGGTCCCGGCGCGCGCGGCCTCGACGTGGCTCTTGCCCATGTGCACATGGCGCACGATGTTCTCGCGCACCACGATCGCGTCGTCGATCAACAGGCCGATGCACAGGCTCAGCGCCATCATCGTCATGAAGTTCAGCGTGAAGCCGAACGCATACACCGCGATGAACGACGAGATCACCGCGATCGGCAGCGTGAGGCCGGTGATGATCGTGCTGCGCCAGCTGTGCAGGAACAGGAACACGATCGCGATCGTCAGCAGCGCGCCCTCGATCAGCGTGCGCTTCACTCCGGCGAGCGAATCCTTGACCCAATCGCTGTCGGCGTAGACCAGGCGCAGCTCGACGCCGGGCGGCATCGACTTGCGGAGCTCTTCGGTCGCCTCCTTGATGCCCTCGCCGGTGGTGACGATGTTGGCGTCCTGCTGCTTGTAGACCTGGAACGAGATCGCGGGCACGCCGTCGACCCGCGCATAGGAATCGGGCTCGCGTTCACGCTCGACCAGCGTGCCGAGATCGCCGAGCCGAACCACGAGGTTGTTGCGCGTCGCGATCACGACCTCGGTGAAGGCCTTGGCGTCGCGCACCTTGCCCTCGACGCGCACCAGCGCATCCGACTTCGCGCCGGCCAGCAGGCCCACGGGCACATCGGAGTTGGCGCGCTGCAACGCCGCCGACACGTCGGCCGGGGTGAGCTGGTAGGCGCGCAGCCGCTGCGGGTCAAGGTCGATGCGCACCTGGCGCACCGTGAGCCCGCCGACGTCGACCTTGGCGACGCCCGCGACACGCTCGATCCGCTTGCGCACCGTCTGGTCCGCGATCAGCGAGAGCTCGCGCGGGCTGCGGTCCGGTGCGAGGAGCGCGAGGTTGACGGTGGGCTGGGCGTTGTCGCCGTCGAAGCGCGAGATGTAGGGTGCCTTTGCATCGCGGGGGAAGCCGGGCTGCAGTTGCGCCACCTTGTCGCGCACATCCTGCACCGCCCGGTTCATGTCGGCACTGAGCTGGAACTCGACCACCGTCTGGCTCGTCCCTTCCAGCGTGTTCGAGCGGATCATCTTGACGCCGGCGATGCCGTTCAACGCCAGCTCGATCGGCCGCGTCAGCTCGGTCTCGGCCGCCTCGGGCGACGCGCCCGGGTAGGCGACGCTGACGAACACGATCGGCGGCGTCACATCCGGAATGCGCTCCACGCCCAACTGCGCGTACGAGAACAGGCCGAGCACACACAGCGCGACCATCACCATCGTGGCGAACACGGGGTTCGCGATCGAAACGCGGGTGAACCACATGATGGATCAGGACGCCTTGCCCGCCGCCGCGCTTGCGCGCGCCGCCGGCACGCCCGGCGCACCGTTGATGCGCGCCAGCGCGCCCTCCTTCAACGAGTCGTAGCGCGCGGCGAGCACCTGCACGTCCGGCTTCAGACCTTGCGTGACTTCGATGCGGCCGATGACGTCGTCACGCCGTCCGGTGATCACGATGCGGCGCACGAGCGCGCCGTTCTCCAGGGTCCAGACGTAGTCCTGGCCCGACGCCTGACCGATCGCCGCGACCGGCACGGTGAGGCGCTGGGCGCTGTCCTCGAGTTGCACCAGCGCACTCGCGTACTGTCCCGCGCGAAAGACCTCTTTCGGGTTGTCGAGCACGACGACGACGCGGATGCCGCGCGTCCCGACCTCGGCCGACGGCGCGATCCGGTCGATGCGCCCTTCCACAGGCGCCAACGCACCTTCGACACGCACGCTCAGACGTTGTCCCGGCTTGAGCAGCGCGACCTGGTGCGTACCGACCACGCCGGCCAGTTCGAGCTCGCGCAGGTCGACCACCGTCAGCAGTTCCTGCTCGGCGCTGACCTTCTCGCCCGGCACGACATTGCGCTTGCCGACCACGCCGCTGATCGGGGCGACCAGCGCCGCATCGCGGATCGACAGGCTCGACGTGGCCCACTGCGCCTGCGCCGACTTGAGCTGGGCACGTGCCGATTCGAGTGTCGCGCGCGACGATTCGAGCGCGTTCGCCGAGATGAACTTCTGGTTCGCCAGATCGATGTTGGAGGCGTGCAAGCGCTCGGCCTCGACCGCGCGCGCCTTGGCCGAGTCGACCATCGCGGCGCGCTCCGCCGCCCGGCTCTGCAGGTCGGCCAGGTCGATCGTGCCCAGGCTCTGCCCGGCCTTGACGCGGCTGCCCTCGGCCACCGACAGGCTCAGCAGCGTGCCGGCGGCCTTCGCGCGCACGACCGCGGTACGCGGCGCCATCAGCGGGCCGGAGAACTCGATGCGTTCCGGCAGCGCCATCAGCACCGGCTTGACCACCTCCGCCGGCGTGAATTCCAGCGTCACGGCCGCCTTCTTGTCCTTGTCCGCGGCGGCCGCGTTGCTTTTGGCACGCGTCACCGCCACCAGGGCCGCCGCGGCGACGATGATCGCCACGCCCGCGCCCATGACCCATCGCTTGCGCATGGGACTTCCTTTCTTCCTGAAACGTTGTCTGGTCGTTCTGTTCTGGTCTGGCGCGCCAGTGTATGCACCGGATCGGGTCGCACAACCCCACATGCGACGGACTGCGTATTGTCGGGGTCAGACGGCGTTGCGGATCGCCAGGCCGTCGATCCGGTCCAAGCGGCCTGCGAGTGCGCTGCACGCGATCCCCAACGCGCCGGCACCGCCCGCGGCCCAGAACACGGCCGCAAAGCCATAGGCCTCGCTCAACGCGCCGCCAGCCAGGCCGCCCACGACGCCCGACGCGCCATAGCCGAGCACCGTGTACAGCGCCTGCCCGCGCCCGCGCAACCGCCCCGGGAAGTGGCGATTGATGACCGCGATGCAGGCGCTGTGCTGCGCCGCGAACGTCAGCGCATGGCTGCACTGCAGCAGCACCAGGAACCATGGCAGGGCGCCGAACAGCGCGATCAACGGGAAGCGCAGCGCCGTCACCGCCGCCGCGAGCGTCAACCAGCCGTGCGGCGGCAGCCGGCTGAACCATCGGCCCTGGAACCAGAACCACGTCACCTCGGCCATCACGCCGACCGCCCAGACGCCGCCGACGGCCGTCTTCGTGTAGCCGAGCGACACCAGGTACAGCGAGAAGAACGCGTACAGGCTGGTGTGCGCGAGCACGGTGCAGAACACACCGGCAAAGAACCATGCGACGACCGGTTCGCGCAGGACCGTCAACGCGCCGACGGGCGGCTCGATCGCACTCGGCACCTCGGCCAGCGCGGGCAAGCGCAGCGTGGCCACCAGCAGCGCGGCGAGCAAGGTCAGCACCAGCCACGGGAAGGCACCGACGCCGAGCGCCTGCAGCAATGCGCCGCTGCCGACGACGGCGACGATGAATCCGATCGACCCCCAGACCCGCACCCGGCCGTAGCGCCCCACATCCAGCGCCCCGCCGCTGCTCACGAAGTGCGCGAGCGCCGCCTCGCTGATCGGCACGACGCCGGCGGTGCAGATGAACAGCGTGACCGTGACGATCGCGATCCAGCCATACGCCGCGGAGACGAAGTAGCCGAGCGCGCTCGTGAGTGCGCATGCGACCGCGAGCCGCAGCAGCCGCACCCGCTGCCCGCTGTGGTCGGCGAGCCAACCCCAGGCGTAGGGGCTGAACAGGCGCGTCGCGCTTTGCGCCGACACCAGCGCGCCGATCGCCAGCGTGCTGAATCCCAGGCTCTGGAACCACAGCGGCGCGTAGGTGCCGAACAAGCCGGCGTAGGCGAAATACGCGAACGAGACGGCCGCGAACGCCAGCAGCGACCGCGATGGCGCCGCGGGCGCCATCAAGCGCGCGGCGCCTGGCCCGGGATCGCCGCCATCGGTGAGCGCACGTCGCCGCATTGCGCGCGATGTCGCAGCGCATGATCCATCAGAACCAGCGCCAGCATCGCCTCGGCGATCGGCGTCGCGCGGATGCCCACGCACGGGTCGTGGCGGCCGAAGGTCTCGACCGTCGCCGGCTGGCCCGCGAGGTCGATCGATGCGCGAGGGCTGCGAATCGAGCTGGTCGGCTTGATCGCGATGCCGACGGTGATGTCCTGCCCGGTCGAGATGCCGCCGAGCACACCGCCGGCGTTGTTGCTGCGAAAACCCTGCGGCGACAGTTCATCGCCGTGGGTCGTGCCGCGCTGTGCGACGCTGGCGAAACCGGCGCCGATCTCGACGCCCTTGACCGCATTGATGCCCATCATCGCCTTCGCGATGTCGGCGTCGAGCTTGTCGAACAGCGGCTCGCCCAGGCCCACCGGCACGTGGCGCGCGATCACGTCGATGCGTGCGCCGCAGCTGTCGCCGGCCTTGCGCAACTCGTCCATGTAGGCCTCCAGGCGCGGGATGTCGCTCACATTGGCGGCGAAGAACGGGTTGTTCGGCACGTGCTCGAACGACTCGAACGGGATCGCGAGGTCGCCGATCTGCGTCATGTGGCCGGCGAACGTCGTGCCATGGTGTTCATGCAGCCATTTGCGCGCGACCGCGCCGGCACCGACCATCGGCGCCGTCAGCCGCGCCGACGCGCGACCGCCGCCGCGCGGGTCGCGCAAGCCGTATTTCTGCAGGTAGGTGTAGTCCGCATGACCCGGTCGGAAGGTGTTCAGGATGTTGCCGTAGTCCTTGCTGCGCTGGTCGGTGTTGCGGATCAGCAGGCAGATCGGCGTGCCGGTCGTGCGACCTTCGTAGACGCCCGACAGGATCTCCACCGCATCGGGCTCGTTGCGCTGCGTCACGTGGCGCGAGGTGCCGGGGCGGCGGCGGTCGAGTTCGGGCTGGATGTCGGCCTCCGACAGCGTCATCCCCGGCGGGCAGCCGTCGATGACGCAGCCGATCGCCGGCCCGTGGCTTTCGCCGAAGACGGTGACGCGAAACGACTCGCCGAGGGTGCTGCCGGACATGGTGGATTGCGACGACGTGGGAGGGCTGAAACGAAGCCACCGCCCGAGGGCGGTGGCGGTCTTGCGATTCTATGGCGGCCGCGCTATGAGGAGGTCTGCTCGTCCTTCGGCTCCTCGACCGGCCAGTCGCGGATATAGGCCTTCAGCATCCGGTTCTCGAAATCCTGGCCGTCGACGACCGCCTTGGCGACGTCGTAGAAGGAGATCACGCCCATGAGCGTGCGCTGGGCCATCACCGGCAGGTAGCGCGCATGGCGACCGAGCATCATGCGGCGCACTTCGTCGATCTCGGTGTCGGGGGTGCAGGTCAGCGGATGATCGTCCATCACGCTCTTCACGACTGTCTGGCCGAGCGAGCCGCCACCCTTGACGACCGCCTGGATCACTTCGCGGAAGGTCAGCATGCCGGCGAGTTCGCCGCCGTTCATCACCACCAGCGAGCCGATGTCACGCTCGGACATCGCGCTGACCGCCTCGTGCAGCGGCGAGTCGGGCGTGACCGTGTAGAGCGTTCCACCCTTGACGCGGAGGATGTCGCTGACTTTCATGTGAGTCTCCCGGGGCTGCCGTGGAGCCAATATAGCCCACAATTCACGGGCACAACACCCCGGAGAGACCGCAAATGGCTGGCGCCTCGGACCCAGGCTTCGACACCCTCGCGCTGCATGCGGGCGCCGCGCCCGACCCGGCGACCGGCGCGCGCGCGGTGCCGATCCACCTGACGACCTCGTTCGTGTTCGAGAGCAGCGAGCATGCCGCGTCGCTGTTCAACATGGAGCGCTCCGGCCATGTCTACAGCCGGATCTCGAACCCGACCAACGCGGTGCTGGAGGAGCGCGTCGCGGCGCTCGAGGGCGGCGCCGGCGCGATCGCCACGGCCAGCGGGCAGGCGGCGTTGCATCTGGCGATCGCCACGCTGGCGGGTGCGGGCTCGCACATCGTCGCGTCGAGCGCGCTGTACGGCGGCTCGCACAACCTGCTGCACTACACGCTGTCGCGCTTCGGCATCGCGACGACGTTCGTCAAGCCCGGCGACATCGATGGCTGGCGCGCCGCGATCCGCCCGAACACCGTGCTGCTGTTCGGCGAGACG
>Ga0209023_10004178_pt1 | contig 16649 bp, 18 predicted proteins | sample LakOneMetagenome_FD_187468 | JGI IMG/M metagenome (GOLD analysis project Ga0209023, IMG submission 187468) | Freshwater and sediment microbial communities from Lake Erie, Canada (SPAdes) (version 2) | ecosystem: Environmental > Aquatic > Freshwater > Lentic | place: Lake Erie, Canada... | reverse complement strand
GCCGGACAGCCGGCGATGCCGAGTTCGGCCTGCATCAGGCAGGCCGAGGACGGGAAGATCAGGTTCGGCGTGGTCGTGCCGAACACGATCAGGTCGATCTCGCCGGGCTCCACGCCCGCCGCCTCCATCGCCCGCAGCGCGGCGTCGCGCCCCAGCGATACGGTGGTTTCGCCCTCGCCGGCGACATGTCGCTGGCGGATGCCGGTGCGGGTAGCGATCCACTCATCGCTGGTCTCGACGCGCTGCGCCAGCTCGTCGTTGCTGACGACGCGCCTGGGCAACGCACTGCCGGTACCGGCGATGCGGGAATAGATCCGCTCGCTCATGGGCGGGGCCTCCGGGTGCTGCGATGTCGTGCGGCCCGGAACCGGTCCGCTGGCCGCACTCGGCGGATCACTCTTCGTCGACGACCTTGGTCTTCGGCACGATCACCTGCTTGCCGCGGTAATAGCCGTCGGCGGTGACGTGGTGGCGCAGGTGGGTCTCGCCCGAGGTCGGGTCGGTGGCCAACTGCTTGGCCGTCAGCGCGTCGTGCGAACGACGCTGGCCGCGGCGGGAGGGGGAAACGCGGGACTTCTGCACTGCCATGGGATTGCTCCAGAAACTGAACTTGCAAAACGGATCTTGGGAAAACGAATCTCGAAGAACCGCGAACCCCGCGATTCTCCGTCAAGCGCCGGACTTCTTCCATGCCGACAGCGCCGTGAACGGATTGTCCTGCCGGGGCGCGTCCGCGTCCTGCGGCCAGTCGCCCTCAAGCGGTTCCGTTCCCGGCCGCACCGCAACCACCGGCATGGCCAGGATCAGCTCGTCCTCGACCAGGTCCAGCGGATGCAGGCGTCCGTCCGCGGGAACCAGCAAGGCCTCGTAGCCTTCCGGCAACGCGGCCTCGTCGGCCTCGTCCCGGATCAGCCCGAGCCGCTGCTGGATCTTCACCGGGAGCAGGAAGCGCTGCAGGCTGCGCTGGCATTGCAGCGGCAGCTCGGCCTCGGCTTCCAGCACCACACAGGGCAGCTGCAGCGCATCGCGATCGAAATCGAGCGCGAAACGCACTTCGCCATCGGGGTCGAACAGTCCGTCGCGCAACCGCGGCAACGAGGCCAGGGGCACGCGCCCTTCGATCCTGTGCCGCGCCGCGACCGAGCGCCACGCGTCCAGGACCTCGGGGATTTCGGTGGACATAAGGCGCGAAATGCTAGGGCCAGCACCGGTCGATGTCAAACCCAAACCCTTGACCCGGCAAGGCATTTGCCGCCCGGGCCGGGATCGGGGCAGACTTCCGGGGCCGTTCCGGGGAATCGCGCGTGAAGCTCACCATCGTCCTGTTGTTGCTGGCCCTGGCCGCCGGCGTGGCACTCCTGCTCCGCCGGCGCGGCCCCGCCCCCCGCCAGCGCGCCGTCGCCGAGTTGCTGGATGCCGCCGACGCGCTCGAGGCCCGGTTGCGCCAGGCCCGGGCGGAAATCGAGGCAATCGCCGGCGATGATGCCAATCCGGTGCGCGACGCCATGCAGGAAATGCTGCGCCAGCGGCTGTGGCTGCAGCAGTACGGCGGAGACGCTTCGCTGGAGCAACTGGCCGGCGTGCGCGCCTCCATCGACGCCGCGCGCGGTCGCCTCGAACAGATGCTGGCGCAGCTGGAACGCGCGCGTTCGACCGCGCATTGAACGGCGTGCCCGGCCGGCTGCTGCTCGCTTCGACTTCGCCCTACCGGCGCGAACTGCTGCAGCGCCTGCGCCTGCCGTTCGAATGCCTGTCGCCCGGGGTCGAGGAAGCCCCACTCCCCGGTGAAGCACCGGCCGCGCTCGCGCTGCGGCTGGCGATGGCGAAGGCCGATGCGGTGCAAGCCCGGGAGCCGGATGCCTGGGCGATCGGTTCCGACCAGGTCACCGACCTCGACGGCCGCGTGCTCGGCAAGCCGGGCGATTTCGAATCGGCCGCTGCACAACTGCGGGCGATGTCCGGCCGCGAGGTCGTGTTCCACACCGCGCTGTGCGTGATCGGCCCGGGTTTTCGCGAGCACGCCGTCGATACGACCCGCGTGCTGCTGCGCGCCCTCGCCGACGACGAGATCGAGCGCTACCTGCAGGCCGAACCGGCCTTCGATTGCGCCGGCAGCTTCAAGGCCGAAGGCCTCGGCATCGGCCTGTTCGAGGCCATCGACAGCCGCGACCCGACCGCGCTGGTCGGGCTGCCACTAATCGCCACCGCACGGCTGCTGCGGCAGGCTGGATTCCGGATTCCCTGAGCCGCCCGCGCTCGATCTTCATTGCAGGTCGAAAGGCACCTCGCTACCACTCGATCCTCATTGCAGGTCGAAAGGCACCTCGCTACCACTCGATCCTCATTGCAGGTCGAAAGGCACCTCGCTCCAAGGTTCCACACTGCCGTCGCGCCCGATCAGCCACAGCCCGAGCCAGTGTCGCCCGGCCGGCATGTCCTGCATGTCGACCGTGGCGCGGTAGCCGATGTTCGGCTGCTGCGGATCGTTGGAGAACGGCCAGATCATCCCTGGACCGATGCTCGGCAGCCCGTACTCCGCCCTAGCCACGCGGCGACCATCGACCGTCACCCAGATCGCACGCAGCCCGACGCCATCCTTGAACGCCCAGCCGCTGACTTCGAACCGGCGCCCGACCCTCGCGCCGACGGCGGGGCGCTCGATCCATGCGATGGCGGGCGTCGTGCATTCGCCCTTGCCCGGGCCGGCTTGCTGCAGCCGCGGTAGTTCGAACAGCAGGAACCGCTGGCGCCCGTGGTCGATGGCGATGGTGCGCGGTCGCGGCAACGGCCCGACGCGTGCGCACAACTCGTGGTAGCGCGCCGGCAATTCGCGCAGCGGCACCTCGCTCGCGCCCACGACCAGCAACACCGGCGCCTTGCTGCGATCGACCATGTCCTCGCGCAGGTTCCACAATTGCAGCTGCGGTGCGCGGCCATGCTTGACGTTGAGCGGATGCGGCAACACCGCGATGCGCGGGTTGCGCAGCGCGAAACCGAGTTCCGCGCCGATCTTGAAGTCGTCGGCGACGATGCGCGTTCCCTTGGGCATCCCGCGCAGCGCGTTGTGCGCATGCGTGGCGAGCTTCTGCCAGCCGGCGAAATTGCCCGGGTACCAGCGCGTGGCCGCGGTGGTTTCGCGCAACCGCGGCACCGAGACCGCCGCGTAATAACCGAGCATCAACACAAGCCCTGTCGCCGCGAGCGCGCCGGTGGCGCCCCGCAACCAGCGCGGCCACCGCGCCAGCACCGACGGCAGCAACGGCAGCAGCGCGACGAAGCCCTGCAGCGGCCAGTGGAAGCTCACGCGCTCGGTGTCGGCGAAGAAGCCGAGCGCGAAGAACCCGAGAACCACCAGTCCACCCAGCAACGCGAAGAAGCGCGGCGCCGGTCGCGGATCGCGTGCATAACGCCATCCCGCAACCACCATCGCCGCGAGCAGCAGCGGCGTGACCAGGAGCGACTGGATCAGGGCGAACTGGATACCGTCGGCATGGAACGCCCACGGATGCCGGTCGACCAGCTGGAAACGCAGGCCGGCCTCGGCGTTGTCCACGTTCCATGCCACCAGCGGCGTCCACGCCGCCGCGCCGAACGCGATCGCGATCCACATGCGCGGATCGCGCAGCGCGCGCCTTCCTTCCGGCATCAGCAGCAGCACGAAGAAACCGACCGCGAGCACCGCGATGAAGCGGTAATGGCTGGACGCACCCAGCGCCAGCCCGATCGCGAGTTCCACCGCCGCGCCGGCGCTGACCTTGCGCAGCAGCTGCGCGCAGGCGTCCATGCACAGCAGGGTCGCGACCGCCATCGCCGCATCCGGCACCGCGAGCAGACCAAGGGTGCCGGCCAATGGCAGCAGCAGGGCGAGCAGCGCCGCCTGCCAACCGGCGGTCGCGCCGAATTCGCGCGCCGTCACCCGTGCGACCAGCCACGGCACCGCGGCGGCCAGCAGCAGGAACGGAATGCGCAGGCCGAGCGCGTCGTGGCCGAAGATGCCCACGCCGATCCGGGTCAGCCACGCGGTCAGCCCCGGCAGGTCGGAGTAGGCCCATGCCGGGTGCATGCCTTCCTGCCAGTAGAACGCCTCGTCGACGAACAGCGGCAAGTGCACGGCGAGCACGCACTTGAGCGCGAGCACGGCGCACCATGCGGCGATGAAGGTCTTTCGCGCTTCGGTTTCGTTCCGCAGCAAGTTTCGGCCCCGTTACACTGCCGGCAGGAAAAAGGGAGACGCGCATGCTACCCGACGCGCTGCGCCGCGGGCTCGACGAAGCCATCGCCCAGGTGAACTCGCTGGTGCTGGGCAAGCCGCAGGAAATCCGGCTGGCGTTCTCCGCGCTGCTTTCCGGCGGGCACCTGTTGATCGAGGACCAGCCCGGGCTTGGCAAGACCACCCTCGCCCATGCGCTGGCCGCTACCCTCGGCCTCGGTTTCGAACGCGTGCAGTTCACCTCCGACCTGATGCCCTCGGACATCCTCGGCGTGTCGGTGTACGACGCCGGCGCCGCGCGCTTCGAATTCCACCCCGGCCCGGTGTTCGCGCAGGTGCTGCTCGCCGACGAGATCAACCGCGCGCCGCCGCGCACGCAGAGTGCGCTGCTCGAGGCCATGGCCGAGCAGCAGGTCAGCATCGACGGCACCACGCATGCGCTGCCGCGGCCGTTCTTCGTCATCGCCACGCAGAATCCGGCCGACCTCGCCGGCACCTATCCGCTGCCGGATTCGCAGCTCGACCGCTTCCTGCTGCGGCTGTCGCTGGGGTATCCGGGCGAAGCCGCGGAACGCGAACTGCTGACCGGCGCCGACCGCCGCGACCTGATCGCGAACGCGATGCCGAAGCTCGGCCCGGATTCGGTACTGGAACTGCGCGACGCGACGAACCGCATCCACGCCAGCGACGCGTTGCTCGATTACGTGCAGGCGTTGCTGCATCGCAGTCGCCACCATCCCGGCGTGCGCACCGGGTTGTCGCCGCGCGCCGGCATCGCGTTGCTGCGCGCCGCGCGCGCGCATGCGCTGCTGCTCGGACGCGCGCACGTGGTGCCGGAGGACGTGCAGGCCTTGTTCATCCACGTGGCCGCGCACCGACTCGCAGTGGATGTCGACGGCGGCGACGGCCGCGCGTTGGCCAAGGCGATCCTGCACGCGGTGCCGGTGGATTGAGATGCTGGACGGCCTGCGCGCACGCCTGCGCCGGCGTTTCGAATCCTGGGCGCGCCCGCGCGCGCCGGAGCCAATGCCGGTGGCGATCGACCGGCGCCGCGTCTATGTGATTCCGACCGGCTTCGGCCTGTTCTTCGCCGCGCTGCTCGCGACCATGGGCCTGGGCGCGCTCAACGACAACAACAATCCGGCGCTGTTGCTGGCGTTGCTGCTGGCCGGCGCGGCGCAGGCCAGCCTGCTGGTCGCGCACCTGCAGCTCAGCGGCCTGCGCGTGGTCGCGACCGGCGCGGAACCGGTGCCGGCGGGCGAAGCGCTGTCGCTGCGCGTGCATTTGCGCACGAACGACGGACGCGAACGCCGCGGCCTGCGCGTGGAATGCGGGGATGTCGCGGCGTCGGCATTGCTGGCGGATGGCGCCGGCGAAGCAGCAATCGAATTGCCGACGACGCGGCGCGGCTGGTTGCAACCGCCGAAATTGCGCATTTCCACCCGGCAACCGCTGGGCTTGGCGTTCGCCTGGTGCCACGCCTGGCCGCAGGCGCAACTGCTGGTGTATCCGCGCCCGGAACGCGATGCGCCGCCATTGCCGAGCGGCGGCGGCGAAGGCGCGCGCGCGCGGCCGCATGTCGCCGGCGACGAACCGCACCACCTGCGTGCGTACCGCAGCGGCGACCCTCGCCGCAACATCGCGTGGAAGCCCTCCGCGCGCCACGGCGCATTGCTGGTGCGCGAATACGAACGCCGCGAAGGCGCGGAAATCGTGCTCGACTGGCGCGGACTCGGCGGCCTGCCGGCGGAAGCGCGCATCTCGCGGCTGGCGCGCTGGGTCGACGAGGCCGAACGCCGCAACCTGCGTTATCGATTGCGCCTGCCGGGCGAATCGCTGGGCCCGGCGCAAGGCCCTGCGCACCGGCATGCCTGCCTGCGCGCACTGGCGTTGCTTCCGCATGCCATCGACTGACGCCCGCCGCGGCCCGTCGCTGGATGCCGCCACGCGCGGCTGGTGCTACGTCGCGGCCGCGGCCTGCCTGTTGCCGCTGCTGCTGCAACTGCCGCGCGCCACCGCGATCGCCATCGCGCTGTGCGCGATCACAATCGCCGCGCTGTCGTGGCGTCGGCCCTTGCCGTGGTGGTTGCGTGCGCTGCTCGCGCTGGCGGTGTTCGGCACCGTATTCGCCGCGCATGGTTTCGCGTTCGCGCGAGATACCGGCTGCGCCCTGCTCGCGGCGATGCTGGCGTTGAAGCCTTCGGAAACCGTTCGCGTGCGGGATGCGCGCAGCCTGCTCGGCTTCGCCCTGTTCGCGCCATTCGCCACCTTCCTGCTCGACCAGGGCCCGCTGTCGCTGGCGCTCGGATTGACCGGCGCCGCCCTCGCCCTGGTCGGGCTGTTGCGCCTCGCCGATTTCGAAGCCGGCATCGAACGCGGCCGGCGCGAAGCCTGGCGACGCTTGCGCGCGGCGTTCGGGCTGGTCGGCGTGGGATTGCCGTTCGCGCTCGCCGCGTTCTGGCTGTTCCCGCGCCTCGCCGCGCCGCTGTGGGGAACGCCGGGGATGAGCCAGGCGCGCCCCGGCCTGTCCGAAAGCATGACCCCGAGCGAGTGGGTCGATCTCCTCAGCGACGATTCGCCCGCGCTACGCGTGCAGTTCTTCGGCACGACGCCGGCGGACACGCAGCGCTACTGGCGTGGATACACGTTCTGGAATTTCGACGGCCGCACCTGGACGCGCGCGCACTGGATCGATGCGATGCCGCCCGCCCAGGTCACGCCATCGAAGACGCGCTGGGATTACCAACTCGAACTGGAACCGACCGACCGCCGGCAAGTCGTCGCCCTCGACCTGCCGCTGTCCGCACCCGAAGGCACTACGCTCGACGGAAACTACGGACTAAGCGTGGATCGCCCGCTGACCGAACTGCACCGCTGGCGCATGCAATCGGCGGCACCGGCCGCGTTCGACGTGCGGATGCCGGAATCTTTGCGCCACGCAGCGTTGCAGCTTCCCGCCGGTTTCAACCCGCGCACGTTGGCGCTGGCGGAACAGTGGCGCCACGAAGCGGGCAGCAACGACGCGGCGATTGTTCGTCGCGCGATGGCGATGTTCCATGATTCATTCGCCTACACCCTGGCGGTGCCGCTGGCCGGGCGCAACGCGGTCGACGAATTCCTGTTCGATACCCGCGAAGGTTATTGCCAGCACTTCAGTTCCGCGTTCGTGGTGCTGATGCGCGCGGCCGGCATTCCCGCGCGGATCGTGACCGGTTACGCCGGCGGCACCTACAACCGCATCGGCGGCTACTGGCTGGTGCGGCGTTCCGACGCGCACGCCTGGGCCGAAGTCTGGCTGCCGGGCCGCGGCTGGGTGCGCGAGGACCCAACCGCAGCGGTCTCGCCCGAACGCGTCTACGACACCCTCGCCGACCGCGCGGACGCCGGCGGCGACGGGCTGTTCGGTGGAACCGGGGCGTTCGGTTCCGTGTTCGAAGTCGGCGACTGGATGAGGCGCGGCTGGAACGATTTCGTGCTCGGCTTCGACGCCAACCGCCAGCGCAACCTGCTGCGCGCCCTGCATGTGGACGCCGATGCCGACCGCGCGCTGCTCGCCGCCTTCGCCGCCGCGGCGCTGCTGGCGCTGGCGTGGATGGCATGGCGGGTGGCGCGCGAACAGCGCGAGCGCAATCCCGTGCTCCGCGCCTGGCACGCGCTGGGCAAACGCTACGCCCGCCGCGGGCTCGGCCGCGCCCCGCACGAACCGCCCGCGGCCTGGGCACGCAGGCTGAACGCCGGCGCACCGGATGCGTCGCCGCTGGTCGCGCTCACGACGCGTTTTTCCGAATGGCGCTACGCTTTGCACGAACGCGATCCGCGCCGCGCCCGCCGACTGCTCCGCGACCTGCGCGCGCATCGCCCACCCGACGGAGAACGATGATGCGTACCCTCGCCCTTTCCCTGCTCGTCGTCGCCCTGGCCGGCTGCGCATCCATGCCCAAGCCGCTGCAGGGCGAAGTGAATCCCATCACCCCGCGCGAGGCGCAGCAGGCGGACGCCGCCGGCGCCACCGTGCGCTGGGGCGGCCGCATCGTCAGCACCGAGCCCGGCCCCAACCAGACCTGTTTCGAGATGATCGGCAGTTCGCTGCAGGGCGACGGTCGCCCGGCCGACATGAGCGAGGACGGCAGCGGCCGCTTCATCGCCTGCAAGTCCGGCTTCTACGATCCGGCGATCTTCCTCAAGGATCGCGAACTGACCGTACTCGGCCGCATCGATGGTTACGAAAGCCGCAAGATCGGCGATTACGACTATCGCCAGCCGCGCGTCGCCGCCGACGTGATCTACCTGTGGCCGAAGGCGCGCCCGGTGGACGTGCGCTATCCCGCGCCGCGGCCTTGGCCGTGGTACGGCTGGGATTGGGGCCCGGGTTGGTGGGGTTGGTGAGAGTGAGGATCACCCTGCGAGCCGTAGTCGCCACGGCGCTACTTGCGCTGACTTTTGGGCTTCCCGCGCAGGAAGCGCATTTCGTCTCCGCTTCTCCCTCGCCTTTGAAGCGAGCCGGGTTTTTCAAACCGAACGAAACCAGATTCTCTGGAAAAGCCACGATAAACGGCACGTACGAAGTTCAATGGGAGCAAGGTGGCGAAAGCAATCGCGGGTACTTTCGTGTTCTGCTGCGGCCAGATGCCGCCCATCAGAAGCTACTGCCGCACGATTCCGGACGAGGGCCGGTTACTGAGATCTGGATTCGAAACACCGATGACGCGCTGCGGGAATTGACGTCGCCAGCGGAAAGAAAGGCCATCATGTCGACTAGATCGCAACGAATCACTGGCAATGTGTCCGTTGTAATTTCTTCGTACAGGACCAGCGTGGACTGCGATCAACGGGGATACAACGCTCTGCTTGTTTCGGTTGTTAGATCACCTAGAGATGTTGCAACAAGCACCATCCCCGAAACGATGGATCAATGCTGACGACCGAGCTTCGCCGATTCATCTCGGCGACGTAACCTCAACCCGACGTGCCGAACCTTCCCAACGGCGCACCCGCAAGCAAATGCAGGTGGATCTGGAACACGGTCTGTCCGCCGTCGGCGTTGCAGTTCATGACGATGCGGTAGCCGTTCTCGGCGAAACCTTCCCGCTTCGCATAGCGCGCAGCGGCGGTCGCGAGCTTTCCGATCACCACCTCATCGCCCTCGGGCACGTCGTTGAGCGTGGCGAAATCGACCTTGGGCACGAACAGCACGTGCACCGGCGCCTGCGGCGCGATGTCGCGGAAGGCGATGACATCGTCGTCCTCGTACACCACGTCCGCCGGGATTTCGCGGCGCATGATCTTGTGGAAGATGGTATCGGCCATGGCGATTCCTCCGTCGTGGTCAGGGCATTTCGCTGCGGCTGCCGAATGCGTGCGACAGCGTGCCGCGATCGACGTATTCCAGTTCCCCGCCCAGCGGCACGCCGTGCGCCAGGCGGCTCGGGCGCACGCCGTGCTGGCGCGCGAGCTGCGCGAGGTAATGCGCGGTCGCCTCGCCTTCCACGGTCGGGTTGGTGGCGATGATCAGTTCGCGAACCTCGCCTTCCGCAAGCCGGGACGACAGCAAGTCGAGGCCGAGTTCGCGCGGGCCGATGCCGTCGAGCGGGCTCAATCGTCCCTGCAGCACGAAATAGCGACCGCGATAGCCGGTCGCCTGCTCGATCGCGAGCCGGTCCGCCGGCGATTCCACCGCGCACAGCAGTTGCGCATCGCGCGCCGGCGCGGCGCAGGTCGCGCAGATCGCATCCTCGCTGAAATCGCGACAGCGTTCGCAATGCCCGACCTTTTCGATCGCCGACTGCAATGTTTCGGCCAGGCGCTTGCCGCCATCGCGCTCGCGTTCGAGCACGTGGTAGGCCATGCGCTGCGCGGTCTTGCGGCCAACGCCGGGCAGGACGCGGAAGGCTTCGATCAGTTGTTCGAGGAGTGCGGAGGACATAAGTACCTGTCATTCCGAGCGCAGCGAGGAATCTGCTTTCGGGTAGACGAAAAAGCAGGTCCCTCGCGTTGCTCGGGACGACAATTCGTCAGAACGGAAGCTTCATCCCCGGCGGCAACGGCATGCCGGCGGTGGCCGCATCCATCATCGCCTTGGATTCGGCGTCGATCTTGCCGACGGCATCGTTGAACGCGGCGGCGATCAAATCTTCCAGCATTTCCGGATCGGAAATCGCGGACGGATCGATGCGCACGCGGCGGCAATCCTTGCGTCCGCCGAGGGTCACGCTCACCAGGCCGCCGCCGGCGCCGCCGGTCGCTTCGAGCTTGGCGATGTCTTCCTGCGCGCGCTGCAGGTTGTCCTGCATGCGCTGCGCCTGTTGCATGAGTTGTGCGATGTTGCCGCGCATTGCGTTGTCCTTGGTGTTGCCGCTCAAGCGTCGTCGAGCGGGCGGATGGAATCGGGAACGACCCTGGCGCCGCTATCGAGCATGCGGCGCACGTCCGGATCATTCATGAAGGTTTCCTCGGCCTGCGCCTGGCGGGCGTCGCGCTGGCGCTCGTTGCGCACGTGCAGCGTGTCGCCGGAGGGTTCGGCCAGTTCGAACTTGATCTGCGGCACGGCGCCGAACTGCGATTCCAGCGCGGCCGCGAGCATGCGCACCATCGCCGGGCCCTTGAGGTGTTCATCGGCCGGCGCCAGCGTCAAGCGCAGCACGCCATCGGCGTAGGCAACGAAGCCCGAATGCGCGGCGAGCTGCGCGGCCGGGCCGCGCACGCCGCTGCGCTCGACCAGTTGCAACCAGCCGTCCGCATCGAGGTTCGCGAGCGCAGTGGTATTCGCGGGTTTCGCAACAGGTGCCGGCGCTGGCGGCGGCGGAACCGATGCGCCCGGCGTTTCCGGCATCGGTCGCGGTGCAGGCGCGGGCGCTGCTGCGCGCGGCATGGGTGCGGGACGCGGGGCCGGCACGGAGGCTGCGGCGTTCGGCATCGACGCGGTTTGCGTCGCGTTCGAATCGGGACGGAACGCGAGCATGCGCAGCAGCGCCATCTCGAAGCCCGCGCGCGGCGCCGGCGCCAGCGGCAGTTCGCGGCGGCCATCGAGCGCCATCTGGTACCAGAGTTGAACCAGCTCGGGGCGCAGTTTCGCTGCGAATTCGCCGGCATCGATGCCGTCGGCCTCGACGGAGACTTCCGGCACGAGTTGCTTCACCTGGATGCGATGCAGCGCCGCGGCGAGCGCGTCGAGCACGTCGCCCCAGTCCGGTGCGAATTCGGCGAGCTTCGAGACTTCGTCGAGCAGGCGTGCGCCGTCGCTGTCGGACAGCGCTTCCAGCAACGCGCCGACGCGGGTGCGATCGACCGTGCCGAGCATCGCCGCGACCTGGATTTCCTCGAGCTTTCCGCCGGTGTACGCGATCGCCTGGTCGAGCAGCGACAGGCCGTCGCGCAGGCTGCCGTCCGCGGCTTTCGAGAGCAATCGCACCGCGCCGTCCTCGGCGGCGATGCCTTCGGCGTCGAGGATCTTCGCGACCTGGCCGCGGATCTGCTCCTGGTCGAGGCGCTTGAGGTTGAACTGCAGGCAGCGCGACAGCACCGTCACCGGCAGTTTCTGCGGATCGGTGGTCGCGAGCAGGAACTTGACGTGCCCCGGTGGTTCCTCGAGCGTCTTCAGCAGCGCGTTGAACGCCGCCTTCGACAGCATGTGCACTTCGTCGATCAGGTAGACCTTGGTGCGGCCGCGCGAAGGCATGTACTGCGCGTTGTCGATCAGCTCGCGCACGTCGTCGACGCCGGTGTTCGAGGCGGCGTCGATCTCGAGCAGGTCGATGTAGCGGCCGGCGTCGATGGCGAGGCAGGTCTCGCATTCGCCGCAGGGGTCGGCCGAGGTGCCGCGCTCGCAGTTCAGCGACTTGGCGAAGATGCGGGCGATGGTGGTCTTGCCGACGCCGCGGGTGCCGGTGAACAGGAAGGCATGGTGCACGCGCCCGGTTTCCAGCGCATTGGTGAGCGCCCGGACCACGTGTTCCTGCCCGACCAGTTCAGCGAAACGCCTTGGACGCCACTTGCGGGCGAGGACGAGATACGACATGTCTGCATTCTGCCATGCGCATGTCGCAGGCGCGGCGACCGATCGCGAGGACTGGAAAAGGCGGCGGCCCTGCCGACGATCCTCGGCACCCGCGTCATCCGATACCGTTGCTGCCTTCCGGCCCTGGCGGGGTTTTCGGACTAGCGTCGCGAGGGGCCGACAGGGCCACCATAGGACTGCGCTCGCATTGCGGCGCTTGAATCTGGCGGAGAGAGGGGGATTCGAACCCCCGAAGCGCGGTTTAGACGCTTACACACTTTCCAGGCGTGCTCCTTCAACCACTCGGACACCTCTCCGGACCGCCCTGCGGGCACGGGCCTGCAAAGCGGGCGCGCAGTCTACCGCCCACCCGCGACCCGGACAAGGAATCATGTGGCGAACCGTGCGTTCAGGCCGCGGGGGGCTCTCGCGGTTCCGCGATCCCGAGCGCCTCGCCCGGGACCGCGACCCGCATGCCGCGGGCGCGCATTTCCCCCGCTTCCGCCGCGCTGCCGTAGTGGTAGAGCACGCAGCGCGAAAGCAGCCCGGCCGGGTATTCGCGCTCCAGGTCGTCGAGGCCGCTGTGCGAGGGATTGCCGTGCAGCGCGCAGTCGTGCGCGACCAGTTCGCCTTCGCCCGCGTAGTGCGCCAGCAGCTCGGGGATCGGGCGCGTGTCGCCGGTCCAGACCATGCTGCCGGGCAGGCGCAGCGCGAACGCGGTCTGCGGCCAGTGGTGGCGCACCGCGAAAGTCTCCAGCCGCACGCCGTCGTGCCAGAAATGCTCGCCGACCGCGATCAGCTGGAACGCGTCCCAGAAGTTCGCGCCGCCCTCGGCGACCACGTTCGGGTATTCGGCCACGCGCTTGTGCAGCAGCGGCAGCACGTTCGCCGGCACGTACACGCGCACGCGGCCGCGGCGCGCGGGATCGAAATACGCGGAGACGAACAGCTTCTCGAAACCGCCGATGTGGTCCAGGTGCGTGTGCGTGATGAACAGCGCGCCGGGAATCGCGCCGTAGCGCGCCACGTGCGCGGCCAGCCCTTCGGCGCCGCAATCGATGGTGAGCCACGGCCTGCCGTCGCGTTCGATGGTCGCCGAGGCCGAGCCAAGTTCGCCGGCCGCCGATGCGTTGCCGACCCCGAGGAAGCGCAGCTTCCATTCGCTCATGCGCCCTGCTCCCAGGCCTGTTCGTAGGCGAGTCGGAGGCGGGCGAAATCCGCATCGACCCCCGCGATCGCGCGATCGCCGCGCAGCTTGCGCAGTGATCGCAGCAGCCGCGCGAGGTTCCTTTCGCGCCAGCCGCGCGCGGGCCGGCGCAGGCGGCCGCGGTCGAGGTCGATCAGCCAGCCCGCGCCGTCGCCATCGAACAGCACGTTGTGCGCATTGAGGTCGGCGTGGTCGAGCCCGGCATGGTGGAACGCAGCGATCAGCCGCCCCGTTGCCGCCCACGGCGCGGTGTTGCCCCGCTCCGCGGCCAGATCGGCGAGGCTGCGCGCACCGGCGATGCGTTCGACCAGGATCGCCGCGCGATACACCCTTCCCCGCCGCCAGTAGCAGGCCGCGTATGGCGCCGGCACCGCGAGCCCGCGCTGGCGCAGTTCGCGCAGCAGGCGGTATTCGGCAAGGCTGCGCACGCGCGATTCGCCGCGCCACGCGTAACCGTCGCGGCTCAGGCGTGCGGCGAAACCGCCGCGCAGGTAGCGTCGCAGCACCAGCCCGCGCCCGCCTGCATCGACGAACCACGCGCTGCCGCGACCACCGCTGCCGACGCGCTGCGCACGTTCGCCCCAGTGTTCCGGGTCGAACAGTTCCGGGCCCGCTTGCCGCTGCCGCGTCGCGTCGAACAGAATCGCGCCATCACCACGGTGATCGTGGAAACGGGCGAGGACATCTTGCGCACTGGCGGCGACCATGGATCGAGTCTAGCAAGCCGCGCAGCCGCGCCGGCATCGATCTGCCTGCTGCGCCTGTCCGCGCTCGGCGACGTGACCCACGTGCTGCCGCTGGTGCGCACGCTGCACCAGGCCTGGCCCGCGATCGAACTGACCTGGGTCATCGGCAAGGGCGAGCGCCGCCTGCTCGACGGCCTGCCCGGCGTGCGCTTCCTCGAATACGACAAGAAGTCCGGCATCGTCGGCATGCGCGCGCTACGGCGCGAACTCGCCGACCAGCGTTTCGACGCACTGCTGCAGATGCAGGTCGCCGCGCGCGCGAATCTGCTGTCCGCGTTCATCCCGGCCACGCGCCGCATCGGCTACGACAGATCGCGTTCGAAGGACCTGCACGGGCTGTTCGTCAACGAACGCATCCCGGATCGCCCGGGCATCCACGTGCTCGATGCCATCGGCAGTTTCTGCGAACCGCTGGGGTTACGGCAAACCGAAGTCGCGTGGGACATGCCGGTGCCAGACGCGGCGTTCGAATGGGCATCGCAGCAATGGCCCGACGATGGCACGCCGGTGCTGATGATCTCGCCCTGCTCCAGCCACGCACGCCGCAACTGGCGCGCCGAGCGCTACGCCGCGCTCGCAGATCATGCAGCGGCGAAAGGCTGGCGCATCGTGCTGTGCGGCGGCCGCAGCGAACTCGAACGCACGACCGGCGATGCGATTCTGACTTCGATGAAACATCCCGCGCTCGACCTGATCGGCAAGGACACGCTGAAGCAACTTCCCGCCCTGCTCGCCCGCGCCAACCTGCTGGTCACGCCCGATTCCGGCCCGATGCACATCGCCAACGCGATGGGCACGAAGGTGATGGGCCTGCACGCGGCCAGCAACCCGCGCCGCAGCGGACCGTATTCCGATATCCGCTATTGCGTCGACCGCTACGACGCCGCCGCGCGCAAGTTCCTCGGCAAACCGGCCGAGGCTCTGAAATGGGGAACGAAGATCGAATTCGACGGCGTGATGGATTTAGTTACGGTCGAGGATGCGGTCGAGGCGTTCGAGCGATACATCACCGACGCCGAGGTCAATTCTGGTTGAGGCCGTCCGGCTCGCGCGTGTGCAGGCGCAATTTCCATGTGTTTTCGGCGGCGACGACTTCCTCGGTTTCGGCGTCGTGGGCCAGCAACTGCAGGATGCTGAATTCGAAATTATCCGGATCCAGCCCGCGCAGCAGTTTGTTGCCGCCATGCCCGCTCGCCGCATAGCCGAGCCAACGTCCAAGAAGATTGTCTTGCCCGTACGCCGAGCCGACATAACCCATGCCGCTGGCCTTGTCTCGGATGTAGTAGATGCCGCGCCATTGTTTTAGTGCGGAACGCCAACTCGACGGTAGTACTTGCAATTCCTTCCAGCCGAGGACGATCTCCTGCCAGCGCGGCATCGGTGCGACCAGCAAGCTTTCTTCTGCAATGGAACGAACCGGGAGCACGTTCCTATCGGCCCAGCGCCTCCACGAGCGCTCACCGCCTGGCCAATCGCAGACCAATCGACCAGACCATGCGGAAAGATTCGGAAGCGACTGCAGATCAAACCAGAGGCAGTGATCGCGTTTGGTCAGCCCCCGCATACCGAATTCGCCCAACTGTCGGTTTTCCGACATGCGCCAATACTCGTCCCGACTTATCTCGCGAAAATCATTCCTGCGGTAAAGCCCCACAAAAAGTGCCTTACCCGCCGTATGGCCGAAAAACGAAGCGACATAGTCGGCGCGCTTGATCGATTGCTCGACTGCAGGCCCGTGCGCTTTCTGATAACCGTCGAACAATTCCCGTCGCTCTGCAATGAGCCACGGGAATACCTTGCGCAATTCCGACTCATAGGGTCGATGCCGTAAAACGACCACGGTTTTTGGGTCGATCGATTCGGCTTCAAGCAACGAGTTGAAGTCGAGACTTGGCATCGGCTTCGCTTAGGAAGTCGCGCCGGACTTGTAATCCTGGTACGACTTCTCCTCGACGTAGGCCGAACCCAGCGCGAGGTTGATGTCCTTCTTGATGCGCGCGCGTTCGTCGTTCTCGAAATACACGCTGCGCGCGAGCTTGATGAACTCCGCGTCGAAGGCCTGCGCCTTCTCCTTCAGCCGGATGTCGTCCTCGATCACCCACAACCGCTCGTTCACCGCCTTCAGCGCCGCGCGCAGCTCGGCGACGTCGCCGGAAGCAGCCGGATGCGCCATCCAGGTGCTCTCCAGCGCCGAAAGCTCGTTGCGGACATTGGCCAGCTTGGCCGGGTCGGTCATGCGCTCCGACTTGATCTGCAGGATCGCGATCTTGTCGAGGAGCTCGCCGTAGGACACTGGGACGAGGAGTTCGGACATGCGTCGATCCAGGGGCATCGGGGCTTGGAGTTTAGCGCCCTCGCCTTGTCGGCGACCGTGCGCATCCGTATCATGGCGCCCCCGCGGCCGGCTTGCCGTCCGCGTGCCACATCTGGAGAGGTGGCAGAGTGGTCGATTGTACCTGACTCGAAATCAGGCAAGGGTTTATAGCCCTTCGA
>Ga0209023_10004177_pt1 | contig 16651 bp, 12 predicted proteins | sample LakOneMetagenome_FD_187468 | JGI IMG/M metagenome (GOLD analysis project Ga0209023, IMG submission 187468) | Freshwater and sediment microbial communities from Lake Erie, Canada (SPAdes) (version 2) | ecosystem: Environmental > Aquatic > Freshwater > Lentic | place: Lake Erie, Canada... | reverse complement strand
ACAGAATTAAAAATGACCGGCCCCGGCGGTACCGTGCCCATTACACAAAAGGAAGCTGATCTTTTAAAATTCCTTTGCCTGCATCCCAACCGTATTTTAAAACGGGAAGAAATTTTGATTGCAGTTTGGGGTAAAGACGATTTCTTTTTGGGCAGGAGTATGGATGTGTTCATGACCAAAATCCGTAAGCTGCTGAAAGCTGACCCCGAAGTGGTACTGGAAACCATTCATGGCATGGGCTTCCGTTTCAGCATTCCCCAATCATAAACAAAACTGGTAATCCCGGCCTTTATTTTAACCGCGGGTTAACCAAAATTAATATGGCTTAACAAAGGCGCACAATAGCTTTGAATATGTAATTAGTTCTGGTAGTTTTCGATAAAGGTTAAGGTAAAGGGTATTTTTTAATACCCTTTTTTTATTGGGTTAACAGCCGTTTAACTAAGATTAACGGGGCTTAACAAAGTAGTGGTACAACTTTGCGTGCAACCACTAAATATTTTTTAATGCCCAGGTTTTTTTTTATAATCCTCCTCAGTTTTGTTGCACCTGGTGCCCACGCACAGTATAATCCAGATACACTTACACTGGATTGGCCGCAGGCAGAAAAAATATTTTTACAAAAAAATTTATCTCTTTTAGCAGCTGGTTATAATATCAGTGCCAGTGAGCCATTGGTTAAGCAGGCTAAGCTATGGGATAACCCCGTACTGTTTACTGACCAGAATATTTACGACGGAAAATTTTTCAGGCACAACAGCGACTATGGGCAGGTATATGTACAGGTACAGCAGCTGGTGCGTACGGCAGGTAAAAGAACCAAGCTGGCCCAATTGGCAACCGATAATGTGCAACTGGCAAAAGAACAGTTTGAAGATGTGATGCGCGGGCTTCGCTATACCCTGCTAAGCGACCTTTCGGACATTAACCACCTGCTTAAAATAAAAAAAGTATATGATGGTGAAATTGCCGAAATGGAAAAACTGGTGTACGGCATGAATGAAGAATACAAGGCCGGTAATATTTCACTCAAGGATAATATCCGTTTAAAAGCCCTGCTTTTCAGCTTGCAGAATGAAATTGTGAATGTTCAGGCCCAGTTAATGCCTCTGCAGGAAGAAGTAAAATTTTTATTACAGGACAGCAGCGGGCATTTTATACTGCCCCGGTTCAGCTACAGGCTCCCGGATATCATCAATTATAAGATCCCGGCTGCCGACAGTCTCCTGGCCATGGCAGCGGCATCAAGGCCGGATGCAAAAATAGCACAGACCCAACTGGATTTTCAGCAGCATAATCTGGTTTATCAAAAAGCACTGGCCAGGCCAGATATTACCCTGGGGCCGGAACTTGACCAGCGCAACAGTTATGCCCCCAATTATGTAGGGCTGTCAGTCTCGCTGCCGCTGAATATTTTTAATAAGAACCAGGGTAATATCAGCTCTGCACAATTTGCAGTAAAACAGCAGGCCGTTATTAAAGATTTACAAACATCAAAAATTCAAAGCGAAGTGAAAGGTGCAGTGCAAAAATTTTTATACTATCAAAAAATCAATAATGCTGACCAGTTAAATTTTTCAAACCAGTACGATGCCATGTTTACGAATATGATAAACAGCTACCGCGACAGGCAGCTGAGCCTGCTGGAACTGGTGGATTTTATTGATGCCTATAAAGACAGCAAATTGAAATTGACCGACCAGCACTATAACCTTATAAAAGCAGCAGCAGACCTGAATTATGTTACCAACACCACCATTATCGAAATCAAATAACCTTATGTTCCCTGCACCAGTTAAAACCGGGTTTATAATTTTTTCAATTGCCCTTCTTCAATTTTCCTGCAGGCAAAAAGAAGAAGCGCCCCCGGTATATAAGAAAGTATGTATCAGCGATACAATGGCCGCCCATGTTACAATAGATTCCGTGCAGCTGGGCACCATGAGTGATGAACTAAAACTGAGCGGGGAAATAAATTTTGACGACAAAAAAGTGACCCGCGTTTTTGCATTCAGCAGCGGCCAGGTAATTAAGGTAAATGTTTCTTTAGGCGACAGGGTAAGCAGGGGCCAGGTGCTTGCAGTAATAAAAAGCGCTGATATAGCAGGCAATTACAGCGACCTGGCTGTTGCCGGAAACGATGTGGCCATTGCAAAAAAACAAATGGATAATGAAGCTTCCCTTTTTAAAAACGGCATTGCCAGTGAAAGGGAATATACCGAAGCAAGGGAAAATTACCAGCGGGCACTGACCAGTGAAAATAAAATAAAAGCACAGATTGCCATTAATGGCGGCGGCAAAACAACAGCCAATGGTGTTTTTACAATAACGGCACCGCAAAGCGGCTACGTGGTGGAGAAAAAAATTAATGAAGGGGCTTTTATCAGGAATGATGCCGGCGATAACCTGTTTACCATTGGCGATATCAGCGATGTATGGGTATGGGCCAATGTGTATGAAACAGATATTGCCAAAGTAAAACAGGGATACCAGGCCGCCATCACCACACTGGCTTACCCCGATACTGTCTTTTACGGTAAAGTAAATGAAGTATACAATGTACTTGATCCTGTTACCAAAGTGATGAAGATCAAAATAAAATTACCTAACCCCAGGCAGTTATTGAAACCCGAAATGTTTGCCAACATTGCTATTCTTAATGAAGAGGGGGGTAAGGGATTATTTATACCCAAAGAAGCCGTGCTGCCGGTAGACGGTAAAAACTATGTGGTGCTTTACCATTCGGATTGTGATTTAAAAGTACAGGAAGTACAGCTTATAAAAACAGAGAACGGTAAAACTTTTATTAAATCAGGATTAAAGGCAGGGGATAAAATTCTCTGCAGCAACCAAGTGTTATATTTTAAAGCTTTAACGGAAGGACAGTGATGCATAATTCCAATTCCCCGCATATTTTAAATACATCTGCCAATTTACTGGGAATCTGTTTTGTGCTGCTCACGTCCATACAGGTGATGAATTTTACTGAAAAAACAGTTATTGACAGCGTTTTGGCTTTTGCCATATTTATGTTCATGACAAGCTGTCTCCTTTCTTTTTTATCTATGCGTAGTAAAAATGTACCCGCCAGAAAATATGAGCTCTATGCTGATTATATTTTTTTATCAGGGCTGTCTTCCCTGTTTATCACGGCCATGCTGGTAACATTTAACCTGGTTAAATAATATTGAACAAACAGTTATGAATAAGTTTATAAAACGTATTATCCATTTTTCGCTCCGTCACCGCTATTTTGTTTTTTTTATGACGGCAGTGCTGGTGGTGCTGGGTGTTTGGGCCTATAAAGAAACGCCGGTGGAAACTTTTCCGGATGTTACCAATACACAAATCATCATCATCGCACAATGGCCGGGCAGGAGCGCCGAGGAAGTGGAAAAATTTATTACCATCCCGCTTGAAACGGTATTGAATTCGGTGCAGAAAAAAGCCAACCTCCGTACCACTTCGGCATTTGGATTAAGTTATGTAAGAATAATTTTTGATGACGATGTGGATGATGCATTTGCCAGGCAGCAGGTATTAAGCCGGCTGGGTGGTGCCGACCTGCCAGAGGGAGTGAAGCCCGATGTTCAGCCGCCTTATGGCCCCACCGGCGAAATTTTCCGGTATACTTTAAAGAGCAGCACCAAATCCATATGCGATTTAACCACTATTCAAAACTGGGTGCTGGACAGGCAGTTTAAATCCATCCCCGGGGTGGCTGATGTAAACAGTTTTGGCGGGGAAGAAAAGGTTTTTGAAGTGAGTGTTAATCCCAACCTGTTAACAAAATATAATCTTACCTCGCTGGATGTGTACAATGCCATTTCAAAAAGTAATGTAAACGTGGGCGGCGACGCCATTGAAAAAAATGGACAGGCTTATATTGTAAGGGGAATTGGTTTGCTTGGCAGTATTGATGAAATACAAAATATCATTATCACAAAAGTAAATGGCGTGCCCCTGCTGGTGCACCATGTGGCAGAAGTGGTGGAAGCCGGTAAGCCAAGGCTGGGAAAAGTTTCCAGGGATGACCAGGCTGATGTGATTGAAGGTATTGTGGTCATGCGCAAAGGAGAAAATCCTTCAGAAGTGCTGGAAAAAGTAAATGCTAAAGTAAAAGAGCTTAACAACAGTATTTTACCCAAAGATGTAAAGATTGATACTTTTTACGACCGTACCAACCTGATGGATTTTGCACAGGAAACAGTAATACACAATTTGCTGGAAGGTATTATACTGGTAACCATAATCGTATTGTTGTTTATGGCCAACTGGAAAACAACGGTTACTGTGGCTATCATCATTCCATTATCATTGCTGTTTGCATTTATCTGTATGCGGATAAAAGGGATGAGCGCAAACCTGCTCAGTATGGGCGCCGTGGATTTTGGGATTATTATAGATGGGGCTGTGGTGATGGTGGAGGGTTTGTTTGTGGCGCTGGATCACAGGGCAAGGGAAGTGGGGATGGAAAAATTTAATAAACTGGCCAAATTAAGTTTGTTCAAAACCACGGGAACAGAGATGGGTAAAGCCATCTTTTTTTCCAAAGTAATAATCCTTACCTGCCTGGTGCCCATATTTGCTTTTCAAAAAGTGGAAGGTAAAATGTTTTCGCCCCTGGCATATACCCTTGGTTTTGCCTTACTGGGTGCCCTTCTTTTTACATTAACACTGGTGCCCGCATTGTCAAGTATTTTATTACGTAAAAATGTAAAAGAAAAACACAATCCCGTTGTAAGTTTTTTTGAAAGGGGGGTAAAGTATTTATTTGATATAGTGTACAGCCACCAAAAAAAGAGTGTGCTGGTGGCTTTTGGCGTAATGGTGCTTTGTTTCTTTTCTGCTAAATTTTTAGGAACAGAATTTTTACCCGAACTGAATGAAGGGGCATTATGGGTGGAAGCTGAACTGCCGATGAGTGTATCGCTCACAGAAGCGGATGCGGTTTCTCAAAAAATGATCCAGATACTGTCGGCCTTCCCGGAGGTAAAACAAACACTCTCGCAGGTGGGAAGAACAAATGATGGTACCGACCCCAAAGGATTTTTTAATGTACAGATACAGGTGGACCTGAAGCAAAAAAAGGAATGGAAAAGAAATATCAGCGTGGAAAAACTGATTGATGAAATGGATGTGCAGCTGAATAAAATCCCGGGACTGGTACTGAATTATTCGCAGCCCATCAGGGATAATGTGGAAGAAGCGGTAGCCGGTGTAAACGCGGCACTGGCTGTAAAAATTTTTGGCCCTGATTTTAATACACTCGACAGCGCAGCAAGGGAAGTGGCAGGGGTATTAAAAAATATAAAGGGTATTGATGACCTGGGGATATTAAAAAACCTGGGTCAACCGGAGTTCAGGATTGCGCTGGACCAGCAAAAAATGGCTTTATATGGCGTTAATACTGCCGATGCCAATGCGGTTATTGAAATGGCCATCGGGGGTAAGGCGGCAACGGAATTATATGAAGGCGAAAGAAAATTCGACATCAGGCTGCGCTACCAGAAAGAATACCGCAGCACGCAGGAAGCCATTGAAAATTTAATGGTACCCGCAAATGACGGATCAAAAGTACCCCTTAAAGAAATAGCCAACTTTCAAACCCTCACCGGACCCGCATTTATTTACAGGGATAATAACATGCGTTATATAGCCGTAAAATTTTCTGTGCGGGGTAGAGATTTGGGAAGTACTATTGCTGAGGCGCAGCAAAAGGTAAATGAAAAAGTAAAACTGCCCCAGGGCTATACATCCACCTGGAACGGCGAATTTGAAAACCAGCAGCGGGCATCCGCCACACTGGCAAAAGTGGTGCCTGTTTGTTTACTGGTTATCTTTTTAATCTTATTTATCACTTATGGTAACGTAAAAGATGCCGTGCTTACCATTCTTAATGTGCCCTTTGCATTAATAGGCGGTATCCTGGCGCTGCATATAACGGGCATTAATTTCAGTATCAGTGCCGGGATAGGTTTTATTGCTTTATTTGGGGTGTGTATTCAAAACGGGGTGATCCTGATTTCAGTGTTTAAGAAAAACCTGGATGCAGGGATGCATATGGATGAAGCCATCAGGGGAGGGGTAATATCAAGAGTACGCCCTGTTGTAATGACGGCTTTAATGGCCATGATAGGATTAATGCCTGCAGCTGTAAGTACAGGAATTGGCAGCGAAACACAAAAACCTCTTGCTGTAGTGGTGATTGGCGGTTTAATAACGTCAACCATTCTTACACTGCTGCTGTTACCCGTAATCTATGCACTCGTATTTAAACTGATGCACCGCCGGGAAAACAGGATGCTGCTGCGTAAGGCCGGCCTGGTCAGCAGGATAGAAAAAACCAATAGCTGATATTTACAGTAAAATGCAGATAATAAAAAAACCACCGCCGGTGGTTTTTTTATTGTAAAGTGTTCAACAACGCTGCTAATTCTTCTTGTTTTTACTGTACCTCATATCAGGGGTACCGTCTTTTTTTAATTTTTGATTGGCGCTATACCTTTTATCTGGTGTGCCATCTTTTTTTAAAGGGCCGGCTGCAGTAGTGGTTTTTGCAGCTGTAACGGTTGCTGCCTTGGCTGCCGGGGCCGCGGTTTTTGCAGCAGGTGCTGTAGTTACTTTCGCAGCAGTAGTGGTTGCGGCCTCTTTTTTAACCACTTCCATTTTGGGCTTTGCAGCAGTGGTGGTCTTTTTTGCTGCACCGGTTTGTGCAGCGGCAAAACCGATAAATCCTGCCAGCGCTAAGACAGATAATGCTACTTTTTTCATGATAGTAAGTTTGTTTTTTAAATAATGAAAACAAGTTTACAAAGAAGAAATAGTATAAAGGTGGCATAGCGCCGGTTTAACCTGCGTTTAACCTGTGTTAAAAAGAACCCTGTTTTTTAACAATTGCTATTTGAGCGTGGGGTAATAAAAAACCCGCCATTCTGGGGCGGGTTATAATTTTTTATTCCGGGGCAATATTATTTTGCCAGTGCATTTACTTTTTTAGCCAGCTTGCTTTTTAAATTGGCAGCTTTATTTTTGTGGATAGTACCACGTTTAGCTAATTTGTCAATCATTGATGCCACTGCCGGTAATTGGTCAGCTGCAGCCTTCTTTTCATCAAGTGCCCTGATATCACGAATGGCATTACGGGTGGTTTTGCCATAATAACGGTTGCGCTCATTGCGTTTGCGGCTCTGACGGACATCTTTTTTTGTTGCTGAATGGTTTGCCATTAAATCAAAATTTTTGGGCTGCAAAGATAAGGGGAAATCTTTGAAGTTATGCGCTGAATGTTGAAATATTTGTAGGTTAGTGGAAAAATAAGCTCATGAACCGGTATATTTTACTCGTATTACATGTTATTTCACTTGTTTTACTGGGCCTGGGCTGGGTAAAAGATATGCTGCATATTGATGTAAGCACCCATTTTATAGTGGATTTTAACCTGTTTAACGAAAAAAGGAGTGTGCTGGGCACCCTTCAAACCCTTTGGGAGACTGCCAATTACTGGCCTTTTTTACTCATTTTTTTATTTGGCATCCTGGTGCCGGTGGTAAAATCGGTCCTGGTATTTTACCTGTTGCTTGTAAAACAACCCTCTCCAAAAGCCTGGTTATTTGTAAATGCCATCAGCAAATGGGCCATGGCCGACGTGTTTGCCATCAGCATTTTCGTGGCTTTCCTGGGAGCCAGGGCTATGCAAAATACCAGTGCTTTCCTGGAGCCCGGTTTTTATTATTTTTCTGCCTATGTTTTACTAAGTGCTGCCATCAGCATGCTCACAGGCAAAATGCTTAAAAAGGCTGCAACGTTTAATGCATAATTGAACGATATTTGCTGTCTGAAAAAATACCCCATAAGTTTCCGCAATTTGCTGAACATGGTTATGTTGCTGAGGGCGCTCCCCGGTTGATCGGGGATCAATGCAGCTCAACAGCAGTACTGCCGCAGGGTTAAAAATAATTTCTGTTAAACATGAAGGATTTTCAGTACATCACCAGTTCTCACCCGCAATATATTGAAGGGCTGTACAACGATTTTACAAAAGACCCCAACAGTGTTGACCCGGAGCTGAAAAAATTTTTTGAGGGCTTTGATTTTGCCATCAGCAGCGGTACAGCCGCTGCAGCACCGCAGGCAGCAGCTAATGGTAAGCCATCACCGGCCGGAACGATAGACTGGATGAGTGAAATACGGGTATACCGTTTGATACTGGGTTACCGTAACAAAGGGCATTTACTGGCCGATACCAACCCTATCCGTAAGCGCAAAGACAGGGGCGCCAATATTGAACTGGCTTTTTATGGGTTTACCAGTGAAGACCTGGATAAAACATTTAATGCCGGCAACCTCATTGGCCTGGGCCCTGCTACATTAAAAGATATTATTGCCCATCTTGAAAAATGTTATGCAGGCCATCTGGGTATTGAGTTCAAATACATCAGCAACCAGCAAAAAATAGACTGGCTTACCAACGCCGTTGAAAAAGAGATGCTGCAGCCCGTAAGCCTGCAGCAAAAAAAGCGCATCCTTCAAAAATTGAATGAGGGTGTAATGTTCGAAAAATTCCTGCATACAAAATATGTTGGCCAAAAAAGGTTCAGCCTGGAAGGGGGTGAAACCACCATTGCAGCACTGGATGCCATCATTACCACCGCGGCAGACAATAATGTACAGGAAGTGGCCATTGGTATGGCTCACCGCGGCAGGTTAAATGTACTGGCCAATATCATGGGCAAAACCTACGAGCAGATCTTCAGCGAATTTGAAGGTACCAGTACACCTGATACCACGATGGGCAGCGGCGATGTAAAGTATCACCTGGGTTTCAGCAGCGAGGTTACAACAGCACACGATAAAAATATTTATTTAAAGCTTTGCCCAAACCCCTCTCACCTGGAAGCGGTTGACCCCGTGGTGATCGGTTTTTCAAGAAGCAAGGCCGATATTTTATACAAAAGTGATTACGATAAGATACTGCCTATCCTGATTCATGGTGATGCATCGGTGGCCGGCCAGGGTATTGTATATGAACTGTTGCAGATGAGCGGGTTGCCGGGTTATTATACAGGCGGTACCATACATTTTGTAATTAATAACCAGATAGGATTTACCACCGATTTTGAAGATGCCCGTACTGCAGACTACTGCACTTCTGTAGCAGCAATGGTGCAGGCCCCGGTACTGCATGTAAATGGCGATGATGCAGAGGCCGTGGTTAAAGCTGCCGAAATTGCCACACTGTACAGGCAGGAATTTAACAGCGATATTTTTATTGATATGGTTTGTTACCGCCGCCACGGCCATAACGAAGGAGATGAGCCGAAATTTACCCAACCCCAGTTATATGCACTGATTGAAAAGCACCTGAACCCAAGAGAGGTATATACCCAGTTTTTAATTGAAAATGGAGAAGCGGATGCAAGGGAACTGGCAAAGGAAATGGAACAAAAATTCTTAGCCGAACTGCAGGAACGCCTGGATGAAGTAAAACAAAACCCCCTTCCTTACCATTACCAGCAGCCTGAACTGGACTGGAAAAGTTTACGCAAAGCCAGCACAGAAGATTTTGATCGCTCACCGGTTACTGCCATTACATCAGAAGAGGCAACCACTATTTTCAACGGGCTTATGAAATGGCCCGAAGGCTTTAAACCCCTGCGTAAAATTGACAAACTCATCCAGGATAAGGTAAAATTATACAACGACGAGAAAAAAATAGACTGGGCCACTGCCGAATTAATGGCTTATGGAAGCTTGCTTATAGAAGGAAAAGATGTGCGTATGAGCGGCCAGGATGTAAAAAGAGGCACGTTCAGCCACCGTCATGCCGTTATTTATGACGAAACCAATAACAAAGGATATAACAGGCTGAATCATTTTATAGAAAACCAGCACCCCTTCCGTATTTATAATTCTTTATTAAGTGAATATGCAGTACTGGGTTTTGAATATGGTTATGCCATGGCCAACCCCAATGCCCTGGTAATTTGGGAAGCACAGTTTGGTGATTTTTGCAATGGCGCCCAAACCATGATTGACCAGTTTGTTGCTGCAGCAGAAACCAAATGGCAGCGCATGAATGGTGTGGTGATGCTGCTGCCGCACGGCTATGAAGGGCAGGGACCTGAACACAGCAGCGCCCGGATGGAACGCTTTTTACAACAATGCGCCGAGCTGAATATGGTGGTTACCAATGTTACCACCGCTGCCAACTTCTTTCATGTGTTAAGAAGGCAGCTGACCTGGCCTTTCAGAAAACCACTGATCAATTTTTCGCCCAAGGCAAACCTGCGCCATCCCGGCAGTTACAGCCCCATTGAAGCATTTACCTCAGGTGGTTTTAAAGAAGTGATGGATGACATATTGGTGCAAGACCCTGCGGCTGTTACAAAAGTGCTGTTCTGCAGCGGTAAAATGTATTTTGACCTGGCCGAACGCCAGCAGAAAGATAACCGTACCGATGTGGCCATCATCCGGCTGGAACAAATTTATCCCCTGCCCCAAAAGCAACTGGATGAGTTGTATAAAAAATACAGTAAAGCTATCTGGTACTGGGTACAGGAAGAACCTCAAAACATGGGCGCTGCCACTTTCCTGCGCATGAATTTAAAAAATATAAACTTTTATATTGTCAGCCGCCAGGCCAGTGCGGCTACTGCCAGCGGCTATGCCAAAATACATGCTAAGGAGCAGCAGCAGATTGTGGATACCGCTTTCAGTATTTGATGTATTTTTTATTTTCCAGGGGTCCAGTATTGGCTCTTTTTTTTATATTTGTTTGCAATTAGTGTTAAGAAACTGCGTTTAACTAAAATGCCGTGCCTTAAACGCCAGCAATCATTAAATCTGTAACTAACATTATAACCCTTTAAAGCTACCTCCATAACGCTTTCAATACTATAATTATGATACCTCAACCCCTCAGGCAGTTGCTGGGCAAATGCTTTGTAACTGCTGTATGCTTTTTTACAGCCTTTTCTGTGCAGGCACAGGTTAACTCCGCAGATGAAGGCCTTGCCCTGAACTATGCCAAAAAGTATAAAGATGAAGATGTAATGCTTAAATCATCTTACCAGTATTTTACGTTTGACAAGGGTAAAAACGCCCTCGGCGATAAAGTGGTGGAGATTGAGGAAAACTCGGAATATGAATACCTGGCCCTTAAAAAATACAGCAGCACGGCGCACCCGGAGTTTTATAATAAATTCATTGAGCTTAAAAACTTCAAGCGTGCCATCTGGTACGGCAGCAAGTATTATACACTCGAAAAGGGCGGGTATGACCGCTCCGTTACCGGCGATGATGTTTTTTTTGACGACAGCCGGGTACAGTTTTTCAGTTTGCGTTTTACCGACATCGGTTCCGCCCAAAGGGTAACCGTTAAAAAAATATACAGCGACGGCAAATACTTAACCCGCTTATTCTTTAACTCCGCTTATCCCACCAAGGAAAGGATACTGGAATTTAAAGTACCCGACTGGCTGACGGTGGAGTTTAAAAAAATGAATTTTGAAGGATTTAAAGTGGAAGTTACTGAAACCAAAAAAGGTGGTTATACCAACTATGTTTTTATTGCCCGCGATTTGCCGGCATACAAAAACGAATACCGCAGGATTGGCCGGGCCAGCACCGATCCGCATATAGTGGTACAGATAAAATCATTTGAAGCAAAAGGAGAAGTATTAAAGGGATTTGATAAGGTGGATGACGTATACCAATGGAATAACAGGCTGTATGAAATGGCAGGCAATGATAAAGAAAAATTAAAAGCCACCGTGGCCAAAGTTACTGCAGGCCTCACCAAAGATATTGATAAGATAAAAGCCATTTATTACTGGATACAGGATAATATCCGTTACATCGCTTATGAAGACGGGTACTCCGGCTATATTCCTTCGCCTGCACAGGATGTGCTGAATAAAAAATACGGCGATTGTAAGGGGATGGCCAACCTGCTGACCGAAATGATGAAGATCGCAGGGTACAATGCCCATTTTTCATGGATTGGTACCCGCAGCCTGCCTTATTCACAAACACTGCCGGCCTTATGCGTAAATAACCACGCCATCTCCACATTGTATTTTGAAAACAAGACTTACTTTTTAGACGGCACAGAAAAATATGTGCCCTTTGGCCAGAATGCATTCAGGATACAGGGCAAGGAAGTACTGGTGTCTAACGGCGACAAATTTGAGATACTTACCGTGCCCACCTCACCGGCAGAAGAAAATAAAATTTATACCAGGGCTGATTTTGCTTTAGAAAATGAAACCTTAAAAGGAAAAGTAAAAGTGGCTTTAACGGGTAACCAGCGTACCGGTTTTCACCAGAACTACCAGGAGCTGCCCACTACAGGCCAGGAAGAATTTTTAAATGACTTTATGGAGTTTGGTAACGACAACCTGGTGGCAGCCAATGTTAAAACCAGCGATTTAAAAAACAGGGATATCCCCGTAACCATTGAAGGCGATATTGATTTAAGCAACAGCGTAAACACCATCAGCGGCGATAAATATGTGGGTATAGATTTCTTTCCCAAATCACTGGAGCGCTTTGTGCCCGACGAAAAAAGGGTGGAAGGCTACGACCTGGATGAAGTGGTGAAATTTGAAGATGAGATATCATTGACCATTCCTGCAGGTAAAAAATTTACCGACAAGCCCGATAACCTGGAAATGAAAAGTGATGGCTATGAATTTAAGGGAGAATACCTGGTGGTTAATAATAAGATCACACTTAAAAAAACCTTGTCTATAAAAAACAGCATTATTAAAAAAACAGATTTTGCCGGCTGGACAAAGTTCATTGAATCCATCAAAGAGTTCAATAAATACCTGATCACCATCACTCAAAAATAATTAACCCTAAAATCACTACAGATGAAAAAGCTTTTCGTGTTGTTTTTTTCACTGGCCTTTTGCACCATATCATTTGCCCAGAATGTAATTGATGAGGATTTTCTCGACATCATCGAAAAAAATGCAGCACCCCTGTGGCAGCATTCCACCACCGAGTTCTCCAACAGTACCGTACCGGCTAAATATGCAAAAGAGTCGGCCGTTATTTTTGGATTTAAGCGGGAACTGTCTATTGATAAAAAATCAAAATTTGGTTTTTTAACCAAGGGCGAAAGAAGCCTGGTGTTTTATGAAAATGTACGTTTTAAAATAAAGCTCAACGATAAAAATGCGGTAAATGCCTTTACCGAATTTTATTTCAGGTACAGCGATAAGGAAGACGGCTTCAGTGCCAAACTGTATAAAAATAACGGCGTTACCACTAACGTAAATTTAACCGATGCGGTAAAAGTGGAAAGTGCATCCAGTGTGCCGGAATTCTTTAAAAGTTTTTTCGACCAGGAATTAAATGCGCAAAACCGTTATTACAAAGTGGCCATTCCTGACCTGGAACCGGGCGATATCCTGGAATATGTGGCCATTACCAAAAGCAAACTGGATGTGAGGGGTAATGGTATCATCCAGTTTTCACCCCAGTACGAATTGTGTTCAAAAAAATATCCCATCCTGTTTAACCAGATAGCTATTGAAACAGATGATAAATCTTATTTCAAAGCCATGTCTAAAAATGGGGCGCCCGAGTTTAAAAAAGAAGCGGCTGCCAACAGCGAGTTTAACCGTTATGTATTTACAGATGCCGACAGGGCAACAGAAAAAGACGTCAACTTTATCAATGCTTACCGCCAGCAGCCCTTTACAAAATTCCAGGTGATCTATTCCAATAAAGAAGATGTGAAAGGGGTTTTGATTGGCACAAAAGGAGAAATTAAAACAAGCTTTTCCAAAGAAGACCTGGCCCGCAAAGCCTGGGAAGATTATTCCCAGACGGGTGATTATACCCTGGGCGGAGTTTCTGTTCAGGCTTATGTAAATTCTTTATGGAGCGATTTAAAAAAACTGGGCGCCAAAGACTGGACAGAAAAAGAATACATTAAAAACGTGTATTACCGCCTCAGGAATATGGTGATGTTCAGGGATAATTATTTAAGCGACCAGACTGCGGCTTATTTATTCGGCTCCCTCCTGTATCAACGCGATATCAAATCTGACCTGATCATTTCTGTATCCAATAATATCGGGGAATTAAAAGATATTTTATTCGACAGTGAAGTACGTTATGTAACCAGGGTGGGCAAAGATTATTATTTCAATTTTACCGATCACTCCAATCCCGGCGAACTGGTGGAGAGCCTGCTGGGCAGTGAGGCCTACATCATACAGGAACCGGAAAAAAAATCCGGGGTACAATCCATACAACCCGTAACCCTGCCGGATGCAACAGCCGACCAGAATACCGGTGTGTTTGAAATGAATGTAAGCCTCAATCCTGATCTGAATACGCTCACCGTATCCCGTACCACCACTTATAAAGGCATCAGTAAAACAAGAAATATCAGTGATGCTTTAAAATTCACCAATTATATGCTTACTGATTATAAATACTATAATGGTAACGACCCTACCGAAAAAATGAGGGACAGGGAAGAAGAGCAATACAGCAATATGGTGCGTACCATGAAGGAAAGATTTGCAGAAGAAAAACCAAAATTTGTAAAAGAAGAACTGCAGCGGGAGTTTGGCAGGAAAGTAACGTATAAAAATTTCTCCATAGCCAGCGATGGCCGCAGCCTTAAAAACCAGGACCTGAAATTTACTGAAGATTTTGAACTGCAGGGTATGGTGCGTAAGGCAGGTAAAAAATTACTGGTGAATATTCCCGGTATGGTGGGCTCACAACTGCAGTTTAAAAAAGATGAACGTACCCGTAATAATGATATTGATGTAAGCTATGCCCGTGCACTGGGCTGGAGGATCAATTTTAAAATACCCGATGGCTATACACTGGAAGGGCTGGATGAACTGGCCACCAATGTAGACAATGAAATTGGCACTTATAAATGCAGCGCCTCGCAGGCCAATGGCACTGCCACTATAGAAGTGAGAAAAATTTACAAAAAAGCCACTTTCACCAAAAACAAATGGAACGAAATGCTGGCTTTTGTGGATGCCGCTTACAACACCTCGTTTAAAAATTTACTTTTAAAACCAATAAAATAAAAAATGAAGAGAATCAGTTTAGTTATCATTTCAGCAGCAGTAATGATGGGTGCACAGGCACAGTATAAAAAAGCAAGTTTTTTTCAACGCGGGCATAAAACATACGGGTTAACCACCGGTATGAAGTTTTTTACAGATGGGGTAAAGGCCGCTCCCAACTTTAATTTTACTTATGGAAACGATAAGGGGAATAACAGGATCTTTCACTGGTGGGATTTAGATTATACCCTGGCCAGTAAGTACAGTTACACCTCATCAGCATCACCCTCGGGTACCGCTACAGTAAGCGGTAAAGCCGGCGGGTTCCTGGCTATCGCCTATAACTGGGGTATTTATCTTATGGATAATAAAAATGAAGAAAACAAAGTATTGCCCTTTTTAAAATTAGGGGTGAATACAGTTATTGTGGGCCGTAAATATTTAGGAGAAACTGTTACACCTGCAAACCTGAGCCCGAATAAATTTACCTCTTACTCTGGCGGCATTGGTTTTGATGCCGGGGCCGGCCTCTTGTATAAAATTGATGATAAAGTGGGCATCTTCGGCAATCTCGGTTACCGTTCAGTATTTACTGGTGATAACGGTAATAATACCTATACAGTAATGACCAGTCATCCTTACATCAATGCCGGAATAAGGCTGGTAATGAATGCAGAAGATTAAATAATTCCTGATACAAAAAAATAGAAATGAAAAAAACAGTAATCCTCACCCTGCTCGTAACAGTTATGTTCAGCAGTTTTGCTCAATACAAAAAAGCCAGTTTCTTTAATAAGGATGGCCGGGTGTATGAATTGGGAGCAGGCAATTCTCTTTTTTCCGACAGGGATGGCAAGCCGGCCATGTCATTATTTTACAGTAACCAGCTGGAAAATGATAAAAAATTATCAGGCCTTGTCGAACTGGAATTTATGTTAAAAAGTAAATTTACATACACGGGAACTTATTATGATAATAACCAGAACAAAGATGTTACCGGAATAATTACAGCAGACAGGGGCAGTGCCATTATTGGCAAATACGGGGCACAGTACAGGTTTGTAAATGCTGAAAAGGAAGATCAGAAATTAATACCCTACTTAAGGCTCGCATTAATTACAGGGCTTGATTTTGGAGCATCAAATCCCCGAACCGCAAATAACGGAAGTGTAAGTCCTGATCCTTATCCTAACGATACAGAATCATTTGCAGGACTGGAAGGTGGCGGCGGGGTTTCTTATTATTTTACAAAAAATTTTGGCATACGTATTGGCGGGGTGTACACGGTACCATTTATTATTGAAAAAAGTATTACAGGAAATACCACATACCATACATTCAAAAATCATCCTGGTATTACCATTTCGTTGAAGTATAAAATATTCTCAGAATAATTTTTAGAGCATCCCTTCGTAAATAATGGCTGCGCCCTGGCCCACACCAATACACATGGTTGCCAGGGCGTATTTATTTTTTCTTCTTTTTACCTCATGAAGTAAAGTGGTGGAAATTCTTACACCACTGCAACCCAGGGGATGGCCCAGTGCAATGGCGCCACCATTAACGTTTACTCTTTCAAGGTCCAGTCCCAGATCATG
>Ga0209023_10004176_pt1 | contig 16651 bp, 17 predicted proteins | sample LakOneMetagenome_FD_187468 | JGI IMG/M metagenome (GOLD analysis project Ga0209023, IMG submission 187468) | Freshwater and sediment microbial communities from Lake Erie, Canada (SPAdes) (version 2) | ecosystem: Environmental > Aquatic > Freshwater > Lentic | place: Lake Erie, Canada... | reverse complement strand
AACCTTCATACATCATCGCCTGGTCGCTATGGCGACGAGCACATCAGGCCGCCGCACAACAAGCACACCTCAAATCAAAAGCGCAACTGTAGTGCTAGGCCCCGGTCATTGACGTGCGCATGTGTCGCCATGTGACACCGGTCTAAACAATGTGCCCACAACAGTTCATGAATTTGAGTTCGGACTGCCGTATGCGGCCTAACCAATATCTCGAACAGACCAGTAGTGGCGATCCGGATACGATGCGATTTTGCCTGGCCAGTCAATCATAATTTATCGCAGACTCCGAACAGACTCCCTAGAGCACGTCCGGGTATCGATGAATCGATTGTGATGTGACGCGGTATCCGGCTTCTGATTCAACGTCTGCTTTGACGGAGGTTGATGATGGCGAGAGCGCTCGGCGAGGATCTGCGGTTACGTGTTTTGAAAGCTGCCGACGAAGGGGCATCGGCGCATCAGGCGGCGGCACGTTTCGGCGTCGGCGTATCGAGCGCGATCCGCTGGATCGCCCGGGCGAAGATCGGCGAGTTGGCACCCCGACAACAGGGACGCCGGCGTGGCTCGTGCCTCGACGAATACGCGGACTTCATCATCGGGATGATCGAGGTGTGCCCGGACATCACGCTGAACGAGATGGTGGCGCGCCTTGAGGCGGAGCAGTCGATGCGTATCGGCCGGAGCGCCTTGAGCGACTGGCTTGGCAGGCACGGCTGGACATTCAAAAAAAGTCCGCACATGCACTGGAGCAGGAGCGTCCCGACATCCTGAAGCGCCGCCGCGCCTGGTTCGACGGCCAACTCGATCTTGATCCGGCGAAGCTGGTCTTCATCGATGAGACCGGCTTGTCGACGAAGATGGCCCGCTTGCGTGGACGGTCACCGCGCGGTGAACGATGCCGGGCGGGCGTACCGCATGGCCACTGGAAGACAACCACCTTCACCGGCGCGTTGCGGCTGACCGGAATGACAGCGCCCTTCGTCTACGACGGTGCAATGAACGGCAACGTGTTCCGTGCCTATGTCGAGCAGGTGCTGGTCCCGACCCTGTCGGAGGGCGACATCGTCGTGATGGATAACCTGCCCGCCCACAAGGCCGCCGGAATTCGCGGCGCGATTGAGGCGGCCGGCGCAACGCTTATGTTCCTGCCGCCCTACAGTCCCGATTTCAACCCCATCGAGAACGCCTTCGCCAAGCTCAAGGCGCTGATGCGCGCAAAGGCCGAGCGGACGATCACCGCCTTATGGGACACCGTCGGTTCTCTCGTCGAACTCTTCTCGGCGGCCGAATGCACAAACTACTTCAAGGCAGCAGGATATGATCCGGATTAAACCGGACGTGCTCTAGGCCCACGGACTCCGTGGGAATTGCATTGCCGGCGAGTGCGAATATGGCTTTTACCGCGATCGCAAGATTGGCACATCAAAAGCAGTCGGGAAAAATCGAACGCAGGTAGAATAAGCAAGCGTTCTTTCCCGAATTGGGGCCATAGGGGTCCGAGTGTCCGAACACCTGACTCGATATCCACATGCCGTCGATCAGAGCGTTGACGCTTCGTGCAACAAGGGCGGGGTCCAGTTTCACCTGATAGCGTTCCGCGAGGGCGGCGACATCCGCCATGACAGCAACATCATAGCGCGATTTCATTTCGGCGCAGCGCTTGCTGTATTCAGGGTTGCGAGCCGACTCGGCCCAAAAGGCTGTGAACACAGCGACACGCCCCGCGCTGGAAACCTTTGTGTCGAAATCAAGGTCTATCATGGCTTTAAGCCGAGCCTCAGGGGTGTCGTATTTCGACCAGTGAAGAATCCGATCATATTCCTCGACCATATAATCGAGCACGCTGAGCACAATTCCTTCTTTCGACTTGAAATGAAACGCCACCACTCCGTAGGCACAGCCCGCTTCACTAGCGATATCGCTTATCGTGACGCCAATGAGACCCTTGCGTTCGATCACCCGCAGCGCAGCCTCGATAATCGACTGCCGACGCTCCATGACCTTGTCTTCGCGGGTCGGGCCTGGCCGTCTCATCCTCCTCGACCTGACGTTGCCGTTAGCCACCTCGTCCATTGCGTCTCCAAAACTCATTTCTAGCTCTCCGATTGCACTCGATATCCGCCGATAGCAACGGAGCTCGTTCAATTCCAAAGCCATTCCGACAGAGCCCAGGGGAGAACATAGCCAGAAGTCACCCCTTTTGCAAAAGTGGGGACATCGCAGCGACATCAGTACTTCCGCAACGCGATCTACCTCGTAACACCTCAAAGCCTATCAATAAGCGATGCCGTCCTTTGGACACTGAGAACATTTCCGACGCGCAGCTACCACAATATGATTGACGAGACAATCATAATGCCCAATATGATCTGTACCAGAACTAACGTCATGTCGGTCCGGCGACAGGCCTTACTTTAAAGCCTCCCAAGGCATTTCGCGCGCCGCGACGCGCGGCGTCCCATTCCTGCAAAGATTACGTGGCCGGGCTGCGCTGCGGTTCGCTATGGCCGCAACGGGTCGAAGGCAGCAACGGTGAGGCCAGGCGCAAAATCTAATGCAGAAACGGATGACCTATCTTATAACGTCCGGCGTTGATGGTCTTGGTGAATCCGATCTTGCCCGGTTGCGCGCGGCTATAGATGAACTCTGTCGTGTCCTGCAGAATGAGGATCGGTCCCTCGCTCGCCGTGCAGCGCGCGGCGGTCGCGGCGAAATGGCCGGCCAGCACCCCATGCTCGGTGACGCGCGGGTTGTCGAAGAACCGATAGGCCGCCTTTGTTGCCGCCCAGTCGCCACACGCTGCCGGGACTGGTTGGCCCGGCACCGCCGACATCTGATCAAGCAGGCGGCGCAACCGGCGCTCCAGGCGTTTGTCCGGCAGCCCCACCGAAACGATTTCATCGTCAAGCCAGCCGGTGCCACCGGCCCCTATATCCCTGCTCATCCGTGACGCCTCCGCGATTCGGCGTCACAGACAGAATCACGAATGATTCAACGGGTGCAAATCCCGCACGGAAGATGTGGGTAATTGAAAGCTCCCTCGGATGCGTACTTTTGGCTGATGCCCGTTGCCGATTTCGGCGCTGCGGCGGCGGCTTTCGCCGCTCTCGCGGTCATGCTGACGCAGTTGGACGCTTCGATCAACGTGCTGACTGCCGGGCATCCGACGCATTTCGGCGCGCTGAAAGGCCCGCCCGGCGTGGAACCACGCTGATCGCGAGGCAAGCCTTCGCCTTTCGCGGCGACAATGGCCTTTGCGGCCACAGTGTTCAGGCGGCTGCCATGCGATCCAGGTAGATCAGGCGTTTCATGTTATAGGTGAGATTGGCCAGTCCGATCTCCGTCGTGGCCCGCGCGATGCCGACGGTGCGGATGAACAGCCCCATGCGGCTCTTCTGCTCGGCGAACACATGCTCGACCTTGCTGCGCACCTTCGACTTCATGTTGTTGGCGCGTCGCCTGGTTTCCGGCATCGGTCGGCCCTTGGGCTTCTTGCGATGAACCCGGCTGATGAAGCCGTTCTTGTCCATGAAGGCTTCGTTGGCTGCCGATCGTGACCTGCCACTGAGTTTTTCCTCCAACTGAGATTAGAGTCCGGCCTTGATTGAAGGACGGACAGATGAAGCGGAAGCGATTTACGGAAGAGCAGATCATCGCGGTGCTGCGGGAGCACGAGGCGGGTGCGAAGGCCGGCGATCTGGCACGCAAACACGGGATTAGCGAGGCGACGCTATATAATTGGAAGGCGAAGTATGGCGGCATGGACGTGTCCGACGCCAAGCGCTTGAAGGCTCTGGAAGACGAGAACGCGAAGCTGAAGAAGCTGCTGGCCGACCAGATGCTGGAAGCGGCTGCGCTCAAGGAGCTTCTGTCAAAAAAATGGTAGGGCCCGCCGTGAAGCGCGAAGCCGTCGCGCATCTGCAGGCCGTCATGGGCCTGTCGGAACGGCGGGCCTGTTCCATCGTCGGAGCGGACCGGAAGATGGTGCGCTACCAGTCGTGCCGTCCGCCGGAGACAGAGTTGCGCGGCCGGCTACGGAATCTCGCCAACGAGCGCCGCCGCTTCGGTTATCGTCGGCTGTTCATCCTGCTGCGGCGGGAGGGCGAACCATCGGGGATCAATCGCATCTATCGGCTCTACCGGGAGGAAGGGCTGACGGTGCGCAAGCGCCGGGCGCGGCGACGAGCGGTGGGCACGCGAGCGCCGATCCTGGTCGAGGCTCGGCCGAATGCACGCTGGTCGCTGGATTTCGTGCACGACCAGTTCGCCTGCGGGCGGCGCTTTCGTGTGCTGAACATCGTCGATGACGTGACCCGGGAGTGCCTGGCCGCGATCCCGGACACTTCGATCTCCGGCCGCCGTGTCGCTCGCGAACTGACGGACCTGATCGCCGAGCGCGGCAAGCCGGACATGATCGTCTCCGACCACGGCACGGAGTTCACATCGAACGCGATCCGCGCCTGGTCGAAGGATCATCGCGTCGAGTGGCACTACATCGCGCCGGGCAAGCCGATGCAAAACGGCTACGTCGAGTCCTTCAACGGCCGCATGCGCGACGAACTGCTGAACGAGAGCCTGTTCTTCGGCCTCGACCATGCCCGCAGCGCCATCGCCGAATGGGTGGAGGATTTCAATACGACGAGGCCGCACTCCTCGCTTGGCTATCAAACCCCGGCGGCTTTTGCCGGGCTTCTCGCCGCAGCCGCTAATCCGGTTGCCCAACCCGCGCCTTACGGCGTAACACAAACGGACGAGGCTCCAATCGCCGCTGGATGAAGGTTCAGTGGCAGGTCAATCGGTAGGCGGTGTCGGCCCAGACGACCTTCGACGTGTTGGTCTTGTCGAGCAGACCCTCGCGCAGCCTGGCTCCCTCATAGGCCGCAGCATCCGTTGCCAGCCATTTGCGGATCAGGCCATGCTCGCGGTCGATCGAGATGTGGTTTTGGTAGCCGAAGGCGGGAATGGCGATATCGACCGGCGGCATCGTGCCGTCCGCCTGCGGCCTGGCCTTGGTGAACTTGACCGTCCAGCGCGCATCGCGATCCTTCTGCCGCAGCTTCGCGGGCTTGTCCTGCCATGCTGCCGGAATCCGGCCGGCCTTGATCTCGTCCTTTTCGTCCTTCGTGTTCCTCTGCTTCGGCGCGGCGACGAGACTGGAATCGACGATCTGCCCCGCTATGGCGATGTAGCCGGCGGCGCGCAGCATCGCGTCGAAGCGCTCGAACAGCGTCGGGATCGCGCCGGCCTTCGTCAGCCGTTCCCGAAACAGCCAGATCGTGCGTGCGTCGGGAACCCTGTCGGAAAGCCCCAAACCAAGGAACCGCATGAACGACAGTCGGTCGTTGATCAGGAACTCGGTGCGCTCGTCCGACAGATTGTTTGCTGTCTGGATCACCAACACCTTCAGCATCATCACCGCATCGTAGGGCGGGCGACCACCGTGCGCACCGCTCGTATAGGCGAGCGCTTTTTCCAGATCCGGCCGGAACGCCTCGAAATCCACCACCCGCCCATAGGCCTCGAACTGATCGCCAAGATCACTCAACCGCTTGAGCCGGTCATCTAAATCAAAAAACCCAGGCGCAGTCCCCATCAAGGCCCCCACCGCCACCAGCAGGCTCATGGAATCACAAACCGGGAGAAATGGCGAGGTTAATAGGAGCGTCCAGCTTCGCGCGCGAAGATTCCTGAGCCGCGGCCTCAGACCGATTTGCGGTCAAAGCAGCTTGTCAGGAGCATACTGAGTTTGGTCCGGATGTAGGTCAAAAATAGGCATCAGGCGCATCGAAGTATTCTTATCGCCCGTGGCCTTTCGCCGCTCGCGCTTTGGTGGCCAGCCAAACATCTTGCGGTAAGATCGGGCAAAATTAGGGTACGAAGGGAACCCACATGCTTCACAAATTGCAGCTAATTCAAGACGGGTGGAACGCAGCAGCTTGCGCGCTCGGGAAAGCCTTATCGACTGATAGATATCTGACGCCGTAGCAGAGAAATGCGCTCTGAACAGGCGGTCCAACTGGCGTCGCGACAGCCCTATTAGGGAGGCGATCTCCGTCACAGGTACCGGGTGTTCAATGTTGTGTTCCATAATTCGGCAAGCATCATAAATTGGCCGTGGCAAATTACTGTCTGAAAGCACAAGCAGGCCGCTTTGCTGATCCTTCTCCTCCCTCATCCAGGGAGCCTGCAACAAATTTGCGCATCTGAGTGCGAAGTCTGAGCCTAGATCCCGCTTTATGATGTGGAGCATCAGATCCAAGCTGGTGAGTCCTCCGGCGCAGCTGGCGCGCTTTTCGCTGAAGGTGAAGACATTGCTACTGAAATTCACTTTCGGAAACATCTTTGCGTAAACCGGTAAATTGGCGTAGTGAGCGCTAACGGTACAACCATCAAATGCGCCGCTTTGCGCCACATGGTATGCCCCAGCCTCCATGCTACCGATGAACTTCCCATATCGTGCTAGCCGGCGAAGCCTATTTTGAGTTTCATCCTTCACGTGTTCTTGCGGCTTGAAGCTTCCGCACACCAGCAGGAGGTCGAAATCCTCCACCTCCCCGAAAGCAACGTCCGCCTTGAGCGTTAGGCCGCAGCTCGATGGAATTTCGCCAATCGTATCCGTCGCGATCTGCCATTTGTATCGAGGTTGGGCCAGCAATGAATTTGCAACGCGCAACGTATCGATTGCGGTGGCAACATTGGTGAGACAGAACTCGGGGGTCAGCAGGAAAACAACCGTATACATGGTATGCTCCACAAAGGCGTCTGTCGGCACTGTGATATCCCAAATGGCGCCTTCGGCCGCAGAGCGCTATGACCGGCCGTACGCCACGCTCTATGCGGCTCGCCGAAACGCTCGCCTTACAGAAGTTGCGCGTCATCATCGCCAAACTTTATAAATTTGGCGCCGGACGGAGGCGTTGCGCGATTTGCTCCCGCACATTGTCCGGATCGTAGCCAACTATCGTCATCCGATAGCCGCCACCTAGAAACTCTGTTTGTCTGCTCACTTGTTTCCCTTGCAAATTGGCGTCAGGCGATATGCTGACGAATTGAGCCCACCGAAGCTATGTGTTGGATTGCGTCATTCTGATTGCTCACCCAGACAATGATTGCGCCTATCGAAACCGGGCCACATTTCCTCGGAACTTCCGATAGGCAAAAGTCCAAGAAAGTTTAGACGAGACCCTCCTGTCTCTGCAGCCTGCCCCGCACCTCCGCCGGAATTCTGCAAGCAAGATGATGCCTTTAACACGAACCGCCCAATGGATCATACCGACACCTCGAATGATTGACCAATCAATCATCATGTTGACACGCCGTCGGTTCTTTCCTAACGTCCCGGCTAAGAGGAGCGGCATCTTTGTAGGCCTACGCGCCACCGAGAGGCGTCCGGATTGAAACAGCAACTTGGAGGGAAGCCCATGTTAGAACTCGAATCTTGGACGGGCAAGCATGAGAAGGGCCAAATTTCGCGGCGCGAGCTTCTTGAAAGGGCGGCGGCAGGAGCAATCCTGGCAGGTTTCGGTCTGGGGTCGAGCGCGAAATATGCTGTTGCTCAGGAGCCCAAAAGAGGCGGATCTGCGCGCTTTGGCATGTCAGACGCGTCACAGAACGACACGCTCGATCCAGGCAATTGGCCCAACACTTTCACTGAGGTCGCCTTTAACGGTTCGCTTTACAACAATCTCACCGAAATCGCGGCCGATGGCCACATCGTAGGCGATCTCGCTGAGACATTCGAACCGAGCGATGGAGCTAAGAAGTGGGTATTCAAGCTGCGTGATGGGATTACTTTTCATGACGGCAAGAGCCTTACAGTCCAAGATGTTCAAGAATCCATTCGTTATCACATGGGTGAAAAATCCACATCAGGCGCCAAGTCGATCCTCTCGGAAGTTGCCAGTATAGACAAGGATGGGGAGAACAACGTCGTTTTCACGCTAAATGCCGGAAATGCGGATTTTCCCTATTTGATGGCCGATTTTCACTTGTCGATCATGCAAGCAAAACCCGAGGGCGGCATCGATTGGCAGAAAGGCGTCGGCACGGGTGGGTTCATTCTTGAGAATTTCGACCCTGGCTCATCGGTCAAGATGACACGCAACGCCAACTATCACAAGAATAACAAGCCGTACTTCGATGAGTGCGAATTTATCTGCATTAACGATTCAACGGCACGGACTAACGCATTACTTACGTCCGAAGTGGACTACATATTCGATCTCGACGTCAAGAACATGGGCCTGGTCGAGCGTAACCCCGATCTTATGATCGAGCGCGTGCCGAGCTTGCGGCACTTCACGTTCGATATGGATACATCGGCACCGCCATTTAACAACGCAGATGTGCGCTTGGCCTTGAAATACGCCCTCGATCGCGATGAAGTTCTGCGTAAGGTTTTTCTTGGTGAAGGGAAGAAGGGCAACGATTCACCCGTAGCTTCGGCCATGCCCTTCTACAAAAATCCATCGCCGCAATTCGACTACGATGTTGAGAAAGCAAAGGAACATCTGAGAAAAGCTGGCCTGGAGTCTCTTGACGTCAACCTTTCAGTCGCCGATTCGGCATTTCCAGGCTGCATCGAGGCGGCCGTGCTCTATAAGGAGCAAGCTTCCAAGGCCGGGATAAACGTTAATATCGTTCGCGAAGCCGACGACGGTTATTGGGATAACGTCTGGCTAAAAAAGCCATTTAGCGGTGTCGACTGGTACGGCCGTCCCACGTGCGACTGGTTGTTTTCAACAGTGCTCGCATCCGAGGCGCCTTGGAATAGCACCCACTGGAAGAACGCTCGCTTCGACGAACTGCTCATCCAGGCGCGAGCCGAAGTGGATCAGGGAAAACGCGCGTCGCAATACGCGGAAATGCAGCAGATCGTCCACGACGATGGCGGCATGCTTGTCCTGGCCTTCGTCAACTGGAACTACGGCCTTTCGAAGAAGATCGGCCACGGACCAATCGGCGGTATTTTTCCGTGCGACAATTTTCGGATGGCAGAGCGTTGGTGGATGGCGTAGTCCGCAAGCAATCCTCGCCGACCGAAATCGCTTCCTGTCATAAGATCCGCCGCCGCGAAGCTAACCAAGGAACGCCGGTGAATTCGACGAAACATCCTATCGCGCGTATGCTTCTAGAGCGGATAGCGCTTGGGTTTCTCAGCCTCATCATCGTGTCGCTGATAATCTTCCTCGCTGTTAGCATGTTGCCGGGCGACTTCGCATCCTCCATCCTAGGTCGATCAGCGACACCTGAAACAGTGGCCGCCTTGCGAGAGCAGCTTGGCCTCAATCTTCCATGGTACCATCGCTACCTGTCATGGCTTGGCCATGCGTTGACAGGCGATTTCGGCCAATCGTTCTCCGAAAGGCCAGTCGGCCGTATCATAGGTCCTCGTCTGCTCAACACGCTGTATCTTGCGGCACTGACCGCGGTTGTCGCTGTGCCCCTGGCGATTGGCCTTGGCATCGCCGCTGCTCTCTACCGCAATCGATTCCTGGATAGGATGCTCAGCGCCTCAAGCCTTGCGTCGATTTCGATCCCCGAGTTCTTCTTCGCCTACATCGTCATGCTGCTCTTCGCCATAAAGCTGCACTGGTTCCCTTCGCTTTCCAGCATTCGTCCAACCATGCTTTTGAGTGATCAACTCATCCGAATGGTCCTACCTGTCCTCACGCTCACGCTTGTCATCCTGGCGCATATGATGCGTAACACCCGAGCGGCCATCATTGGGGTGATGTCACGTCCTTTCATCGAAATGGCTCAGCTGAAGGGCGAGTCCGCCGCGCGGGTCGTCATCAGGCATGCGCTTCCCAATGTCATCGGACCGATCGCCAGCGTCGTTGCGCTGAACCTGGCTTACCTGGTTGGCGGAGTGGTGGTGATTGAGGTGGTGTTTGTCTACCCCGGTATCGGTCAAACAATGGTCGACGCAGTTCGAAATCGCGACATTCCGGTCATACAGGCCTGCGCCCTGATCTTTGCGGTCACCTACATCTTGCTCAACCTCACAGCCGACATCATCTCGATCGTCAGCAATCCACGCCTTCTTCATCCGCGCTGAATACGATGACCGACATTCAACTTCCAGAGCAACCTCGCGGCTTGCTTGCCGCTGCCAGGTCTCACGTGCGCCGCGCGCCGCCAACTGCCTGGTTCGGCATGGCGATGCTGACCATTTACTTGTCTGCAGCGCTCTTTGCGCCTTTGATCGCACCATATGGAGAATACGATGTAGTATCTCAAACCCCATTTGCGCCGTGGAGCAGTCAATTTATCTTCGGCACCGACCAACTTGGCCGGGACCTGTTCAGCCGCCTGATTTTCGGGGCGCACAATTCGATCAGCATCGCTTTCCTGACAACCAGTCTCGCATTCCTCATTGGCGGCAGCCTCGGCATAGTTGCCGCGACTTTGGGCGGCATCACAGACCAGGTGGTCGGTCGCTTGGTCGATTCGCTGCTATCTATTCCTGACCTGATATTCACGCTCATGCTGCTGGCAATCTTCGGTTCCAGTGTCGTCAATTTGATCCTGATCATCGCAGTGATCGACGCGACGCGCGTCTTTCGACTATCGCGTGCTACAGCACTCAATCTTGTAACGCTGGAATTCGTCGAGGCGGCGCGGGCCCGCGGCGAGAGGGTTCCCTGGATCGTCATCCACGAAATACTCCCCAACATGTTGCCGGTGCTGATCTCCGAATTTGGCATGCGCTTCTGTTTTGTATTTCTGGCCATAGCCGCACTCTCCTTCCTAGGAGTTGGCCTGCCGCCGCCAATGGCCGAATGGGGTTCTATGGTACGCGACAATGCCGCTTTGATCAGCAATGGCGATATCACACCGCTCATCCCCGCCGCAGCGATTGCTCTGCTGACAGTCTCCCTCAATTTTGTAGCAGATTGGTTCCTAAATGAATCGAGCGGTCTTTCCGATGGCGAATAGCATTCGGCCCGTCGAGGCCGACGGTACCGCACTGACGGTATCGGATCTTGTCATTGAGGCAAAAATTGCCAGCCGGTGGCGTGAGATTGTGTCTGGAGTGAGCTTCGTTCTCAAGCGCGGCGAAGTGCTCGGGCTCGTCGGGGAATCTGGCGCCGGCAAATCCACCATCGGCCTTGCCGCCCTTGGCTACGCGCGGCCCGGGTGCCGGATCAAGTCCGGCAAAGTCGTTTTTGACGGCATGAACATTCTCGACTTGTCCGACGCCCATCAGCGCCGGCTGCGAGGGGTGCGCATCGCGTATGTTGCACAAAGTGCCGCAGCTTCTTTCAACCCTGCAATTCGCCTTATTGACCAGATTGTAGAGGCGGCGGTCTCGCGGGGAGGCCAGACGCGACCGCAAGCCGAGACTTATGCCCGGACATTGTTTGAAGCGCTGAGACTGCCAGACCCTCATCTTTTCGGGACCCGCTATCCGCATCAGGTCTCTGGAGGCCAGCTGCAACGCGCAATGGTCGCTATGGCTATGATGTGCAAGCCGGGTCTGATCGTTTTCGACGAGCCAACGACCGCGCTCGATGTAACGACTCAAGTCGACGTGCTGATATCTATCCGAGAGGCCATTCAGCTTTTCGGCGTGGCAGCGCTCTATATCACGCATGACTTGGCTGTTGTCGCCCAGATGGCCGACCGCATCATGGTTTTGCGTCACGGCAAGACCGTCGAAGAAGGCGCCGTCTCCAAAATGTTGGGGCACCCGGAACATCCTTACACCAAGTCGTTGTGGGCCGTTCACAAAATCCCGACGAGGGCTCGGTCCGATGCACCAGCGCTACTCAGTGTAAACGAGATCAGCGCGTTCTACGGATCGTTCCAAGCCCTGCAAAAGGTATCGGCAGTGGTTGGGTATGGCCAGACCCTAGCTGTAGTGGGGGAATCTGGCTCCGGCAAGTCGACTCTCGGCCGCGTAATTGCGGGGCTGAAGGCGCCCGCGAGCGGCACAATATCCTTCAGTGGCAAACCATGCGCCCCGCTGGTGCGTATGCGGTCCAAAGAAACGTTGCGCAAGATCCAGATCATCTATCAGTCGGCCGACACCGCGTTGAACCCACGGCATACTGTGCGCAAAATAATTGGTCGTCCACTGAAGTTCTACCACGGCTTGTCGGGCTCGGTCCGAACAAGGCGTATCGTGGAACTGCTGGAGATGGTGGAGATGGACGCGTCTTACATCGACAGGATGCCCGGGCAGTTGTCGGGCGGTCAGCGTCAGCGCATAGCCATAGCGCGTGCTTTGGCATCTGAGCCCGAGCTAATTGTTTGCGACGAGATCACTTCTGCTCTCGACCAGATCGTTCAAGCGGACATTCTCCAGATGTTGGTCTCGCTACAGCAACAACTCGGCGTGTCCTACCTGTTTATCACACATGATCTCGCCACTGTTCGCGCAATTGCCGACGACGTAATAGTCATGCACCAGGGGATAGTGATTGAACAGGGCCCGAAAGACAGGGTACTGGAGCCGCCCTACCAGCCTTACACCCAACTCCTATTATCCTCGGTGCCGGAAATGACTGCAGATTGGCTCGATGGTGTCGCAGCACTGCGCAAGAGTAAGAAGGGGTGATCTGAGACTGTTCACGCCGGCAACAAGCAAAGTGAGCCCGTCGCGTTTCGGTGCTTCCGCTTGTCTCGGGGAATTGGGGACCACCTGGCCAGCGCCTCGACGCGGCGTCTGCGGCCCGCTGCATTGTCGCTGGACGACTGTGTGCCCTCTTTCCGGATAGTCCGTATAACAGCCCTGCCAACCAAGCGATCGGCATCGAGATGTCGGGGCCAGGCATAGCCCCCTTCCTTCCGTAGTTACTCACCACCAACGATCGGGCGCGGGGCAAAAGAGGGTCCATCGTGATGACGCTGGCGTTGTAGATGAAGAGATCTCTGTTCAAACCGTGCAGGCGAAGCGCTCCGAGACGGAGAACTTCGCCATGACATGGTCGACGCAGCGACGACGACGGGCGGGGCTCAGAAGTTTCCCGAGGCAGCCTCTTTGAGGATCAGCTTCTCGAGCGTCAGGTCCGACACTGCCTTACGCAGCCGGTCGTTCTCTTTCTCCAGATCCTTCAGACGCTTCACCTGATCGCCTTTCAGGCCACCAAACTCCTTGCGCCAGCGGTAATACGTAAACTGCGTCACGCCGATCAAACGGACCGCTTCTCCGACCGAACGACCTTGCGACAACAGAACATCGACCTGGCGCAGCTTCGCCACGATCTCTTCGGGTTTGTGCTTTTTCTGGGGCATTCCAACGTCCTCTCTCAGGCTTAATAGCCTACTTCAGGGAGGACCACTTTTCAGGGGGCAGACCAGGTCGGTGTCGACAGCACGCTCACCGGTCCATAGATTTCCTGAGCGCCGGCAAAGTCCGAGAACACTTGTGGATACATCAGCCATGATGCGACTCGAACTCGGTAAGTTCGAGTCCGAGCTTCTCTTCGATTTCTTTGCGGCCACATGGCAAATCAGCGTCTTCCAGCAAACAACCGGGCCGCACCGTGACCAGCCGCCCGGTCAGGCAAAGTATTCTTTCAGAGAAGCCGCCAGCGGCATTGCCGAGAGACGAGAAAAGAGCTTGGAACTCTGTTCATTAATGATCGGACGGGTTAGCAAATCGAATTTCGACGCCCGCACTTCAGCGCTGGGAAACGTATCTGGTTCGCCCGACGGATCCGCAATCTCCATCGCATGAAGCCTCCCGCGCGCCTCTACTTCCAGTACTGCGCCAAATGGATGATCGCGGCCTTCGAGCGCCGGCTCATGACGAACGCTCACCCGATCCGCAATAACGTCTGCGGTCTCTGCACCAAGGAGGTCGTAGTCGTCCCAGGTGAAGCGTCCGCGCAGAAGCGCGACTGCAGCGGCGAACGGCATTGAAAACTGGCCGTCGACGACGCTGCGAGGACGCCGTTTTACCTCAATTGGATCACCAACCAGCGCGATGCCGTTACGATGAAGGCCAACGCTGATGCGAGTTACATCGTCCGGTTGCCAGTCATGCGCCGATCGAAGTGTCAACAGGCCGTCGACTGCGGCGTGAGTGTAGCGACAGGTCGGATAGGGCTTCAACCCGATCTTCATCGTCTCCCAGGCTATTCCTAGATTGGCGATCGCTCTGTCGGGCAGCGGTTCGTCGCTGTAACCTTTGAGAAACCCGTGCTTCCCCTCCAACGCAGCGGCCGCGCCGATGAAACCTTCGGCGGCAAGCATTGCAGCCATGACGCCCTTCATTGCAGCCTCGCCAACCTGATAGCGCTTATTCCAGGCGCCATTTTCCAGGAATTGCAGGGAGCCTGACGCTTGGCTGGCCGCGACACCAAACGCGGCCTGCATCGCGGCTGCATCGAGCCCCAACAAACGTCCGGCAGATGCGGTAGCGCCGAATATTCCCGCGGTTGCGGTAGGATGGAAGCCCCGCGCGTAATGCGCGGTCGGTTCAAGCGCATTCCCCACTCTGCAACAGACCTCGAAGCCAACAATGACGGCTGCGATCACGTCCTCGCCCTTGGACCCAACGAGTTCGCCGATCGCAAAGGCGGCGGGAACCACTGGGGCGCTCGGATGAAGCGAACTCTTCGCATGCGTATCGTCAAAATCGAGAGAATGACCTAGTGCGCCGTTGAGAAGTGCTGCGGCTGCGGCCCCATACCGCCGATTGAGCCCGAAAACTGTACAAGAATTTGCGCTGGAAAGGCCAAGACGCTCAACCATCGCGAGAATAACGGGAGTCGATTCAGAATCCTGCGCCGCACGCACGATTGAGGCGCAAAAATCGATGATGAGCGCTAGCGCTCGACCGCGCACATCAGGGGGAATGGCAACCCCGCTCGTTTCAGCCGCAAATGCAGCGAGTGTTTCCGTCAATTTCACGGTAGGCGTTCCCATGCGCAAGAATTGTTCTGGAATGAAAAAGCTTATCGTAGAGAGCCCTCCCCTTGCTCCGACGTGGAGAACTCGATCACGCACAACTCCTATCGGCGGTGCCAACCGCCGTGCAAAGGTCGAAAAGTGGCATAGCGGTTATTCACTTCATTGATATCTGCCGATGGAGCGCCGCCTTAAACTCAACTCGGCATCGTCTGCCACTCGCCGCTCTCAGCCATCTGCCCTATCTCGTCGAGCACGAGACTTCGAATCGCGGCAGTTGCACGGGTATCAGTCCGACTTGCCGGCAGGGCCACGACGATCTGGCGGGAGATCGTGGGCTTCACAATGCGATTGATTTTGTAGAGCCGCTGATCCTGCTCTTTGAAAAAAGCTGACAGCGGCAAGACAGTGCATCCCAAGCCGGCAGCAACGAGCTCCTTAAGGACAAGGAAAGAGTCTGCCTCATAACGCACCTGAAGCGACACGCCAGCCTTCGCGGCAGCGGCCTCAACAACCATCCGTAAACCGTGAGGGCGACTCGGCAGGACGAGATTCAATTGCCCCAGCGCCGCAGTTGGAACCGGATCATCCAGCACCGTTCCGCTGGATGGACCGACCAGAAAGAGTTCCTCGAACATGATATCGGTCACACGCAGATGCAAATCGGCGGCCGGACCATAAAGCAGGGCGATGTCAGCCTCACCTCTATGTAGCCAGTCGATCAGGTGACCCGCATATCCCTCCAGAATGCGCAATGACACTTTCGGGAATTCGCGCGCAACGCGCACCGCAATCCTTCCCGCCGCCACATAGCTGACGGAAGGGATACAGCCCAGCACAACTCTGCCACTCGGTTCGGTCGAGAGCGAGCGAGCGTCAGCGACAGCGCTGTCGAGTTGCTGCATCAGCCCGGAGACACGCGAGAGTAGTGCTTCGCCTTGGTCAGTCAACTGCATACCCCGTCCCGAGCGGACAAAGAGGTCGAATCCAACATCCGCCTCCAGCATTCTGATTTGGCGCGAAAGGGCCGGCTGCGCCAAGCGCAGGCGGTCAGACGCGCGGCTCAGCGAGCCGCTTTCGGCTACCATGATGAATGTTCGAAGCTGCTTTAGATCCACGCCATTCGACTTTCTTGATAGCCACTATCGGTTACTTTTATTTTCACCATGCAGCGACCAACGTCTATCCCTAACACGAAACGTTGTTGTGCCGACGTTAGGAGTGGTAACGAAAAAATGGCCGAAAGTGCGAAAGATAATCGAACCGCAGGCGACGCGACCGACAGTTGGCCGGACCGCATCTACTCCTTATTGAGGGAGTGGAAGGTCGCGCAAGTGTCATACGTACCCGATGGCGGTCATGCCAGCTTGATCCGGCTCGTTCATGCGGACCCCTCGATCCGAGCGATCAGTCTCACAACCGAGGAAGAAGGGATTGCCGTGTGCGGTGGCGCGTGGCTGGGAGGTCAGCGCTCGGTCATGCTTATGCAGTCGAGCGGAGTCGGCAACTGCATTAATATGCTCTCGCTGCTGAATGCCTGCCGCTTCCCCTTTCTGACCCTCGTCACCATGCGGGGCGAGTGGGGTGAGTTCAATCCGTGGCAGGTGCCAATGGGCGGAAGGGTCCAGGCATCGTTCGAAATGATGAACGCACATTGTCTGCGCGCCGATGTGGCGGAGGATGTGCATGACGTGGTTCAAGCAGCCGGACGGATGGCCTTCGAGGGCGGAGTTTCAGTTGCGGTCCTGCTGTCGCAGCGCCTGATCGGCGCGAAGGTATTCGTGAAATG
>Ga0209023_10004175_pt1 | contig 16654 bp, 15 predicted proteins | sample LakOneMetagenome_FD_187468 | JGI IMG/M metagenome (GOLD analysis project Ga0209023, IMG submission 187468) | Freshwater and sediment microbial communities from Lake Erie, Canada (SPAdes) (version 2) | ecosystem: Environmental > Aquatic > Freshwater > Lentic | place: Lake Erie, Canada... | reverse complement strand
TAATGCGAGATTGAGTAGTTTTGAGAATTTGCCGTCGAATATCGGCTCGTGTTCCTCGCTCAGACCGATGCTTCGGCGAAACGACTTGTACGGTTCGTACCAGCTATTCAGGCTCAAACGCATCACGCCAAGCAATGCACGGTGCATAAATGCCGGCATCGGACGCAGGTATTCGAGCCATTCCGCAGCCGGGTAAATATTCGGGTCCTCGGACGAAAACATCGAGAGCGGCGCTAGTGTTGCCGATATCCATTTAATGCCTGTTTTCTCAACGAGCGAGGCGGTTGCGTAGACGATCTCGCCGTTGATCAGCAGGTCGGCACCTTCACACGCGGCCCTAAGGTCCTCGTACATGTCGCCGAGATTTGGAAATATCAACTCCTTAATGACCATCTCGGGGCCGGTTTTGGCGTCCATAGTTTTGCGGAGAAGTTCACGGTCGGTCGGGTCGATATTTGGACGCAAAGGACGGAATTCGAGGCCGAGATCGACGACCTTTTCGCGGTAGCCTTCCCAAGTGTTGAGGACGGTGTCGTGGCCGCGTTTTTTAAGTTCGAGGGCGAGAGCGATCATCGGATGCAGATCGCCGAGGCTCCCCATTGTCGCTAAAACAATTCGAGCCATCGCTTATTCATCCACCTCGTCGATCGGTTTCGCGGTCTCGGCGGCAGCATTAAGACGCTGTTTCGCACCAAACCGCACACTCACAAAATACGAACATATCGCCACAATAACCGACGCAAACGTCCGGTCCGTCTCGCCGTTACTATAAAAATAAGCGGCGGCACCGAGCAGAACCACCGCAAAGATCTTTAAACCGATTTCCATTTTTGAGTTTACCTATCTCGCTGCAACGTCCTGAAATCCTTTGCCGCGAAAGAACGAACCGACGGCGCGAAATAGGCGCATGAACAGGCGGACCAGTTTCGGAAAGAACCAGAGGAACGCGATCACAAAAACGGCGAGGATCGACATGATGATGACCGGTGCGAAGACCGCGAGCAATGAGCCGATGAAGGCAATCACGTCTTCGACGATCGAAAGCACCCAGTTTGAGACAGGCTCGGGAGAGAGATTAGCACCGACGCGTAGAGCGGTCTTTGTGCCGTGAGAGCCAAGAGCGAGGCCGCCGCCGACCAGTGCCGCCGGAATATACACGCTCGGATCGAGCTGATTCGTCGCCGCGTACGCCACGACCGCTCCCGCCGGAACGCGGATAAACGTGTGGATCACGTCCCACACGCTGTCAACATACGGTATCTTGTCGGCGAAAAACTCGACCAAGTACAACCCGCCAGCAATGCCGATGATCCACCAGTTATCCAGCGAATCAAGTCCGCCCGGCAGCTTGGTCGCTCCAAATTTTTGCAGCAGCCCAAGCACCGTTACCGTTGCGTAAAGATTGATCCCCGACGTCCACGCGGAACCGAGAGCTAAACTTAATGTTGAGAACCATTCCATGGCTTAACCTTCTTAGCGATCCACCCCGTCACTGCCCATCAGTTTAAGTCCGAATGTATGTGCGAGGGCTTTTTCGACGATATGCATCGATGGAAATGCCCCGATAACTTTGTGAATGAATCTTGTCTGCATAGTTGCGAGACTATCGGTAACGATCACGGAATCGACCTGAAGCCCGCTGAGATTGCCTTCATTGGAGTTTTGCAGGACACCAACCTACTTGGATGTCCTGCACGAGCCATGTTACTGGTTATTAGAGCGACGATTATTTGAGGTAGGCCGGTGCTGAGATGATCGTCCTGAACAACGAGGGCAGGACGCTTTTTAACAGTTTTCAGGTTCGAATTCGGGAACAATGCCAGCACCACATCGCCCTTTTTACATACGGTCATAGATGTCCATTTCGGGTAGTTCCCAGTCCTCTGCAAAAGTTTCAAACGAGGCACGCAACTCAGCGGCATCCTGCCTAGTTATTCCAAGCTCTTCCAGTTTTATCTCTCCTTCGGGAACGTTTTTTTGCCCATTCTCGTCAAGGAAGGTTATTATCACACGCGATTCCATTATTTTTGATGGAGCTTCCAGGACTTCTACCTTTCCATTCCGATAAATACCCTCGACCGTTTGCAGCATAAATCACCTCACGCAAATTCTACCACACAATTACGCTCATTCGTCCTCTTCGGTTCCGGCAGTTTCGTCCTTTTTAAAGCCGAATTTTTCGAGGCGATACTGTAACGTACGGAATGTTAAGCCGAGCAATTTGGCTGATTTTGTGATGTTGTTGTCGGTGCGGTCCATGGCTTGCATTATCAGGCTGCGTTCGACCTCTTCGAAATTGACGCCTTCGGCGGGAAGTTTGAAAAGGTCGTTAGAACTCGCTCCGCTCGTGCCTCGCGTGCCGGTCATTTCGGGCGGGAGGTCTTCGGTGGTGATGGTGTCGTTTTCGCAGAGCAGGATCGCGCGTTCGATGGCGGATTCGAGCTGGCGGACGTTGCCGGGATAGGCGTAATCCTCGAGCAGGCGGCGAGCCGGCGTTTCGAATGTGATCTTTCGGTTGGTGACGCGGGTGTGTTTTTTGACGAAGTAATCGATCAACACCGGAACGTCGGTGCGGCGTTCGCGCAGGGCGGGAAGTTCGATCGACAGAACGTTCAAACGGTAATACAGGTCCTCGCGAAAGCGTTTTTCCTCGACCATGTGGAGCAGATCGCGGTTCGTCGCGGCGACGACGCGGACATCGACGTCGATATCGCGAATGCCGCCGACGCGGCGGATCTGTTTTTCTTGCAAAGCACGCAAAATCTTGGCTTGCAGCGAGATGTCCAGTTCGCCGATCTCGTCTAAAAACAAAGTGCCGTTATGGGCGATCTCGAACAAACCTTTTTTATCGGCGACGGCACCGGTGAATGAGCCTTTTTCGTGACCAAAAAGTTCGGATTCGAGCAGGTTTTCGTTGATCGCGGCACAGTTTACGGCCTGAAATGTCTCGCTCGAACGCAAGCTGTTGGTATGGATCGATCTCGCGATCAACTCTTTGCCGGTGCCGCTTTCGCCGCGGATGAGGACGGTCGAATTCGATTTTGCGATCTTGACGATCAGCTTTTTGACCTTGTCCATCTCGGGTGAGACCGAGATGATCTCGGCGTCGAGTGTCGTTAGTTTTTTGAGTGCCCGCGAGACGGTCGATAGCAGATTTTCACTGTCGTACGGCTTTTGCAGATACTCGAAAGCTCCCAAACGCATCGCGTCCACCGCCGAATCGACCGAGCCGTGGGCCGTGAGCAGAATGACGATGATCGATTTATCAAAATCGGTGAGCTGCTTGAGCAGATCAAGCCCGCTCATGCCGGTCATCTTGAGATCGGTCAAAACAAGGTCAAAATGCCGGTCCGCGACAAACTTCATCGCCGCCTCGCCGGACGAGGCGGTCGTCACGTCGTAGCCTTCGCCCGACAGGATTGTTTCTAGTATTTCTCTTTGATTTTTCTCGTCATCGACGACGAGGATTGATTTTCTTGCCATAAGACTGTTTTACCACAGAGACCACAGAGTAAGATGAGATTTGTCTCAACCTACTTTTCAATGTTTTCAATTACTTTAGTGTCACGGCTAAAATTGTCCCGCGTGACGTCTCCCGAGTCGTTATAATCGGACAAAATAAGCCCGTCGTCTAAACAAAAAGTTAAAGTCTCGTCTGTATAAACCCGATTGCACGAACGGCAAATTCTAACGGGAACCGGCAATCTCAAGATAAATTTCGTTCCTTCGCCCTCGGTTGATTCGACCTCGATCGTGCCGTTGTGGATGTCGACTATTTTATGGACGATCGCGAGGCCGAGGCCGGTGCCGGTTTCTTTGGTTGAGAAATACGGCTCGAATATCTTTGAGAGGTTTTCGGCCGGGATGCCGTTGCCTGTGTCTGTGACCTCGAACCGCACAAAGCCGTCGTCCGGCGATATTTTGACGCTCAGATGGCCGCCTTCGCTGCCCATCGACTGGACGGCGTTGATGAATAGGTTGTTGAAAACCGAACGCAGAAATTCGGGGTCGCCCATTATCTGTGGCACATTTTCGTGTTCCACGACGCCGATCTTGATGTTGTTTTCGGCGGCCTGTGCCTCGACGATGCGGAGCGAATCCTCGACGATCTGTCGGGCGTTTACGGCACGCAGGTTGGCGTTGGCAGGACGCGAGTAGTTCAGAAAATCGGAGATCTGCGAATTGATTCGCGCGACCTCGTCTTTTAATTGCGAGGTCAGCTTGTCAAATTTCTCGCGTTTTTCGGCGTCCTCGGGTGCGTATTTCGAACGCAGATGGTCGAGCGTCAGGTTGATATAGTTGAGCGGATTGCGTATCTCGTGGGCAATGGCCGAACCGAGACGGCCGACGACGGCGCTTTTTTCGGCTTGTTGAAGTTGGGCTTCGAGGTCTCGTTTTTTGCCGAGTTCGGCGGTCATTTCGTTAAAATTACCGCCAAGCCGGCCGAGTTCGTCGCGGCGGTTCTGCGGCACGCGAACCGTTAGATCGCCGTCTGCAACATGCTTTGCCGCAGCCGAAAGATCGGATATCGGCCGCGAGAAACGCCACACCAGCCAAAATGTGATCAGCGACGAGACAAGCAAAACTCCGAGCGTGTAAACCAGCGGCTGTGCGGCGCGCCAAGCGGCTTTACTCTTGTCGTTTTTGAGCAGGACCATCACGTACCAGCGGCCTTTGCTGGTCTCGATCGGGATGGCGTGGGCCTCGTCATCGTCGTTTGTGTTGAGGTCGGCCTTGTTGTTCGGGAACTGTTTTAGATCATCGCCGAGACGGCTGGCTTCCATCAAGACCGGCAGGTCTTTCAGCTCGGAGAGCTTACGAAATTCGGCAAAGCCATTGACAAATTTGGGTGCGTACTCGGGATTGAGGCTGTCCGAGATCCGCCATTCATTATCGACGATAATTACGTCCTTTATTCGTTCGGTTGCTGCTTCGTCAAAAAAGGTCTGATCGTCGCGTTTGATCAGATCTTCCATATATTCGCTCGACGTGATTCCGTTCGAACCGATCGCAATACCGGCGACGAGAGCTCGTGTCTGTGCCTCGCTCAGATCGTTATTCTGACGTTGCGTGATGAGGTTGAGGTAATACTGCACGCCGAGCGTTGTGATCAGCAAAAATGCGAGTATCAGCAAAAGCCGTCCGCGAAATGTGTTTAGAAACGTCATCGATCTGAGAAACCGCGATCTTTAATACCGCTTGCCACGTGCGTCGGTTGAATGTTATAGTTTTCGTTAGTTTGAACGCAAATTCCTGATCCGACTTAATTCAGGGCAACGGATCGAGTTTTCGCTCTTTCCTCAAACACTTCTCCAAATCCAATTAGTACGAGGTAAAGCATGAAATTTATGTTCCCCGAAAAATTCCGTTTAGTTTCGCTGGTGGCGATACTTGCGGTTATTTTTACTGTTTCGTTTGATTCCGCTGCGCAAACGCGAAAGCCGGCCGATAAAAAAGCCGCAAGTAAGGCAAGCTCAAAGAAAGCCGCCGACATTAAGAAGGCGACAGCAAAGGCAAAGGATGCCAAGAAAGATAAACGGAAAGAAAAGGAACAAGCAAAAAACACTCGTGATAAGGACGACAAAGCAAAGCGCGCGGAAGCCAAAATTAAGAAAGATCCCAAGAAGTTAGCCGAAGCAAAAAAAGCTGACGCGGAACGCCGACGCAAAGAAGAGGAACGCCGTCAGGCCGCACTCGCCGAACAGCGCCGCCGCGAACAAGCCCGCCGCGAAGCGATCGCCCGTCAGCAGGCGTTTATTCGCGGACTCAGAACCGAAACCGAAACAAATATCGCCAACGATAAGACCGAGGGCGAAGACCTCGCGGTTCGCAACGTTGCGATCAACGCGCTTGGCGGTCATGCCGGTTCGGTGGTCGTGATGGAGGCTCAAACAGGCAAAGTTTTGACGATAGTCAATCAGAATTGGGCGGTCCGCAGTACGATCAGGCCGTGTTCAACAATTAAACTAGTCACCGCCGCTGCCGGTTTGAACGAAGGCGTTATCAGCAAAGAGGACGGTTCGATCCGCAATGCCTCGACGCGACGACATCTCGACGACGCGATCGCGTTTTCGGACAATGGATATTTTCAGCGTGCAGGTGCGAGCATTGGCAATCAAAAGCTCGTCGAATATGGTCGCCAACTGGGGCTTGGCGCTCCGACCGGCATTAACCTCGAAGGCGAGGCCCCGGGACGGTTGCCGATTAACAATAATAACGCGCGGATCTATTCGCATGGCGACGACACCGAAGTTTCGACCATCCAACTCGCCGTGATGGCCGCCGCGATCACAAACGGCGGCAACCGCGTCTTGCCGCGTATCCCGCGAAACGATGTCGAGCAGGCGAGATTTCAAACATTTTACAAAGCAAAGGTCGAACTGCCGCAGCAGAATGTCCGCCGTATGATCCCGGGAATGATGGGTGCCGCGGCATACGGAACGGCTCGCCGCAATATGGATCAGAATCTCGGCGTAGCCGGGAAGACGGGTTCGTGCATTGATAAGGGCTCGTGGGTCGGCCTGTTTACGTCGGTCGCACCGATCGAGCAGCCCAAATACGCCGTCGCCGTAATTACCCGCGGCCCGAGCGAGCGCGGCCGAGTCGCCGCCGGTGTCGCTGCCAGAATATATTCGTCACTCGCCCCGCAGATCGTTCGCACGGACCGCAACCTAGCGCAGACCGAATTTCACATTCAGCCTAAAAACAACGTTACAACAGCGGTCGCCGCAAAAGGCGATGATGAGGACGAGGATGAAACCGAGGCAAACACAGGCGATATCGCGGATGCGAACGATGTTCGCGATGACAAACGAAATGTGATCGTCGTGCCAAATGCTCCAAAAGCGGAGAAAAAGCTGATCCAGAGAACGGGCAGTTCGCAGCCGACATTTCCACCGGTCGTTATCACCTATTCCAAGGACGGCAAAACGACGACGCTGATCAACGATCAACAGAACAAAAAACGTGAACGGCTGGTCAAGCCGCAGTAGCGTGAAATACCCGACAAAAAAGGGTTTTTACAAAAGCACCAAAACATTTTCGGTCAAAAATGCTTATTGGTGCCTTTTGTTTTACGTGTTAACCGTTTTTCGCTTGACACAAATGCGAAAACTACGGGATTATTTACCTTTCTTACCGCATGCCTGAGTTTTAAATATTGTCGCTCACGGACAATATAGGCTCGCGAAGGATTGCAACTATTTCAAATTCGCAATCATCTGATTTCACGCGAAACCGATATGACGGTTGCCGCGAATTAAAATACACGCCGACAGGATTTGGCGGAGGAACGAACTAAATGAAAACGATCTACAGACAATTATTTTTTGGTGCGATTTTAGCGGTGGCCGTGGCCGCCGGTTCAATTGCCGCAACTGCCCAAACCGCAACCCCGGACCCTTGCGAACCGGCTGTCGCGGCGTACACGGAGTGGACAAAGCTTTTCGAACTTAAGGATTTGCCGAGCCGCAAGTCAGCGGTAGAAAAGGGCAAGGATATCGTTTCAAAGTACGCCAACTGTGAAGCGGTCAAGGATGGAGTCAAATATATCAGCGACAGCCTGCCTGGTATGGAAGCTGCCATTAAAAGGATCGAGGAAAAGGGTTACGAGACTGTGTTATTGAAGAGATTTGATGATTCCATGAAGGCAAAAAACTGGGATGAAGTTTACGCCTCAGGCAAGGAAGTCATTTCTAAGTATGTCGATGTCGAAGTCAATTCTTCGGACACTCCCGAAGTGCAGAAGCAGAAAAAGGATAGAGCGGATAAATATCGAGCTGCGAAGCTGGTTCTTGGCTCGATAGGCCTTGATGAAACCGGAAAGACCCCTAGCAATACTAAGTGGAATGACGATACGATAAAATACGCCAAAGCATCGATTGCGGATATTGAAGCTGGCAAAACATTTGCCGCTTGGGGAGTGTCTCCGTTTTCATATAAAGGCAAAGAGGACGCACTTGGCTGGATGAACTACACCATCGGTTTTATTCTTTTCAACGACAAAAAAGACAAGAAGGGTGCTTCTGACTACATGTTCAAGGCATCGCAGGTCGGTCCGGAAACGAAGGTCAATCCCGTCGTTTACACAACGCTTGCTTCGTTCTATATAACTGACCTGAATAAGAACATCGAGGAACTCAAAGCATTGCCGGGACCGGCTGACGGCGATACCCCTGAGGTCAAAGAGCAGAAATTCCAGGCGATCAAGTCCAAGACCGGAATGGTCAACGGCGCGGCAGAGCGTGTGATGGACGCGTACGCTCGTGCGTACAATTTTGCTCCAGTTGCCAATAAAGCTTACCGCGACGGCGTGAAAGCGAGTTTTAAGCAGATCTATGACATCCGTTTCCAGAAACCCGATGCGGCCACGCCAACGGTTGATGCGTGGATAACGTCGGCTGCGGCAAAACCGCTCGTGAATCCCGCAACGCCGATATCGCCGGTGATCGATCCTGAAAAGACGTCGACGGCAACGACGCCTACCACGACGACGACCGTCAAACCGGGAACGACGACGGTCAAGCCGGGAACGCCAGCCGGTTCGACGACGGTAAAACCGGCCGGGCCGGGAACCAAGCCGGCTCCGGCGGGTGCGAAGCCAGGTGTTGCAACGGCAAAGAAAAAGCCGACCAAATAACTCGTGATTTTGTCTAGATGATCGGGCCGAACGCTTATTTCATAGGCGTTCGGCTTTCTTTTTCGGCCTAATCTAAATAGAATTAGGGTTTATGTCCGCTACTCTTGCAAAGCTCGAAAATCTGACCGGCCACAAGTTTGCCGATCTCGCTTTGCTCGAACGCGCCGTCACGCACCGCTCGTGGGCGTTTGAAAATCTGCCGACCGCGTCTGACGAAGAGATTAGGGCAATCGAGAACGAGTCGCTGGAGTTTGTCGGCGATTCGGTTTTGGGTCTTGCAATCGCGGAGCAGGTATTTCGGAGCAATCCGACACTTAGCGAAGGCGATCTGACGTTGATGAAACATCATCTGGTCAGCACGGTGACGCTCGCGAAGATCGCCGGCGGCCTCGATCTTGGCCAATACATCCGCGTCGGTCGAGGCGAAGAGAAAACGGGCGGACGCAAGAAACAGGCTTTGCTCGCCAACACATTGGAGGCGATCATCGGGGCGATATTTTTTGACGGCGGGTATATCAAGGCGAGGGCATTTATTGGCAAGATATTTGCCGAAGAGCTAAAGACCGCGACGCCGAAAAGTTCGCTCGATTATAAAACGATGCTGCAAGAGCGGCTGCAGGCTGAAAAACTCGTCGCGCCAAGCTACAATGTCATGAGTGTGGAAGGCCCGCCTCACCTGCGCGTCTTTCATGTCGAAGCGGTTTGGGCGGGCGGCAAGGCTAGGGGGCACGGGCGTTCGATCAAGGCCGCCGAGATGATGGCCGCAAACGAGGCACTCGCAGAATTGTCCGCCGCAAAACAAACGAAACAAGCCGGTTGAGTCAGACGTAATTTGTTCCGATTATGAGCACAGAAGAAAAAGAGATAACCGAAACCAGCGAGCCCAAACCGACCGGGCCGCCGAAATCGACTCCGCGCGAATATTTTGAATCGTTTGTCGTCACGCTGGTAATGGCGATATTCGGCATGACATTTATTTTGCAGGCGGTGACGGTCCCGACCGGGTCGATGCAGAACACGATCCTCGTCGGCGATTATCTGCTCGTAAATAAGTTTATGTTTACGCCCGGCGGCGGCAGTTCGCTGCCGTTTTTGCCGCAGCGTGAGATCGAGCGTGGTGATATCATCGTCTTTAAGTATCCGGGCAATAAGATCCATCCAGAAAACGACAGTTCGCGAAAGATCATTCCGTACCAGATAAATTACGTTAAAAGAGTGATCGGCCTGCCGGGTGACAAGGTGGAATTTCGTGACAATCAGGTCTTTATCAACGACCAGTTACTGCCGGAACATCGCATGATCGGCAGTGCGCCGGACGATAAATCGGCGCTGACGGTGTCCGAATTTGAAGAGCGAAAACCCGACGAAAAATACACCGTCTATTACGCTAAGGACAAAATGGATGCGATTCTGGCGGGGCAGCAGATCACGCGCCGCGGCTACGAGTTTGGCGTCGCCGGTAAACCGATGGTTGTGCCGCCAAACAGCTTTTTTGTGATGGGCGACAGCCGCGACAACAGCGAGGACAGCCGCTATTGGGGATTTGTGCCGCGTGACCTGATCATCGGGCGGGCGATGTTTGTCTACTGGTCGTGTGATCGCGGGGCCTCGGACGGAAGCTCTTTTGGCTGCCTCACGCATCCCCGCCTGAGCCGGATCGGGCATTTTGTGAAATAGTTCCACATTGTTTTTTAGATGCAGCTAAAACTTAGCAAAGAAGTTTCCGACGCCGTACGTAGTGGTCGTCCCGTTGTGGCGCTCGAATCGACCGTTATCGCCCACGGACTGCCGTACCCGCAGAATATTGAAACGGCGATAAAACTCGAAGAGATTGTTCGCGAAGACGGTGCGGTTCCGGCGACGATCGCCGTGTTTGGCGGCGAATTTTACGTTGGGCTTTCGAGCGAGCAGATCGAGCAGCTCGCGACTCGCAAAGACATCCGCAAGATCTCACGCCGCGATCTCCCGATCGCTGTCGCTAACAAACTAGACTGTGCGACTACGGTCGCGACGACGACGTTTATTGCCCATTTGGCGGGAATCAGGGTGTTTGCGACCGGCGGTATCGGAGGTGTGCATCGCGGTTTTGAGGCTGACATCTCGGCCGATCTGCCCGAACTTGCACAGACGCCGATCACGGTAGTTTGTTCGGGCGCAAAGATCGTGCTCGATCTGCCGCGAACGCGCGAGTGGCTGGAGACGAATGGCATCACGGTGCTTGGATGGCAGTGCGACGAGCTGCCGGCGTTTTACTCACGCTCCAGCGGCCTCGCGATCGATGAACGCGTCGAAAACGCTGCTGACGTTGCGAAAGTCGCGACGGCGCGGGATGAGCTTGGGCTCCAAAATTCGATCCTCCTGACCGTGCCGATACCGCAGGAATTTGAGATCGATCGCGACGAACTCGACTCGATCCTCGCTGACGCCTTAAAACTCGCCGACGAACGCGGCGTGCTCGGCAAAGAGATCACGCCTTTTCTGCTCTCGCAAATGTCCGAGCGAAGCGGCGGCCGGACGCTGACCGCGAATATCGCTTTGTTAGAAAATAACGCCCGCGTCGCGGCTTCAGTCGCCATAGCCATCGCAAATGGAAATCAAGATTGACGATCTGACCGATCCGCGAATTCACGAACTCCTCAACGAGCACTTAAATAGTTTGAGGGCGATCTCGCCGCCGGAGAGCGTCCACGCTCTCGATCTCGACAAGCTGCGTTTACCTGAAATTACTTTTTGGTCGGCGTGGGAAGGTGATGAATTGCTCGGCTGCGGAGCATTGAAAGAGCTCGACGCAATGCACGCCGAGGTGAAATCAATGCGAACCGCGACAGCACATCTGCGAAAGGGTGTTGCTCGAAAAATATTGGCTCACATTCTAGACGAAGCAACGCGTCGCGAATACAGTCGCATCAGTCTCGAAACCGGTTCACAGGGCGAATTCGAGCCGGCACGGCAGCTTTATGCGAGTTTTGGATTTGAATTCTGCTCTCCCTTTGCGGATTACATCGACGACCCGAACAGCGTCTTTATGACCAAAGCGATCTGAGCACTTACTTCGCCGTGGTCTTTTCCATCTTGGCTTTTAGCGAATCGATACGTTTTTGCGCCTCGGCCGCCTCGGGTGTGCCGGGGTATTTTTTGATGATCTCGGCCCAACTGCCACCGTCGTAATGGTATTGTTTGGTCGCGGAATTAAAGAGAAAGATCACGCCGAGTTTGCGATAGCGGTCGAGACTTACGTAGTTGAGATAGTAACTGTGCAGCGGAGCTGCGGACGCGGCCATTTCGCCGCGTTTTAGCTTGCTCGTCGCATCCTTTGACAGCTTGGCGGCGATCTCTTCGATCACATCGCCGTAGAGGAGAAGGGTTGCGCTGCGGAATTTGGATTCGGGATAGAGTGCAAAATACTGGTTTGCGGCCTCGATCTGATCGTAGCCGTCGAGGGCCTGGACGAGGCGTGCAAGGCGTTCGTCGTCGCCGGGGCGGAATTTTCCAAAGACCGCATCGGCCTGCACCCAGCCAAAGCTCGTCGGCGGTGCCGCGACCTTGTAAAATTTAACGCCGTCGGCCTCCGAAACACCCAAGATCTGAACATTTCGCCCACGCTGCATGCGGTGGATCGGCACGCTGTAAAGACTCGGTTCCTGCCGTAATACAGACAGAGTCTCGTCAACAACGACACCATTTTTGCCCAGCTCGGCTGATCTTACGGTTGCCGCCGGACGCGGCTTTGTTTGGGCGGTTGGCTTTTTTGTTTGAGCGCTGGCTACGCCGCAGAACGCGGCCGTAGCTAGTAAAAGTGTGGAAAGTAGAGGGAGTTTCATAACGTTCCCGTTCGATCAGAGAATTTATTTTAGCCGTTTATCGGCCTGCTTTATCTTGTCCTGCATCGGAGCGTGATGAAAATGGCAGATCGCGATCGCGAGAGCGTCGGCCGCGTCGTGCGGTGTCGGGATAGTTTTCATCCTCAACAAGATCTTGACCATTTGCTGCACTTGATGCTTTTCGGCGTTGCCATGGCCGACGACGGTTTGTTTTATCAAACGCGGAGCGTATTCGGCGATCGCCATGCCGCGTTGCTCGGCGAGCAATAACATCAGCCCGCGAACTTGACCGAGTTTCAAAGCGACACCGACATTTACCGCGTAAAACGTATCTTCGACCGACAAAACGTCCGGCGAATGCAATGCCATCAGATCGGCGACGGCGTCGTAGATATTGTGCAGGCGTTTCGAAAACGCATCGCGCGTGTTCGATTTGACCGTGCCAAAATCCACCAGCGTGTATTTGGTTCCGGTGCCGTCGACCACACCCCAACCGAGCGTTTCACTGCCCGGATCGATTCCTAAAACACGCATTTTCGTTTACCGCTTATTCGATTTAGACAAGATACTTCAAACTTTAATTTAAACGCAAGTGGATAGAAAAGAAAGTAAATTAACCGCAGATGACGCGGATCAAAGGCGGATGAAGACAGATAGGTCGGGAAAAACAAATATTTAAATAAATCTGCACTATCTGCGTTATCTGCGGTTAATTTCGATTTGTGTATTCTCGACTTCCCGCTAAACCCACTTGCCCGTCCAACATTTGTAAAAATCCCGGGATATTCTTATCATCAATAGTTACGCCGCCCCTCGCGAAATTATAAATGGAGAATCAGCCTCAAGATTCGAGTGTCTTGGAATCGGTCCGTACCTTGCTGACGGGTGCGATCGATTATGCAGGTTTGTTCCCGCCGTCGGGCGTTTCGATGCCCGAGGCGGTGTTGAACTACGCGACGTATCGCAACAGCAATTATAGCTGGATGCTCGGCCGTTTTATTGTCGGCGTCGGGCGTTTGAACGACTTTTACGAGGCGGCGAAAGATTTTGTGTCGCGCGATGCTGAGCGTGGCTGGCGGGTGGCGGTTGTGGCGAGCGATGATCTGTATGATACGCTGCGGATCGTGGAGGATTTTAACGCGGCGAATTCGCCCGGAATGATCTGCGACACGATCGAGATGAAGGCCGATACGAGGTTTCAGATCGAGACCGTCACCGAACACCTGCCGCGCGGTGTCACTGTCTATTTCGAACTCGACCCGAACAAAGATCTCGCTGATCTGCTGGCGCTGGTCGCTATCGCGGGCCAGCGGGCGAAGATCCGGACGGGCGGCGTGACGACGGCGGCGTTTCCGAAATCGGCGGACATCGTGCGGTTTGTAAAGGCGTGCGTCGCGGCGAATGTGCCGTTCAAAGCGACCGCCGGGCTGCATCATCCGATCCGATGTTTTCGCCCGCTGACTTACGAAGAAAACAGCGCTAAAGGCACGATGCACGGCTTTCTGAATTTGTTCCTGATGACCGGTTTCGCGGTCGAAGGCTATCGCCGCAGTTTTCTCGAAGACGTGATGGAAGAGGAATTCAGCGAGGTGTTCGAGTTCGACGCGAACGGCGTCAAGTGGCGTCACGAATTCGTTCTGACCAACCATCAGCTCGCTCGTCTCCGCAAGCTCGGCATCCAGTCGTTCGGCTCATGCTCATTCGACGAACCGATCGCCGATCTGCAGAGCCTCGGGATCTTATAACGCGGAATAACGCGGAAATACGACCGGTTGGGGGCGTGTGCTTAATTTTGTAAGATTCTATGGCGAGAAAACTCGCCTGTCGCGTAGAAAAGTCATTCTACGGCCGGAAAAGTCATTCTACGGCGAGAAATGTCATTCTACGGCCGGAAAAGTCATTCTACGGCGAGAAATTTCAATTCCACAGCGGGAAATGTCATTCTACGGCCGGAAAAGTCATTCTACAGCGAGAAATGTCATTCTACGTCCGGAAAAGTCATTCTACGGCGAGAAAAGTCATTCGCACGATCAGAATGGTGGTAAACAGCGATAAAATTGATCTATGACATACGAAATTAACGAAACCCACGACCCGAACCTCAAAAGCTGGGTCGAATCCGCCAACGATCCGAATACGGACTTTCCGATACAGAATTTGCCGATTTGCTGGTACTTTAATATCGATGATTCGGAGCAAATGGAACGTGCTGGAGTCATTATCGGTGACATGGTTCTCGATCTCCAAGAGTGTCTTTACGATGATCTCTTAGCAAAAAAAGGCTCGGCCGAATATCAGACCATCTCCGGCTATACTTCATCAAACTCGCTCAACTGGGCCGTGTTGACGACCACCCAAGCTGCCAATAAATGGATGCGCAGAAAACTCGTAGAATTGCTTAGTGAATCTTCTTCACCTAGCGCCCAAAATCTTCTACGAAAAAATATGCTTCCACTTTCCCAAGTGGAGTTTCGTGTTCCGCTGAATATTTCCAATTACACCGACTTCTACTGCTCGATCTATCATGCGACGAATGTGGGGTCGATGTTTCGGCCGGACAATCCTTTGCTGCCGAATTATAAATATGTGCCGATCGGGTATCACGGGCGGGCTTCGTCGATCGTGATCTCGGGGACGGAGATAAAGCGGCCTAAGGGGCAGAACCGGACGGATCAGGAAGCTCCGCCGGTGTTTATCCCGTGCAAGAGCCTCGATTACGAGATGGAGGTCGGGTTTTTTGTCGGGCAGGGGAATGAGCTTGGCACGTCGATCCCGATCGGTGAGGCGGAGAAACATATCTTCGGGCTGTGCCTCGTCAACGACTGGTCCGCCCGCGACATACAGGCGTGGGAATACCAGCCGCTGGGGCCGTTCCTCGCGAAGAATTTCGCCACGACCATCTCGCCCTTCGTCGTCACGATGGAAGCCCTCGCACCGTTTCGGACAAAGGCTTTCGAACGCGAAGAAGGCGATCCGGCTCCGCTGCCGTATCTTGCTGATGATAACAACGAGAAATTCGGCGGCATCGACATCAATCTTGAGGTCTTTATCCAGACGGAGAAGATGCTTAATGAAAAGATCGAACCTTTCTTATTGAGCAAGTCCAACATGAAGGACCTTTACTGGACGATCGGCCAGATGCTCACGCACCACGCCTCCGGCGGCTGCAACCTCCAAACAGGCGACCTCATCGCCACCGGCACCATCTCCGGCAAGGAAAAGAGCGAACGCGGCTCCATGCTCGAACTCTCCTGGCGTGGCACCGAACCCATCGAACTCCCGTCCGGCGAAACCCGCCGCTTCCTCGAAGACGGCGACGAAATAATCATGAAAGGCTACTGTGAACGCGAAGGGTTCAGAAGAATAGGCTTCGGCGAATGCCGGGGAAGAATTCTATCGGCGGATCAGGAAGGTTAAACGCAGAGACCGCAGTGGACGCGGAGTAAGAAGAAATAAGACCGCATCTTTTTTCTTTGCGTCCTCTGCGATCTCTGCGTTTAATTTCTTCGTCTGCTAAAATTCAAGTGTGAAAGCAGCACCAGCTTATTCTGAAATTGCCGTCCGGCGTGTCGCTTCGGGCGAAGCGAGCGTCGATTTTGACGACGTTCTCGCGATCGAAGAGCCGCTTGAGATACGCATCGGTTTCAAATTAAATGGCAAGGCGGAGCATCGGACGATCTCTATCACTATGCGGACGCCGGGCGACGACGGCGACCTCGCGGCTGGTTTTTTGTTTACCGAGGGCATTCTGACTTCTCCCGATCAGATCAAGCAGATACGGCATTGCGGCCTCAAGATCGGGAATGGAAAGGGCCCGCTCGATCGTGCCACCGCACTCAATTCCAACACCATCCGAGTCGATCTGAGCGACGGTGTCGAGGTTGATCTTAAGCGGCTCGAACGTCATTTTTACACAACCTCAAGCTGCGGTGTGTGCGGGAAATCTTCGATCGAGGCTCTGCAGACGGGCGTTCGAAAACTGGAAAACGACGATTTTCGAATCTCGCCCGATGTTATCCATGCTCTGAATGCAAAGCTGCTTGAGGCTCAAACCACTTTTGAAAAGACCGGCGGGCTTCATGCGTCGGTTATCTTCGATCTTGACGGCACGGTCGACACAATCGCCGAAGACGTCGGCCGCCACAACGCCCTCGACAAGGTCGTCGGCCGCAAATTCATGGCTGGCGAAACGCCG
>Ga0209023_10004174_pt1 | contig 16656 bp, 17 predicted proteins | sample LakOneMetagenome_FD_187468 | JGI IMG/M metagenome (GOLD analysis project Ga0209023, IMG submission 187468) | Freshwater and sediment microbial communities from Lake Erie, Canada (SPAdes) (version 2) | ecosystem: Environmental > Aquatic > Freshwater > Lentic | place: Lake Erie, Canada... | reverse complement strand
CCTTTACCGAAAGTGAATATCTTACTCTTCTTATTCTTCCGTTACTTATATCCGCAATATAAAGGTTACCAAAGCTATTTACTGCAATACACCCTGGATTATTCAATTGTGCATCAACCGCTGGCCCTCCGTCTCCGGAATATCCAACCGTACCTGTGCCGGCAACAGTGGTAATAATGCCCGCACCGTCCACTTTACGTATTCGTTGGTTTACTTCATCAGCTATGTATATATTACCCTCTTTATCAATGGCCACATCTCTTGCATAATTAAGTTGAGCAATTGTTGCCGGTATATTATCACCATTGTAACCGGATGAACTACAACCAGCAACAGTTATTATTTTTCCTCCGGGTGTTACTTTCCGTATGCGCTCATTACCTTTATCAGCAACATAAATATTGCCGCCCCCATCCAGAGCAATACCCATTGGGTAATTCAGTTGCGCATCAGTTGCAGGTATATCATCCCCGTTATATCCGCCAGAGCCGGTACCGGCAATAGTACTGATAATACCATCTTTTGTTACTTTACTGATGCAATGATTAAAACTTTCCGCGAAATAGATAGTGCCCTCGCTATCGACTGCAATGCCATCCGGCGACCAAATACTCACGTGGGCAGCTACGGCTTCATGAGTTAAATCTCTCCCTGCCCCCCCCCCGGCAATAGTAGTGATTATGCCGCTCGGGCTAACCTTTTTTATTCTATTACTAATATTTTCGCTGATATATACATTCCCTTCTCGGTCAACAGCAACCGCAGCTGGAGCATCTATACCACTACCAGCTATTGTAGTAATAATGCCTGATGCATCTATCTTGCGTACAACATTATGAACAATATCACCAAAGTATATGTTACCTGCAGTATCCGTTGTCAATCCGGCAGGCATAATAGCGGCATCTAATGCAAGGCCGCCATCGCCGGTATAGCCATTTACACCTATACCAGCCACCGTAGTAATTACCTGCGCATGCATATGCAAAGCACAAATAACAGCAGCAATGGTAAGTATAAAATTGTATCGTTTTTTCATGTTTATAAGTACATAAATATAATGATTATTATTTTCCGTACTAGCCGAATCTCCCACTTACTGGTCGAAGCGTCCGCTTCGACCTAACATACCCAAGCGTCTCGCTTGCATCCGGCAAATACAAAAAATCATTCGCCATACAGCACCAATAATCAGCCCAAACTCACGCCAGCAGGGCAAACTATTTTCTATGATACTACCGAAAACGCTATATCATAGAAATTTCCCCTTGTTAGTTCCATATTCCCTCACGAACTTTGTAAGCGGGTATGTAGTTTTCGCTCCTTGTAAAGTAATATCAGGATTATCGAACCAAGGTGTAAACTAATTTAGGGACGAAGAAGATGTCAACCCGCAATTTCCATCAACTTTGTCATCCTGAGCTTTGTCGAAGGGCCGCAATAACCGGAAATAAGCGGAAGTCGAATCGGAAGTGGCGAGTTCGGTGAAAGATAATTTGTGAATGGTTTTAAGATTATTTCAGATAGTAGAGACGTTGCACTGCAACGTCTTGATGGCAGCAAAAAAATTGCGGTTCGCCGTAAAATCCCGCAGCAATCCCGCAATTCCCGCAAAATAAAACGTTGATTATCAACACCAATCGAAAATCAGCATTTTATTCCCGCAATCCCGCAAAAACGCGATTGGCCGACAAAAAGGATGCGATGTAATATAGAGCAGCTGGGTTAACCTAACTATGACTCCAGCAAAAACCGGAAGTAATAGGAAATGTTGCGATGGAAGTCCCCCGGAACAAGGTCCCGCAGAATTGCGGGAGGGGCGGAGGGGTTTTACTGTTGGCTGATGCCTATAGAGGTAATGATAGTATAGTTAACAAAGCGCTGCAGCACATTCATATTGTCTATATAACTTATCGAGCGGGCCTTGGAATGAGCATACAATATAGCGTCACCCGCATCTGATAATATAAGGTCAAAGTTGCCGTTGGAGAAGCTGCTGGTTTCTATCTGGCGAAAACCGAGTTCCCTGAGTGCCTCTGATGTTATATGCGTATCAAACTCCTGCGAACGGTTCATAATAATTAATTTATAACACTAAATATATCAATACCGTGCCAACCCATAAAATAGTTATCTTTATTTTACTTTATTAAAATGACACCCATGAAAAAAGCAGACCTTAAAAAAGAGATGGAAGACTCCTTCGCCGAGATGGAAACCCTGCTCCAAAAAGCAAGCTATGCACTCAGCATAGCCAAAAAATATCCTGATACAGAATCAATAGTGGTGGAAGCAGATGAGATGATGAAGCAGTGGTCTAAAGTGGCAAAGAAGTATGTAGCGGCCTCAAAGGCTTATCACAATATGACCTTTGGTAAAATGCCCATCTAGTTGTTACCAACCATTATCTATAATTTGCCCATCTGGCATATTCACCGGAAAGCCACTTACCCTGAAACAAAGAACCTCCGCCTGATGGCGAAGGTTCTGTAAATATAAATACTATGAAAATCCAAATTCCTAATTACAAATTCCTAATCCCTCAAAAAGGAATTATCCCTGCAACGCAGCAGCACCGCTCACGATTTCCGTAAGCTCTGTAGTGATGGCCGCCTGGCGTGCTCGGTTGTAGCTGATCTTCAGTGATTTCAGCAACTCGTTTGCGTTCTCGCTCGCCTTATCCATCGCGGTCATACGCGCACCATGCTCTGATGCATTGGCATCCAGCACTGCCTTGTACACCTGAGTATTCAGTATCTTAGGCATCAGCTCCTGCAGCAGCACACCCATAGATGGCTCGAAGATGAAGTCGGTGCTCTTGTCACCTTTCTTCTTCTCGGTCTTAGGTATCGGCAGGTAAGGCTCAGAGATGAACACCTGTGTAGCTGCGTTCTTGAACTGGCTGTATACCAGCTCCACACGGTCATATTCCTTATTCAGGAAAGCCTGCTGTGCATATACCGCTGCGCGGCGAACATTATCGAAAGCAAGGTCAGAGAATATGGACCAGAATTCGTCTACTACTTTGTAGTTGTTACGCACAAAGTATTCGTAGCCCTTCTTGCCTATAGGCAGTATAGTTACATTGCCTTTTGCATGTTGCGCAGCATACTTTGTAGTGATCACCTCGCGGGTAAGCTTGATGACATATGCATTGTAACCACCGCAAAGGCCACGGTCACTGGTAATAGGTATCATAAGCACACGCTCAGCAGGGCGCTCGTCTGCCAGTGGCATACTTACGTCTGATGATGAACCGCTTACTATATTGCTCAGCATTTCCTGCAGCTTCTTAGAGTATGGGCGCATCTGGATAATAGAATCCTGTGCACGGCGCAGCTTGGCGGCGCTCACCATCTTCATAGCCTTGGTTATCTGCTGTGTTGATGTTACTGATTTTATTCGGTTACGTACCTCTTTAAGTTGCCCTGACATATATACTTATGATAGAAAAATGATATAATTTCGGCAAAATTACCACATTTACATGGAAGTAACAAAACAGGATGGGTTTTTACTGCTCTTTTAGCTCCTTAACGAGCACCGCTGCCTGCGCCCACAGCTCAGACTGTTTATTGGTAAAGGCTTCGGTGTTTACAGGCCTGTTAGAATTGTCCTTATCTATCCACTTGATGAGCTTATTTTCATGCAGGTAGAACCGGTTGACCTCCATTTTTGTCTTTTTGTCGTCATACCATACACTGTCACCAAGAGCTATGGCTTTTGCCTCAGTATAGCTGGCAGGCATATTATATACAAATTTCTGCTCTGTTATAAAGATGAGCATGCCGTCGTCAAAATAGTAATCAGTAAATATCCTGTTGGTATCTGTGAAGCGCTGGGCTATGATCTTTTTGATCTCATCATCGCGGTAGTAACCGGAGATACTGCCACCACCCGGCGAAACGATATCCTCCACCTGCTTCAGGGTATAATCCTTTAGCTTGTTATTGATCTGGGTAACATTCTTTTTAATGTCGGCCATCACATCTTCCTGCTTTTTCTTGCAGGAGGTAATGAAGATAAAGGATAATAGAACCAGAGTAATGTATTTGCGCATAGCATGTATTAGCAGTGCCGAAATTAGGACATTTTAGTGAGTTGCTGCAACCAGTCGCTGTGTATAAATATCCTGTGGGTGCTTTAGCACCTGCTCAGCTTCACCGCTCTCCACTATTTTACCGGCATGCATCACCATTACCCTGTCGCTGATATAGTGCACCACGGAGAGGTCGTGAGAGATAAAGAGGTAAGTAAGGTTGAACTCCTGCTGCAGGTCTTTCAGCAGGTTCAGTATCTGCGCCTGTATGCTCACATCCAGTGCTGAAACACTTTCGTCGCAAATGAGCAGTTCAGGTCTTAAGGATAGCGCACGAGCTATACCAATACGCTGCCGCTGGCCGCCGGAGAACTGGTGGGGATAACGGTTCATACTTTCTGCCGGCAGCTGCACCAGGTCCAGTAACCGTAGCGCTTCCTTTTTCAAACCTTGTTTGGGCACCATATTATGCACCAGCAAGGGTTCCGTCAGCATATCGCCTATGGTCATTCGGGGATTAAGCGATGAATAAGGATCCTGGAATATCATTTGTATTTTTCTGCGCACATGAGCCCATTCGCGGATAGGCAATGCCGCCAGGTCTTCGCCATCAAAATTTATCGACCCGCTATGCACGGGCAATAAACCCACAAGGCTGCGGCTGAGGGTACTCTTACCGCAGCCGCTTTCACCGACGAGACCCAGCACCTCACCTTTACGAAGTGTAAAGGATACATCGTCAACTGCTTTATAGTAGTCAACCGGCTTACCCAACATATTCTTTTCTGTAGGGAACCAGATCCGTAAGTTGCTTACTTGTAGTAACGGACTAGCCGTAATATCCGCAGGCAGCGATGGCGTCCGCAGCAAAGGCACAACGGTCTGTTGCGCCTTTGCTGCCTCCAGGAAGTCAGCTACTATTGGCAGATGATATCCCTTCTTTTCAGGGGAAGGCTTACTGGCAAGCAGTGCCTGTGTGTATGGGTGTTGCGGACTTTGCAACACTTTTGCAGCAGGCCCGTACTCCATCATCTCGCCCTTATACATCACCAGCACCTCATCAGCTATTGTAGCCGCAAGCGCAAGGTCGTGAGTGATGAATATCATGGCAGACTGATGCTCCTGTTGCAGATACGCCATCAGGCGGATGATCTCTTGCTGAACGGTCACATCAAGTGCAGTAGTTGGCTCATCAGCTATTAACAGGGCTGGATGATTACACATGGCCATGGCTATCATCACCCGCTGCTTCTGCCCGCCGGACAACTGGTGCGGATAGCGGTCATACATTTTTGCAGGCTCCGGCAATTGCACTTTAGCCAACCAGTCTGTGGCAAGTTGCTTAGCAGCGTCTCTGCTTATCTTTTGATGAATAAGTATAGACTCTCTTAATTGCTTACCTACAGTCATCACAGGATTTAAAGAACTCATTGGCTCCTGGAACACCATACCAATATCTTTGCCTCTAATCAGTTGTAAGTGATCATTAGTAAGTATTACCTGTGTTCCGTTTGTCTTTAATGAAAGTGTACCCTGCAATGCCGCCGTCTTCGGTAACAGCCCCATGAGTGCAAGCGCGGTCAGTGACTTACCTGATCCACTCTCACCTACGATAGCCAGTGTCTTGCCCTTACCTACGGAAAATGAAATATTATTGACAGCGGTAAATGAATCCTTGCCTGCAAATGTGATTTGCAGATCTTTTACTGACAATATAGTATTGGGATCAGCCATTAAAACCGTAGGTGCTTAACAGTTTGCCCGTCATTGATAAGCTGCTTTAACGAATCGATGCCGATCATCAGATGCTTATCCACAAATTGCTTGGTAACCATGCTGTCGCTCTCTGATGTCTTCACCCCTTCCGGCACCATCGGCTGGTCTGATACAAGGAGCAAGGCGCCGGTGGGTATCTTATTATAAAAGCCCGTAGTGAAGATCGTCGCGGTTTCCATGTCTATTGCCATGGCACGTATCTTGCGCAGGTATTCTTTAAATTCTTCGTCGTGTTCCCACACCCTACGGTTAGTGGTATATACGGTACCGGTCCAGTAATCGAGGGAATAATCCCGTATAGTAGTTGATATCGCCTTTTGCAGCGCAAATGATGGCAAGGCAGGCACCTCTGGAGGAAAATAATCATTGCTCGTACCATCGCCCCTTATCGCAGCTATGGGTAGTATCAGGTCACCAACACTGTTTATCTTTTTCAGACCGCCGCATTTACCAAGGAACAATACAGCTTTGGGCATTATAGCAGAAAGCAGGTCTACCATAGTAGCCGCGGTAGGGCTACCCATACCAAAGTTGATAATAGTTATATCCTCCGCGGTAGCACACTGCATTGGCTTGTCCATGCCAACCACTTCCACATTGTGCATTTTCGCAAACAGGGTGACGTAGTTGCTGAAATTGCACAGGAGGATGTAGCGACCGAAATCTTTAAGCGGTTGCCCAGTGTATCGCGGCAACCAGTTCTCTACTATCTCCTGCTTTGTTTTCATACTTTAAAGATAAGCCGTTTTTCTTTTATTAATAAGACAGTCTGAACCGAAGAATAGTTAAAAAAACATGGAAATAACACACATCATATTAATAGTCCGAAAGTTAATACTTTTGCCCCTTCATGATCTCCATTGACTTTTCAAAAATTCAACTGAAGCTACAGCAGGTAGATGGCAAGACAAATGTCTTTGACCCTGTGCGGAAGAAATGGGTCATCCTGACTCCGGAAGAGCATGTGCGGCAATATATACTTCAGCATTTGATTGACATCATGCAGTATCCTGCGTCATTAATTGCAGTAGAGAAAACGATACAAGTGGGCGAAATGAGTAAACGGTTTGATATAGTAGTCTATAGCAGGGAACACAAACCGTGGATGTTGGTGGAATGTAAAGAACCCCAGGTCGCTATTTCCGAGAAAACGCTACACCAACTTCTAAATTACCAGCGTACTATGCAGTGCAATTACTGGCTGCTCACCAACGGTCATCAAACCTTTTGCGCCGACGCCTGTGATATTACCAACATAAAATGGATGAACTCACTTCCTGCTTATGATCGCTGAATACTGATCTGAATTTAGCAGAGCTAAGGCCTTCTTCACTACTTCATCCTGTTTCAAGCTGACCGTGTAATAGCCATTATCCCGGTACAGATACCGTGCCAATTGGGCCTGCACCTGCAGCTTGAAATAGCTATCATTGGCAGGCTTCATGAGTAGACTGTTTACCTGTTGGCGTTTATCCGAACGCAGCATTGCAAAGTAACTTTCCCTTACCGGCCTGCTGTCAAAAGTCTTCGCAAAATCAGCAACACTTGTCTTCTTAAGACTGCTCCGATATTGCATAAAGTAATCCCATATAGCTGCTTTTAGTTCTTTACTGAATATGACAGAAACGAATTCTGACGACAAGCTCGCGGTATCATAGGGCACGTATACGTCAGGCTTTATACCTCCGCCCCCATACACCAGCCTGTGCTTACCTGTATAGTATGGTGTTGTATCAGCAAGGGCTACAGAGTCTTTGCCCGTTAGTTCGCCGGACAAAAACGATGCTCGTAATCCTCCATATATGCATCCTTGCCATTAGCAAAAGAGCGCTGTATACTCCGCCCGGATGGTGTATAATATTTAGCCACAGTAAGCCTCAGCGCCGACCCGTCCCGCAAGTCATATTGCTTTTGCACCAGGCCTTTCCCAAAAGATCGGCGGCCTATAACTACTCCCCTGTCCCAATCCTGCACTGCGCCGGCCAGTATCTCACTGGCCGATGCGGATCCTTCATCTATTAGTATTGCAAGCCGGCCGCTCTCGAATGCGCCTGCCCCACTTGCTTTATATTCCGTCTTTGCAGAGTGTACCCCTTTGGTATATACTATTAGCTTGTTATCATCCAGGAAATCGTCGGCCATCATAGTCGCGGCTTCAAGGTATCCGCCCGGATTATCGCGCAGGTCTAGTATCAATTGTTTTGCACCTTGTTGTTTTAACTGCTTCAATGCCTTACTGAACTCATCATAAGTAGTAGCACTAAAACGGTTTATCTTGATAAAACCAGTAATTCCATCCAGCATTATACTGGCGTCAACACTATACACCGGAATAATATCCCGCGTAATGGCCTTCAGTGCCAGTACATTATTTCCCGGGCGTTTAAATGTAACATTTACTATGGAGCCCTGCTGGCCCTTCAAAAGATGTATGATCCTTTCAGAAGTGATACTGATACCGGCTACAATACTATCCCCTACTTTTATTACCTGGTCGCCTATGTCTACACCCGCATGCGCCGCAGGTCCGTTGTCTATTACACTGGTTACTTCTATCGTATCCCGCACTATCGCAAACTCTACTCCTATACCTGAGAATCCCCCTTCGAGTTCATCATTCACACCTTGCACATCATCTGCCGGAATATAGATCGTATGCGGATCAAGTGATTTAAGGATACCTGACACTGCATTAGTGTAAAGCACGTTATTATTGACCGTATCTACATACCGGTCATTGATCAGGTCCAATACCTCATCCAGCTTAGGTTTATTGCGTAGCGTATTACGTAAATTAAAACCAATGAACATGCCCACTACTAGCACCAGCGGGAAGAAAAACGCCACCCAGATACCAGACCTGTTCCTTCTAAAATCGCTCATCAGTTACAGGATTGCTTAGTAATCCAAAGCCAGGCGAAAACCTATGTTCCACTGACGGGTGTCCGGTGGAAATCGGCTGCGGTAAGTTGTACGACAGGTAATGTCGTCATCAAAGTAAGAGCCACCTCTCAATACACGTTTCGCACCTGTTTTAGGTCCTTTAGGGTCTATCTCATCTACTGTTTTTGAGTAGTAGTCCTCGCCATACCAATCGGAGCACCATTCCAGTACATTGCCTGACATATCAAATATGCCGATCTCATTTGCTTTCTTCTGGGCTACCTCATGTGTGGTTCCTTTGCTCTTACCATTCCACGAAACTTCACTTATCTTATTGCTACCACTGTACAGGTAGTTGTTTGTGTATTTGCCGCCTCTTGCTGCATATTCCCATTCTGTTTCTGTAGGCAGGCGATAGTGCTTGTTCGGAAATTTCTCATTCAGTTTTCTGATGAATTCGTGCACATCATCCCAGCTTACTTTTACTACAGGGCAATTTTCGCAATCTTTGTTGTCGTAATCAACACCATTGTATGCCGGAGGGAACACACCCATCACTTTGCGCCATTGTGCGTTGGTCACCTCTGTCTTCCCTATGTAGTAGCTACCTATGCTTACCCTGTGTACAGGCCTTTCGTTATCATATTCTGCATCATGAAAATGAGGATCATCACTGCCCATAAAAAAGCTGGCGCCCTTCACAAAGATCATTTGCATGCCCATATCGGTCTGGCTGAAACCAATATAGCTGACCATTAACGCAGCGACTAATAACATTATTTTCTTCATAAGTTCTTTGCTTTTAATACAAGTTGTAATAAAGACAAAGCGAATGTACTAAGGAACGATGATAAAATAAAGCGCCCAAGGCGTAACAAAAAAAGATGAAGCAGGAATGCCTCATCTTTTCACAGTTAAAAATCTTCATTTTCTAACCGTTACACCTATTCCCTTATTGTTTTACGATCCTTTTAATAAAGCCACTATTATCAGCTGTATTAGTTACTTCAACAAAATACACACCATAAGGCTGATTGCCCATGTTTATCTTGTCAGACGAAACGATCGTTCTTTTCTCTATTACAGCGCCTTTTACATCATAGATCACCACCATGTAGTCGCCGTCGGCTTTGAGTTGTATATTCAGTTCAGTAATTACCGGAACCGGGAAAATGCTGATGTTGGATTCTATCGATGCTATCTCTTTTGTTACGGTTGTCGAAGTGGTATATTGTGTGGCACCTGCGGGCACCACTGATGCGCCCCCTGTCGGGCCTGTTACTGAAGCTGAAAAATTGCCATAGAACGTAGGCCCGATAAAATAGGGATACGTTGGTTTCAGGCTCGCATCTACCGCAGTAAAGTAAGCATAAGTACCTGAAGGATATTCGGGAGTTACACAAAAACGGCCATTATGTTCATCCAGGTCGCCCGACCCGGCAACATATTGCCAGTCTTCTATAAAACAGCCTATAGGGTAGGTTGCATCAACTGCAGGCCCAGCAATACGGGTAGTGTAAGACTTAGTGCTGTAGCTGCTCACCATCCTGGTGATGCCACCTGTACCATCCGTATTTTTATAACCATAAGGACCATATACAGGATAGCCATCCCATGCATAAGCTACAATTGGCGAGTGCTTGGTCGCTACGAAGTCATGCAGTTTCAAATTATCAAAATGGTGATGATACATATTGGTTGGTGTGCTGTGGCCATTGCTTGCGTCCATGTCCACCCCCTCAAAATAATACGCAAGGCGATTCCATACACCCGCGCCACCATATGACTGCGCATCACCGGGATGAAAAAATACAGATCCGTCCAACATTAATCCTATCTGGCCACCCATTACACCCTTAGGTGTTGTAGCTTTTACCGGCACCCTTGGTATTTCCCAGGTTGCTTTCAGGTCTTTACCATCATTATGAGTTACACCGTCAGCATAATAGTTAGGTATACCGCTGGCTTTCACATATACGCTGGCTGAAGTATAGTAAACCGCTTCCACATCGGTAAGTATCGCTTTGTATTTATTACCGGTAGTATTGAACCACCAGTTGGTTATCATCGGGTCTGTGGTCTGTGCTACGGCACCAGTAGCAAACAACAGCAAAAATGCGAGTAACAGGTTCTTTGTGTTCATTAGGTCCGTTTTTAGTTAGTATCTGAAAGCTTGCAGCAGCCTTCTAATTTATTAGACGACATCCTGTCACTTATCCTTCGCTCTTGTAAAATTATTTTGCCTGGTAGCTGAACTTCGGGTCCTTCAGAAATCCCTTATCTGACAAAGTGAACAGGAAACTGATAAGATCAGCCTTCTCGTCAGAAGTAAGGTATATGCCCTTCCTGAGTGAGGGATGAAGCGTAGGGCTTTGCTGTATACCCATTATGTAGTTATTGAGCACCATGCTCAATGTCTTGAACCGGCCATCGTGCATATAAGGGTAAGTATATTCCACATTACGCAGTGAAGGCACTTTAAATTTCAACGAATCCTCTTTTTTATGCGTCACCTTCATTTGCCCGATGTCATTAAGCTCATCATCTGTTGCAAGGCCATTATTCTCAAAACCACCATTGGTAAACAATGGTTCAGTGTGGCATGCCGCGCAATGTGCCTTAAAGAGCACATACCCTTTCTGTTCCTGTGCCGAAAATTGCTCCTCTCCACGCTTTACCCTGTCGTATCTCGCATTAGCACTTACCATGGTCAGCATAAACTGGGACAACGAGCGCAATACAAATTCCTGCCTGATCACAGAATCGCCAAAAGCATTATAAAACAATGTTGGATAACCCGGAGTAGACTGTAGTTTCTGCACTACATGCTCCATAGCTTCATCCATCTCCAGCTTATTGGTGATGGGCTTAAATGCCTGCATGTCGAGGTCTGTCACATCTCCATCCCACATGAAATTTTTGCTCCATGCTAGGTTGATGAGCGGAGGGGAGTTGCGTGTACCTATTTTCCCTTCTATGCCGTGACTGAGGGCATGGTCCACATGAGTGAACGAAGTGGCTTGCAAATGACAACTACTGCATGAAATGGTATTGTCGCGTGACAATAGTGGTTCATAAAATAATATCCTGCCTACGGCTACCTTCTGTGGGTCAAGCGGGTGCTTTTTGAAATTGTATACAGGCTTAGGCCACCCCTCCGGCCTTCGAAACAGGTCGGGAGTGCTCGCTCTGAATGCCATTAAAACGACAAACACCAATAAACAATTAATTATGGCCAGCTTTTTCATTCCCGCACTTACGATCTTTTAGACGATGATACTGCAATTTTCCTTTGCGGGGAGAAAAGGCAAAATAATATCATAACAAAACCCGATAAATGAACGGGCTTTGTTTTGTGTGCGGCAAAGGAGATTCTAACCTAGTGACAGGGATGGGTACCATCGCCTGAAATCAGACATAACCATTTTGGGATTGTCGCAATTCCCGCTTAATAGGTGTATCGGTAATATGCAGTGTCTTTACCAGATGGCAACATCACCAGCGATATTCTGCCTTCTTTATCGAATAGATAGATATACTGAGCTATAACTACTTTAGTATTAGTCGCTAAAACAGCTCCGATAGCTAAATGATCTGTTTTGATGAGTGATGTACCGAGTGATAGAAAACGTACGATATCCGGTATGCCTCCTTGTTGCCATTTATCCTTGCTATATCTGTATCCATCTACATCCCCATTTGTCCAGCTAAAAGTCATATAAGAAGGAGTAGAATGGGCTGCAAAGTACTGAGCGCTAGTAAGTTCAGTTCCATTGTAGGCATACAATGTCACAGATGAATCCTGCAACACATAATCTGTCGTTTTGGTTATTTGACCATTTTTATCGGTAATTACTTTTGTCAAATAAAAGATACCGTTATCCGGCTCTTCATGATTAGTAATGACATACCCAGAATCCGAATATGCAAAAGATCGGCGGCTGATTCTGTTCGTTGAAAACACAACGATCGAGTCCACTTTATTTTGAGCGTTATATACTATTTTGTAATTCGCTGTAAAATTTTTCCCGTAATAGTAGTCTACAGTTTTAATTAAATAAGATATAGCAGTTCCCGATACCGTCTTATCAGTGCTTTTTTTACATGAGCATGTTACAGTAACAGTTAGCAGAAACAGGATGAACAATATTTTCATAGCTATAGTTTAACCAAGCAATATTTTGTCAATAACAAACCCCGCTCATTGAGCGGGGTTTGTTTTGTGTGCGGCAAGTTGTCAAAGTTCGCACCAATTTATTGAATACATGAATACAATTAGAAGTATGAAAATATCATAACCCCAAACGAATATCCTAAAGCCCCATTTACATTTTCACATTTTACCAGCCGATTCTAATTACGCCAACAAATTCAACCGGGCTTATTAGCATCGCAGGTGATACGTAATTACTGTTGCTCTACCTTTGATTGCTTAATAGTATTGAAGGACCGTATTTTTTTTACCGTCTTTATGAAGTCTGCTAAGAGCAGCCCACATAGGATTGGCAATACAATAAAACTCAGCCAGTTGTAATGGTTCGCCCCCTGAAAATCCAAGTGTATCATGTGCATACACGCCCTTGTCATTCCGCAGCCGGGACAGTGATACCCCGACAACAAGGTAAACAGGCAGATGTCAGGTCCGTGATCAAAAAAATTGAAAGGGAGTACTAATAATGCTAAAGGAAACATAGCTAAAGCGAATGCTTTAGCTATGTAAAAATTTTTAGGATATTTTCTTCTATTACGACTAGAACGTCTTAGCATAAGAACCATCCTTAGGACCAAGATCACCTATTAAAATACGGATAAAATCAATCAGTGCCCAGATTCCGCAGCCACCTCCAGTTAAGAGCTGAACAACACCCTGCCATGTATATCCAAGATAAAAGCGGTGGATACCAAGGCCGCCCAGAAAAAAGCACAAAACTGCCGCAACTATCTGGCTTTTGCCAGACTTACCAGGCATATCCTTATGCTGCTGCACTGATTTATTAGCCTGGTGCATTACCACTTCCGTCACCGGGTTACTTTCATTACTCGCCGCTACAGTGGTAGCGTTTGGGGTTACAACAGGGAACGCAGCGTAGCTGATCGCCATTCCGGAGGTCATAAGCACTAATAGTGCAAATAGAATCGTTAAGTTCTTTCTCATTTAGTGTTAGTTTTGCACAAGATTAAAAAAAAAAATCACAGAAACAATGTTTAAGTATATTTTATTAATAATCATTCTATTTTCTCTCCATATTAGATTAACAGCACAAGTTTCCAACATTGTTTTTCTAGGTACCGCCTCAGTAAAAAATAGTGAAACCTATTCCTACAAATTACAGGTGTCCGACTCCAATTCGATTTTAAACGGGTATTCTGTAACAGATCTGAGAGGGCCAAATGAAACCAAAACTGCCATAACGGGTAGTTTGGATATTGACAACAAACTATTGAATATAAGGGAGACAAAGATCATCTACACCAAGTCGGCAGTATCTCCAGCCGACTTCTGTTTCATCAGCAGCAAACTAAAAATCAGCAAGATACAGGGAATGACAATGCTTAGAGGTTCGTTTAAGGGGTATAAACAGGATGGAAAAACAAAATGTGCAGAAGGCAGGCTTACACTTGCAAGCTCGCAGGATGTGCTGGACAAATTATTGAAAATAGCTGCAGAAGATTCCATCCCGCGCACTTCAAAAGATTCGGTAAAAACTATACCGGCACCGATGCAGATAGTTCATGAAAAAGAAATACCAGCGTCAGAAATCAAAAAAGTGCTGCCCGGTGAAATGCTTGAACTACTCTGTCCTTCCAAAGATATAAACGTGGAAATATGGGATGCAAAAACCATTGATGGCGATAAAATAAAGCTGACACAGGATAATGTTACGCTGCTTGATGATTTTATTTTATCGGGCATGCATAAAAATATTGCTATCAATATGGCAGGTAAAGATCACGTTATCCTTCAGATGACTGCGCTTTATGAAGGCAGTGAGCCCCTTAATACAGCACGATTAAAAATAATATCAGGAACACGCAATTATTATGTAGATGCTACCACAACCATAGGTAAAAATGTGACCGTTATACTGAAAAAAGAATAATGGTTTACTAATGCATAAAAAGAGGCTGCCCAGTATCACTGAAACAGCCTCTTACAAGTGCGGCAAAGGAGATTCGAACTCCCATGCCCGTTACAGGCGCTACCACCTCAAAGTAGTGCGTCTACCAATTTCGCCATCGCCGCAACTTATTTTTGATGGACGGCAAAGGTAGGGAAAAAGTTAAAAGGTCAAAAGGTTAATCGGCAAAAAGCTGAAAAACTATTGAGAACAGGCATTATCTCCTCAATATGATCCTGAAAGTAGTCCCCTTCCCTACTTCAGACTGCTTTACATAGATAGAACCATGATGGTATTTTTCTATAATACGGCGGGAAAGTGAAAGCCCGAGTCCCCAACCACGTTTCTTAGTAGTAAAGCCGGGGGTAAATACACTCTTCACCTGGTGGGCGGGTATTCCCTTCCCGGTATCTTGTATATCTACCCATACCTGCTGTTGGTGATTATATATGGTTATATCTATTCTGCCATGCCCTTCCATCGCGTCGAGCGCATTGCGAATCAGGTTTTCCATTACCCAGTCCAGCAGCGGGCCGCTTATGTTCACGGGTATGTCGTGTTCCTTGTGGTGCAGCGCTATAGTTACCTTTTTCGGTGCCCGCTTCTGCATGTATTCCACTATGCTGCCCAAGCGGGTTACCAGGTTCTCTTCCTCTAGTTGCGGTGCGCTGCCTACCTTGCTGAAGCGGTCTGCAACCAGTTTCAGCCGGTCCAGGTCCTTTTGCATTTCCAGCACGGCCTCATTATTTCCCTCATGGTCACGCAGTAGTTCCAGCCATGCCTCTATAGAGCTTAGAGGCGTGCCTAGTTGATGGGCCGTCTCCTTCGAAAGTCCTACCCAAACCTGGTTCTGCAGGCTGCGATGGGCTGTTGTGAGTGCAAGCAATACCACTACCAGGAACAAGATAATAATCGCCAGCTGCACATATGGAAAATACCTGAGCTGAGTGAGCAGATACGACTCTCCGTAATAAACATAGTTTTTACCGGTACCATAATCCACCGGTATCGGGGGATGTATCTTTTTAAATTCCTGCAGCTTATCCTTTACAAGGTTGGTCTTGTTCAGGGAACGCGAAGTATCTATATTCTTACTATCTATTATGCCGTCCTTTTCATCGGTAATAATGAGAGGTATTGTAGTATTGCGTTCTATAATATTAGATGCGAAAGCATTTTCCTGGCTGCTGGTATTGGCAGTACTGCCCAGGGTTTTCAGGGCTGTCGCCAGCTCCTCCACTTTCTTTTTTTCTTCAATAGCAAGCTTGCCTGCAAGCTCACTGGTATAATATAGCGATGCCCCTACTATAAGCAATGCTATAATAGCAAGATATGTTTTCCAGTTAAAATATTGACGCATAGCCCGCTCCTCGCTCAAATAACGAAGGAATGGTAAAAATATTATGATTTTGAAAGAATTACTATTATTTTTGCCAAGGAAATTTTAATACTTCATGAGCACCCAACATAACCATTACGCGACCGAACTGGATAACCCGAACGATATTGAGCTGAACAAGCCTTCGAAATCGCGTTTCTTATTCTTATTGAGCTTCTTCGGCTTCTTCATCTTCGCATGGGCTGGCTGCTACAATTTGTATGAGCACAAGTACCAGAAACCGGATACTACCCCGGTACCTAGCAGCACGCTATACGAACCAACCTATAAATAATCTATAGCACCAATAGCGCTATGATCGTATGCCATAAGGATACAGCCGTTGTAATATTAAGCTACAATGGCACTAAGTGGCATGAGTTGTTTTTGCCGAAGATCGTTGAAGAAGCACACACAGGCTACGAAGTAATAGTAGCTGATAATGCATCTACCGACGAAAC
>Ga0209023_10004173_pt1 | contig 16659 bp, 16 predicted proteins | sample LakOneMetagenome_FD_187468 | JGI IMG/M metagenome (GOLD analysis project Ga0209023, IMG submission 187468) | Freshwater and sediment microbial communities from Lake Erie, Canada (SPAdes) (version 2) | ecosystem: Environmental > Aquatic > Freshwater > Lentic | place: Lake Erie, Canada... | reverse complement strand
GCCATCGTCGTCACCGCGGGCGCGCCGGCGCTGGAGGACGCGCTGCTCGCGCAGCTCGCGCCGGGCGGCACCCTGGTCGCGCCGGTCGGCGGCGCGAATTCGCAGGGCCTGCTGATGCTGCGCAAGGACGCGGACGGCAACGTCAGCGAGCGCAACCTCGCGCAGGTGGTGTTCGTGCCGCTACTGTCGGGAACGATCGGCTGATGCGGCTGTTCGCGCCGTTGTACGAAAAGGCCTTGCGCTGGTCGAAGCACCCGCGCGCGACCTGGCTGCTCGCCGGACTCAGCTTCATCGAGGCGATCTTCTTCCCGGTGATGCCCGAGGTGATGTTGGCGCCGATGTGCCTGGCGCGCCCGAAGCGCGGCTTCGCCTACGCCGCGATCAGTCTCGCCGGCTCGATGCTCGGCGCGGTCGTCGGCTACCTGCTCGGCCACTACGCATTCGAGGCGGTGCGCCCGGCGCTGGAAGCGCTGGGCATGCTCGACAAGGTCAATGCCGGCATCGCCACGCTGCAGGCGAAGATGGCGCAATCGCCATGGTCGGTGTTCGGTTTCCTCGTGCTCGGCGGCTTCATGCCGATCCCGATGAAGGTGTTCACCTGGGCTTCCGGCATCGTCGGCGTGCCGTGGCTGCCGTACCTCGCCAGCATGGCGGTCGGGCGCGGCAAGCGCGTGTTCCTGGTCGCGCTGGCGATCCGGCTCGGTGGCGAACGCGCCGAACGCGCGCTGCACAAGTACATCGAGCCGATCGGCTGGGCCGTGGTCGTGCTGGTGCTGGCGCTGCTCGGTTGGTTGCTGTTGCGCGGGCATGCGGCATGATGGAACGCATGCGTCCCGTCGCCATCGTCGTCACTGCCGCGATCCTGTCGTCGCTCGTCGCGGCCTGCGCCAGCAGTCGCGTCGTGCGTGGGCCGTCCTCGCATCGCCCGACACGCAGTTCCCCGCCCCCGGTGCGGGTCTCGACGCCGCGTTACGGCGCCACCGCCGTCGTGCAGCGTGGCGACACGATCTACCACATCGCCACCGTCAACGGCCTCACCGCGCTCGACCTTGCGTTGTGGAACGGCGTCCCGCCGCCGTACACCATCTACCCGGGCCAGCGCCTGCGCCTGTATCCCGGCGCCGGTTCGACGGCGGGAACCACTTCGCCATCGCGTCCGACCACGGTACCGAACACGACGCGCACGCCATCGACGCCAACGCTGCCACCCGTTGCCGCGACGCCGGCGAACGCGCCGTTCGCATGGCGCTGGCCGACCGATGGTTCGCTGGTCAACACCTATGCTTCCGGCGATCCGACGCGACAGGGCATCGACATCGCCGGCAGCGCGGGCCAGCCGGTGCGCGCCGCTGCCGACGGCGTGGTGGTGTATTCGGGTTCCGGACTCGTCGGCTACGGCGAACTGATCATCGTCAAGCACAACGACCAGTGGCTGTCGGCTTATGGCCACAACCGCGCGCGACTGGTGAACGAAGGCCAGCTGGTGAAGGCCGGGCAGCAGATCGCGGAGATGGGCCGCAGCGGCGCCGCGCGCGACATGCTGCATTTCGAGATCCGCTACAACGGCAAGCCGGTCGATCCGCAGCAATACCTGCCGCGCCGCTAAGCGAAGGAGGTTCCATGCGCAGCGTCGCGTTCGTTCTGTCGATGTTTGCGTACGGCGATGCGATGGCAGCCGGGCCGCCAGTACCGTTCATCGATAACGGCGCCTGTCCGTTCGAGTGTTGCAGCTATCGCGACTGGACTACCGAGAAGACGACTGCGCTACGCGCATCGCCCGACTCGAAAGCGAAGATCATCGGCGCCGCGTTCAGTGGCGACGCAGTGCTGGGGCTTACCGGTGAAGTGGTCACGTCGCGTCCCGGAAGTTTCCGGGTGACAGCAGAACATATCGGGGCCGACGGGACTCGATATCGCCCCGGCGACCGTGCTTACGTCTATACCTACCTCGGGGAAGGCGTCATGCGGGTGTGGTATGCGGGCTCGATGCACGAAGAGGAGGTCTACTTCATGCGCGCAAACCCGGACGACTCGCCGATGTGCACCGACCGGAAAATGTGCTGGGGACGGCAGGAAGCCTGGCCGGAATCCGACTGGTGGGTGAAGGTGCGCACTGGCGATGGCGTCACCGGCTGGTCGGATCAACCGCACAACTTCGGCAATATCGACGCCTGCGGCTAGCCTGGCAGCACAAATCCCGCCACAACGCGCCTTCCTTCGCTCGCCAGCACGTTGAACGTGCGCGCGGCGGCGGCATTGGTCATCGCTTCCAGGCCGATGCCGCGCTGCAGGCAGGTCGCCATCACCTCGGCGGGCGGGAACGCCTGCGTTTCGCCGCTGCCGAGCACGACCAACTCCGGCTGCAGCGCGAACAGCGCGTCGAGATCGGCGGGACGCATCGCCGTGATGTCGGCGACCGGCCATGACTCGATCAGCGTGTCGGGCGCGACGATGAAACTCGCCCTGAGGCTGCGGTCGTTGACCAGCGCATGGCGGCCGTCGGCACCGCGCAGGGTGTAAGCATAGTCCGGGCGTTCGAGGGTGAGTTGCACTGTTGTCGTTCCGAACGGTTGTGAGGAACCTGCCTTTCCGGCAACAGCAGAAGCAGATTCCTCGCTGCGCTCGGAATGACAGTTATGCCCGCGGCAGCACGATATGGCGCCGGTCCTTCGACGGCCGATACAGGATCGCCGTATGGCCGATGCGCTGTACGAGCGCAGAACCGGTGCGGCCGGCGAGTGCGTCGATCATCGCGTCGCGGGCTTCGCGGTCGTCGCCGCCCACCTTTACCTTGATCAGCTCGTGGTGTTCGAGCGCGCCGTCGACCTCGCTGACCAGCGCGTCTGTCAGCCCCTTGCCGCCGACCTGCAGCATCGCCTTCAATCCATGCGCCTGGCCGCGCAGGAAGCGGGTCTGGGCCGAGGTCAGCATGGTCGTCATGCGGCGGAAAAGGCTGCGGAAGGGGCCGCAGGTTATCATGCGGGCCTGATGGCGAGCCGCAGCAAATCCAGCCAGCGCTGGTTGCAGGAACACTTTTCCGATCCCTACGTGAAGAAGGCGCAGGCGGAAGGCCTGCGTTCGCGCGCTGCCTACAAGCTCGAAGAACTGGTCGAACGCGACCGCTTGCTCAAGCCGGGCATGGTCGTGGTCGACCTCGGCGCCGCGCCCGGCGGCTGGTCGCAGTGGGTGCGGCAGGCGCTGGGCGACAGCGGGCGGGTGATCGCGCTGGACATCCTCGAGATGCCGTCGCTGGCCGGCGTCGAGTTCCTTCATGGCGATTTCAGGGAAGATGAGGTCCTATCCCGGCTGGAAGCCACGTTGGGCGGGCAGGCGGTCGACCTTGTCCTTTCCGACATGGCCCCCAATAAAAGCGGCATGGATGCGGTCGACCAGCCGCGGGTGATGCACTTGGCCGAGCTCGCGATGGAATTCGCGGACGGCCACCTGAAACCCGGCGGCGCGTTCCTGATCAAGCTGTTCCAGGGGACGGGCTTCGACGATTACCTGCGGGAGCTGCGACGGCGCTATGCCAAGGTGGCGATCCGCAAGCCTGCGGCATCGCGCAAGCGTTCGCCAGAGGTGTACGCGCTGGCGCAAGGCAAGTTGACGGCGAGGAAGTGAAATGACGCGAGACCTGGAGACCACCCGATGAACGACATGTTCAAGAACCTGTTGCTGTGGGTCGTGGTGGCGGCCGTGCTGCTGGTGGTGTTCCAGAGCTTCTCGCCAAAGCTGAACGGCGAAGCCGGGCCGATGGCCTACGACCAGTTCGTGCAGCTGGTGCACGAGGACAACGTGGCCAAGGTCACCATCGGCGCGGACCACACCACGATCACCGGCCAGCGCAAGGACGGGACCAAGTTCACGACCTACGCGCCCGAGGACAAGGACCTGGTCAACGACCTGATCCGGTACAAGGTCGCGATCGAGCAGACGCCGCCGGCGAGCGGGCCCTCGTTCGTGTACATCCTGATCAACGTGCTGCCGTGGCTGCTGTTCATCGGCATCTGGGTGTATTTCATGCGCCAGATGCAGCAGGGTGGCGGCAAGGGCGCGATGTCCTTCGGCCGTTCGCGCGCCAAGCTGCTCAACGAGGACCAGACCAAGGTCACCTTCGCCGACGTCGCCGGCTGCGACGAGGCCAAGGATGAAGTGGTCGAACTGGTCGAGTTCCTGCGCGACCCGTCCAAGTTCCAGAAGCTGGGCGGCAAGATCCCGCGCGGCGTGCTGCTGGTCGGCCCGCCCGGCACCGGCAAGACGCTGCTGGCCAAGGCCATCGCCGGCGAGGCCAAGGTGCCGTTCTTCTCGATTTCCGGTTCCGACTTCGTCGAGATGTTCGTCGGCGTCGGCGCATCGCGCGTGCGCGACATGTTCGAGCAGGCGAAGAAGCACGCGCCGTGCATCATCTTCATCGACGAGATCGACGCAGTCGGCCGCCATCGCGGCGCCGGCCTCGGCGGCGGCCACGACGAGCGCGAGCAGACGCTGAACCAGTTGCTGGTGGAAATGGACGGCTTCGAGGGCGGCGAGGGCGTCATCGTCATTGCCGCGACCAACCGCCCCGACGTGCTTGATCCCGCGTTGCTGCGGCCGGGCCGCTTCGACCGCCAGGTCGTGGTCGGCCTGCCGGACGTGAAGGGCCGCGAGCAGATCCTGAAGGTGCACATGCGCAAGGTGCCGCTGGCGAACGACGTCGAGCCGATGACGATCGCGCGCGGCACGCCGGGCTTTTCCGGCGCCGACCTCGCCAACCTCGTGAACGAGGCCGCGCTGTTCGCCGCGCGCGAGAACGCGAAGGACGTGCGCATGGAGCATTTCGACAAGGCGCGCGACAAGATCATGATGGGCGCCGAACGCCGCTCGATGGCGATGAGCGAGGAAGAGAAGCGCAACACCGCCTACCACGAGGCGGGGCACGCCATCGTCGGCCGGCTGGTGCCGGACCACGACCCGGTCTACAAGGTCACGATCATTCCGCGCGGCCGTGCGCTGGGCGTGACCATGTACCTGCCGGAAGGCGACCGCTACAGCTACAACAAGGAAAACCTCGAGAGCCGCCTGTGCTCGCTGTACGGCGGCCGCGTCGCCGAGGAGCTGATCTTCGGCGAGGATAAGGTCACCACCGGCGCGTCCAACGACATCGAGCGCGCGACCAAGATGGCGCGCAACATGGTCACCAAGTGGGGCCTGTCCGAACTCGGGCCGATCACTTACGGCGAGGAGGAGGACGAAGTGTTCCTGGGCCGTTCCGTGACCCAGCACAAGAACGTCTCCGACGAAACCGCGCGCAAGATCGACGAAGTCGTGCGCGGCATCCTCGACCGCGCCTATTCGCGCACCACGCAGCTGCTCACCGACAACCTCGACAAGCTGCACGTGATGGCGAAAACGCTGCTCGAATACGAGACCATCGACGCGCCGCAGATCGACGCGATCATGGAAGGCCGCGACGTGCCGCCGCCGATGGGCTGGAACAGGAACGGCAATGGCAAGGCCGACGGCGATGCCGCGCCGCCGACGCCATTGGTCGGCGGGCCGGCGACGCAGACCTGATCGCAGGCAGTTTGGCGATGCACGGAAAGGCCGGGGATTCCCGGCCTTTTTCGTGGCCGGTCCGATCCGGTCGGCCCGTTTCCCCAGGGCATGCAAGGCGATATCGGGGGCGTTCGCCACGACGACAGGGAAGCGATCCGCGCGGTCAGCAGGAAACCGGGGGTGCCATGATCTTCCATCGTGTCGTTGCGCAGATTAAGGCCCAGCACTGGACGGCGATCGCGATCGATTTCGTGATCGTCGTGCTTGGCGTATTCATCGGCATCCAGGTCGCGAACTGGAACCAGGATCTGGCGGACAGGCGGCTCGGTCGCGCATATGCCGAGCGGTTGGCTGCGGAGCTTGAGCTGAATCTCGCCTCCCAGCGTACGGTCGTGGCCTATTACGACGCGGTGCTGGAAGGCATCGAACGCACGGATGCGCTGCTCGCCGACTCGAAGGCCGATCCCAGGGCGCTCGTCACCAATGCCTACCGGGCGAGCGAAATGAACTATTCCCCGCAAATACGCGCGACCTGGGACGAGGTGGTGTCGTCGGGGGACGCCCACCTGCTCCCGCACGCCGCGATCGAAAGCGGCATTGCCGACTATTACGCGCGCGATGCCGCGCGGGATGCCTACGACATGCTATGGGGTTCGGCCTACCGCCACCGCGTTCGCACCATCATCCCGCTCGCGGTGCAGAAAGCTCTGCGGGACGGGTGCGGCGATGTACGCAACCAGGCGCAATACATCGCCGGGTTCGCGCGGGAATGCGTGCTGGACATCGAGCTGGAATCGATCATCGCGACGGCAGCGGCGCTGCGGGCCGACGCGGTCCTCGGGGCGGAATTGCGTTATCAGTATTCGTACGTTTCCGCGGCGCGCATCAACATCAACCGCGACGTCATTTTCCTCGAACGCGCGATCGACGTGCTCAAGGGCCCACGACCGTCGACTGGAACCGGGCCGTGATGCTTCGATCGCGCGCGAACACGTGAAGTCATGGCGCTGGGGTGCCCGATGCCGCCGGCGCGCAGGCCCGATCGACGTCGATTCGGCGATGCACGAAAAAGGCCGGGGATTCCCGGCCTTTCTCGTTGCGCGGCTTGCGCCGAGGCGCCGGGTTTCAGCGACTCTTGGCCTTGGGCTTCTTCGCCGCCGGCGCGCCTTCCTTCAGCAGGCGCAGCTCCCAGCCACCGCCGGGCACGAGGTTGAACGGATTGGCCATGCCGGCGATGAGGCCGCTGCCGTCCTCCAGCGGTTGCAGGACGCGGATGCCGTAGTTGTAGCGGTCGCCGAGGCCGGTGTAGTTCTCGTTCACCGCCGGCGAATCGGAGGAATCGAAGCGCCACAGGTCCGCGCCGTATTGCGCAGTGCCGCCCTGCAGGACCGCGGCGTCGTAGGTGCCGACGTACAGGCGGCCACCGAACACCGCCATCTGCCAGGTGTATTCGTTGCTCGTGTTGCCGAAGCCGGAGGGTCCGTACAGCGGCGTCCAGCCGGTCGGCTTGATTTCGAACGTTTTCGGGGCGACGCCTGCCGGCAATTGGCTTTCGCCGTACAGCAACTGGATCTCGCGCGTACGCGGGTTCTCGAGGTTGCGCCCGCGCCAGACCGAGGTGGTGCGGTAAACGCCCTGGGCGAGCGTCTGCAATTCCTGGGGATTGGATGGCATGCCGAAGCAATAGGGCTTCGTGCAGGTTTCATGGATGCTCAGCGCCTTGCTGTTCTGCAGGTGGATCGTGCCCCAGTACAGCCAGCCGTCGAAGTACTGCACCGCGCCGCCCGCATAACCGAAGCGCGCCACGACCGGGTCGGGATCGTATTGCGACGGGGTCCAGATCAACCTCCAGCCGGTGGCCTCGTTCGCGGTCAGGCCGCCAGCCGGGATCACCGGGCTGATCCAGACCCCGACCCCCGCGCCGTCACCGCCGCTGGGAGAACGGATCGGCACGGTGGTGGCGGCGAGGCGATTGCGTCCGTTGCCGTCGACGTAGAGGGTGACGTTGGCGACGTCCGCGGTCACGCGGCCGACTTCGGAAAAACGGCCGCAGAAGTTCCCCGAGGGCGGGGTGGGCGAGCCGTCCCAGCGCAGCACGCCGCCTTGGGTATCGGAACCGACGCCGACGTACAACACGCCATCGACCAGTTTCCAACCGCGGATGTAGTTGTAGCTGGTAAGGGCGCAGGCGCCGAGGAATTGCCCGGTATCGGCCTGGAACGCGAAGAAGTTCACGCTGGTGCCGGACAGGGCGGGCCCCGCGAGGAACGCGATGTTGTTGATCGAACCCGCGCCGCGGAAGCCCAGCGTGTTCTTCATCAACGAATTGTTGGGCGTGCGGTTCACGAGCTCGCCGGTGGCGAGGTCCCACGAGTAGATCTTGGGGATGCGCCAGTCGCCGAGGGAAGCCGGAATCGATGGGTAGCTCCGGGCGTTCTTGCTTTGGCCGAATTCGCAGGCGAAGAGGCTATTGACCATCGGCTGGCCACCGGCCAAACCATCGAGGATGCAGGCGGCGTTCGCCAGCGTGCCGAACCACAGCTTGCCGCCCTGCTCGGTGAGGCCCCAGATGTAGGACTGGTTGGACTTCGGTTGGCCCTGCGGGCAGGTGCCGTCCGGGTTGATCGGCGGATAGTCCGCGCCGACGCCGTTGAAGCACTCGTCGGACGGGGCCTGCGCAAGCAACTGGTTGTTCGTCAGGACCGGTTGGGACGTCGGCACTGTTACCGCAGCGGCGGCTTCACCCGCACCGCCGATCCAGGCGACGGCAACGAGTACCGTTGCCTGGGCAAGGCGTCGGGCAAGGGCGAGGCGGTGGTTCGAAAACATGGTCATCCGGAATCTCCGAAACATTCCCGCCTGCCGCCCGCTCGGGCGCCCGCCGGGTGAATCCCTGTTTCACCATCCGCAAATGCGGCGGATGGCCCCTGTGAACTCCGATATCGCTGGCCCGGTGAATATCGAGACCTCGCGAGTCCTACGGACAAACGCAGTCGGTGGCCGGTTCCGGCCATCGGACTGACGGCGGATACTGCCACGACTGCGTGAAGGCCTTGGGGACGGAAAAATCGGCAGGGAGTTCAGCGCTTGGCCGCGGTTTTTTTCGTCGCCGGCGCGCCTTCCTTCAACAGGCGCAGTTCCCAGCCGCCGCCGGCCGCGAGGTTGAACGGATTGGCCATGCCGGCGATGACGCCGCTGCCGTCGTCGAGCGGATAAAGAATGCGGATTCCGTAGTTGTAGCGATCGCCGAGGCCGCTGTAGTCCTCGTTCACCGCTGGCGAATCGGAGGAATCGATGCGCCACAGGTCCGCGCCGTATTGATCCGAGGTATCGCTTTGCAGGACCGCCGCATCGAAGGTGCCGATGTACAGGCGGCCGTCGAACACCGCCATCTGCCAGGTGTATTCGTTGCTCGGGTTGCCGAAGCCGGAGGGGCCGTACAGCGGCGTCCAGCCGGTCGGCTTGGTCTCGAATGTCTTCGGGGCGACGACCGCCGGCAACTCGCTTTCGCCGTACAGCAACTGGATCTCGCGCGTACCCGGGTCCTCGAGGTTGCGGCCGCGCCAGAACGAGGTGGAACGATAGATGCCCTGCGCCAGTTGCTGCGCTTCCTGGAGGTTGGCCGGCATGCCGAAGCAGTAGGACCTGCTGCAGTTTTCGTGGATGCTCAGCGCCTTGCTGTTCTGCAGGTGGATCGTGCCCCAGTACAGCCAGCCGTCGAAGTACTGCACCGCGCCGCCGGAATATCCGAAACGCGACATGATCACGTCCGGATCGTATTGCGACGGACTCCAGACCTGCTGCCACTGGTCGGCCTCGTTCGCGGTCAGGCCGCCTGCGGGGATCGGCGGGCTGATCCAGACACCGATGCTGGCGCCGTCGGCGCCGCTGGAGGAGCGGATCGGCACCGTGGTGGCCGCGAGGCGGTGGTTTCCGTTGCCGTCCACGTACATGGCGAGGTTGGCGACATCCGCGCTCGGGCGGCCGACCTCGGAAAAACGCCCGCAGAAATTGCCCGAGGGCAGGGTGGGCGCGCCATCCCAGCGCAGCACTCCGCCCCTGGTCTCGGAGCCGACGCCCACGTACAACACGCCGTCCACGAGTTTCCAGCTGCGGATGTAGTTGTAATCGGTACGCGTGCAGGCGCCGAGCAACCGGCCCGTATCGGCCCGGAACGCGAAGAAGTTCACGCTGGCGCCGGACAGGCTGGGGCCAGCGAGGAAGGCGATGTTGTCGATGGAGCCGGCGCCGCGGAAGCCCAGCGTGTTCTTCAGCAGCGAACTGTTTGGCAGTCGGTTCACGAGCTGGCCGGTGTCGAGGTCCCACGAATAGATCACGGGCATGCGCCAGTCGCCGAGGGAGGGCGGGATGGCCGGATGTTCCCGCGCGAACTCGCCCGTCCCGAACTCGCAGGCGAAGAGGCCGTTGGCCATCGGCTCGCCACCGGCCATGCCATCGAGGATGCAGGCGGCGTTCGACATGGTTCCGAACCACAGCTTGCCTCCCTGTTCGGTGAGGCCCCAGATGTAGGATTGGTTGAACTTGGGCTCGCCCTGCGTGCAGGTACCATCGGGGCTAATCGGCGGGTAGTCCACGCCGAGGCCGTCGAAGCACTCGTCCGGTGCGGCCTGCGCCAGCAACTGGTTGCTGGTCAGCAGTGGTTGCGGGGTCGGGACCGCAGCGAGCGTCGCCGTGGCGGCAACGATCCCCGCGACGGCAACGATGGCGGTCATGGCGCCGCGTCGGAAACGACGGAACGAATGCGTGGTGGTCATCGGATTCTCCTGAACCCCGTGGCGCCACGTCCATGCGCGGCGACCCTTGGCTTCCCATCCATGCGAGCGTGGATGGCCCCTGTGAACCCCGAGCCCGCCCGGCCTCGAGCCGGACGGCATCTTCATTTCAAACGCATGCGGCACCTGGCCCCGGCCATCGGACTGTCCGGATTCCATCGCAGCCCGCGTATTGGCCAGATACATGGGTCAGCCGCAGGAGTTCCGTGAAAACACCGGACAGGGAGTGGGGAGGGGCCAGGTTCGCGGCTTCGGCCTTCGGATTGGCCGTCATCGCATTCGCCGTGCCGGCGGCCGCGGCGAATGCGATTCCAGGCGAAGCCATGGTCACGCCGCAGCGCGACCTGCTCGACCCGGAATTCAGCCAGGCCCGGAACAAGATCACCTGGGTGGACCGGGACGGCGGGTTGTGGATCGCGGACGTGGATCCGGCGACGGGGCTGTTCGTTCCCGCCAACGGCAAGGGCACCTTGATCGATCCCGATGCGATGACGAGCGCGGATTTCCGGATCCTCGGCAACGGCCCGGAATGGATCAGCACCGCCACCGGCGACCAGATCGTCTATACGAAGTTCCTCGCGGGCAAACCGCGGGTGCGCGCAAGCGCACGGCTCGCCATGGCGCAACAGTTGCGGGACGGGAGTTGGCGCCCTGCTTTCCTTCCTCCCGCGAACCTTCCCCGGGCGGTGCCGTATGCCAGCCGCGACTGGCGGGATCCGTCGCCGCGCATCAGCTACGTCGATCCGAACGGAAGCCATTACTGGCGCGATCTCACCGAACCATCCAGTGAACGCCGGGTGGAAGGCTATCCGTCGTCGCCGACGCAGTATTTCTACTCGTTGCGCTTCGTACAGGGCGAGCGGGCCGCCACGTTCCCGGCGATGGTGGATGGCGTGTCGCAGGTGTTCCGCCTCGATCTCGACAGCGGGATCGAAACGCAGTTGACGTTCGACGCCGGCCAGAAGGACCTGAACAGCCGGGCGTGGATCTGGCCCGCGCCCGAATTCGGCGGCGCGAGGGTCATGATGACCGTCGCCGACAACACCGAATTGCGGATTTACCGCGAGGATCCCGGGCAAACGGGATGGACGCTCGTGCGCAGCATCCGCACGCCGCAGGGCGGGATCGTCAATTCCCCGGAATATTTCACCTACGAGGGTTCTTCCTACGCGTTCTTCGTGGCAAGTGTCCCGCCCGCGACATTTCCGTCGCAACTGTTCCTCGCGAACATCGATCCGGACGATCCCCTGCTGGTGCAACTGACCCCGGACTCCCCGACCAGGATGCGCACCGATCCCGAGGCCTTCATCGCCGGCGACGGCCCGTACATCTACTACAACCGCCAGAAGATCGATCTCACGGGCAACCAGTACTGCCTGTCCTGCAACGAAGGCATTTTCCGTAGCCATACCGGCCTCGCGCCGGAGAATTGACCAATTCACCGGCGCTTCGCTTGCGGGGCTTCGGTTCAACGCTGACACTGGCGAAAGGGGAGCCGGCATGCCCGGCAAGGGGGTCGCATGACGATCGTGCGCCGTGCCGTCGCCAACTTCCGTCGCCAGGACTGGACGGCGGTCGTCGTCGAACTGGTCGTGGTCGTCGTCGGCGTGTTCCTCGGCGTGCAGGCGTCGAACTGGAACGAGGATCGCGAGCAAAATCGAAAATCCGCGGTGTCCACCGAACGGCTCAAGGCCGACCTGCGCGCCGAAGCCTGGAACATCGAGATGCAGGTCGGTTACCACGAGCAGGTGCAGGCCGATGCGCGCCGCGCCGCCGACGCGCTGTCGGGCCGCGATCCCCTGCCCGACGAGGCGCTGCTGGTCGCGGCCTTCCGTGCCACCCAGTACAACGACAACGTCCGCCAGCGCGCGACCTACGACGAACTGACTTCCACCGGCGAACTCGGCCTGATCCGCGATTACCGGCTTCGCAAGCTGGCGATGGATGTCTACACCACGCACGTATTCGACTGGTTCACCGACGAAGGGCGCGCGTCGCCGTATCGCGCGGCATTCCGCAGGCGGGTGCCATACCGCGTCCAGGGTGCGCTGGAATCGGCGTGCGGCGACAAGGTGGTGCCAAGCGGCAATTACGCCGGCATCGCCACGAAGCTCGACTATCCCTGCCACGTCGATGCGCCCCCGGCCGAGATCGCGGCGGCGGCGGAGGCATTGCGCGGCGATCCGGAAATCCTCCAGTTGCTCAACCAGCGCATCGTCGACGTCGGGACGAACATCGGCAACCTCACGTTCTACGATGCTGACTCCTTGCGCGAAGGCCTGCAAGCCATCGTGCAGGAGAAGCCATGAAATTGCATCGCGTCGCGGAGCATTTCAGGCAATTGCACTGGACGATGATCGTCGTCGACCTTGTCATCGTCGTGGTCGGCGTTTTCATCGGCATGCAGGTGTCGAACTGGAATCAGCAGCGTGTCACCGACCAGCAGGCCGCGGTGTTCACAGCGCGCCTGAAAACCGATCTGCGCGGCGAGGACTGGAGCTACCAGTTCCTGCTCAGCTACAACCGCGAGGTGCTGGCCAACGCGAACCGGGCGGTCGAGGCAGTGGAAGGCAAGGTGCCGCTGTCGGACGAGGCCCTGCTCGTCGCCGCCTACCGCGCCACCCAGTATCGGCAGCACAACCGCCGCGGTTCCACCTACGACGAACTGATCTCGACCGGCGCCATCGGCCTGATCCGCGACCAGAAACTGCGCGACACCGCGATCCGGCTCTACAGCGTTTCCACCTTCGACAACCTGGCGCGTGAAGGCATGCAATCGCGTTATCGCGAGGCCTTCCGCATGAGCCTGCCGAACGACGTGCAGCGCGCGCTGGCAAGGAATTGCGGCGACCACGTCATCCTCCCCGGCGACTACGCGCACATGCGCGGCAATCTCGATTACCCCTGCAGCACCGGCCTGTCCGAGCACGACATCGCCGGGTCCGCGAAAGCGTTGCGATCCAACCCGGACATCGTGCCGTTCCTGCGCCTGCGCATCGCCGACCTCGAAACCCGCCTGTTCGACATGACCGACAACAACCGGGAAATCATGGAAAACCTGCGCGCGATCGCAAGGGAGAAGCCGTGATCCTGCGCCGCTTGTCGCAATCGCTGAAGGAACAGAACTGGACGGCCATCCTGATCGAGTTCGTGCTGCTGGTCGTCGGCGTGTTCCTCGGCATCCAGGCGTCGAACTGGAACGAGGCGCGAATCGGGCAGGCGCGGACGAAGCAGGCCCTGGATGCCTTCCGCGTCGACATGCGCGACCAGATGCGGGTCGCCGGAAAATTCGGCGACATGGCCGCCAAGTGCCTTGCGGCGTTCTACGACGAGCGCGGCGAACTCAAGCCCGAGTATCGGCAGAACATGCAGCGCCTGCTCGAGTGGGTCGAGGACAACGATGTGCTCGCGGTGTCCGCGGAGTGCCTGCTCAAGCGGTTCGATGCGCCGAAGGCACCCGGACAGTCGTGCCGCCCCGACTACGGGCGCCTGGACGGGAAGGCGGCCACGCCATGATCGAATCGGGGAATCCGGCATGATCCTGCGCCGCGCCGTCGCCGGTTTCCGTCGCCACGACTGGAGCGCGGTCGCCGTCGAACTGGTCGTGGTCGTCGTCGGCGTGTTCCTCGGCGTGCAGGCGGCGAACTGGAACGAGGACCGCGAGCAGGACAAGAAATCCGCGGTGTTCACGCAGCGCCTCAAGGACGACCTGCGGGTGGAGGCGTGGAATTACGAAATCCAGATCGGCTACAACCGGCAGGTGCTGGCCAATGCCGAGCGCGCCGCCGATGCGCTGACCGGCAAGGCGCCGCTTCCGGACGAGGCCTTGCTGGTCGCCGCGTATCGCGCCACGCAATTCAACGGCAATTCGCGCCGCCGCGCCACCTACGACGAACTGACTTCGACCGGCGAGATCGGCCTGATCCGCGACAAGGACCTGCGCACGCTGGCGATGGACGTCTATACCCAGCCGCAGATCGAGCAGATCGACCGGCACGGGCAGGAATCCGAATATCGCAAGGCGTTCCGCATGGCGCTGCCCTGGCAGTTGCAGCGCACGCTGCTCGACCGGTGCGGCGACCACGTCGTCCTGCCCGGCGATTACGCGGGCATCGGGACCGTGCTCGATTATCCCTGCACGACCGGGCTCGCGCCCGATGCCGTCGCCTCCGGCGCCGATGCCCTCAGGAAGGACCCGAAGATCGTCGCGTTGCTGCAATTGCGCATCACCGACATCTCCACGGACGTGGGCAACCTGACGACGTATTTCGCGTACATGCGCGAACCGCTGCGACGGTTGGCGAAGGAAAATCCGTGAGCTTCCTCGTCGAACTCCGCCGTCGCAACGTCATCCGCATGGCCGGGCTGTACCTGGTCGCGGCGTGGCTGGTCACGCAGGTCGCCGGGACGCTGTTGCCGATGTTCGACGCACCGGCGTGGATCGCGCGCGCGGTGGTGATCGCGCTGGCGATCGGTTTCCTGCCGGCGCTGGTGTTCGCCTGGGTATTCGAACTCACGCCGGAAGGCCTGAAGCGCGACGCGGACGTGCCTGCTGCCGAATCCATCGCGCCGCGGACGGCGCGCCGCATGGACCGCGCGATCATCGTGGTGCTGCTGCTGGCGCTGGGCTACTTCGCGTTCGACAAGTTCGTGCTGGCGCCGCGGCGCGATGCCGCGCTGGTGGCGCAGGCCGGGCAGGCACAGGCGAAGTTGGCGACAACTGCCATCGATTCCAGGTCCATCGCCGTACTGCCGTTGGCCAACGACAGCGGCGACGCGTCCCAGCAGTATTTCTCCGATGGCCTGTCGCAAGACCTGATCACGGCGCTCACCCAGTTCGAGGGCCTGAAGGTGATCAGCCGCGATTCGGCGTTCCAGTTCCGCGGTAGCAAGGACAGCCCGGCGGTCATCGCGGCCAAGCTCGGCGTCGCGCATTTGCTGGAAGGCGCGGTGCAGCACCAGGGCGACGAGGTGCGGATCAGCGTGACGCTGGTCAACGCGAGCGACGGCAGCACGCTATGGTCGCAGCATTACGACAAACCGTACAAGGACCTGTTCGCGCTGCAGGATGCGATCACGCAAGCGGTCGCGACGGCGCTGAAGGCCAGGCTGCTCGTCGCATCGGGCGCGGTCGTCCAGAGCGAGCGGCCGCCAAGCGGGAACCTCGACGCCTATACCGCGTATCAGCACGGCATCGCCTTCGACGCGATCGCCACCGAAACCAGCGAGTACCGGGCCATCAATGCGTTCGGCGAGGCTGTCCGCATCGATCCGGAATACGCGGCGGCACATGGGCGACTCGCCTTCGCATGGACCAGCCTCGCTTCTTCGTTCCTGGTGGACGCTGCGAAGATCGCGCAGGCCAAGGCCGAGGCGCACAAGTCGGCGGACGCGGCGCTCAAGCTGGCCCCGGATTCCGCGTTGGCCCATATGGCGCGCGGGTTCGTGCTTCAGAACGCCGACCTGGACTGGGCCGGCGCCGAGACCGAATACCAGCGCGCCTTGCAGCTGGCTCCCAATGACGCGAATGCGCTATTCAGGCTGGGCAACATTCTGGCCATTCGGGGGCAGTTGAAGAGGGCCACGGAGTTGACCCGGCAGGCACTCGCCACCGACCCGCGCAATGCCAGCTGGTACAAGTGGTTGAGCGCCTATCTCGCTGCCTTAGGCAGGATGGACGATGCCGGAAAGGCGATCGGTACCGCGATTGCCCTTCGCCCCGACGGGACGTTCAACTACGAACATCTCGCCACCATTGAAATCCTGCGTAACGACGCGAAGGCCGCGTTGGCCGCGGCGCTGCAGGAGCCATCCAGCGGATGGCGTTATGCGGCCTTGGCGCTCGCCATGCAGATCTCCCCCGATCGGGAGGCGGCCGATGCCGCCCTCGGGAAACTGATCGCCGGCCATGCTGGCGACAGCGCCTACCAGATCGCCGAAGCGTACGCCTTGCGTCGCGACCCGGAAGCGATGTTCCAGTGGCTGGACCGCGCCCGTGCCAACCGCGATCCCGGCGTCGGTTTCCTGCTGTTCGACCCCTTCATCCTGCGCTATCGCGACGACCCGCGCTTCGCGGCGTTCTGCAGGAAGGTCGGCCTGCCCGGCACTACCGATGCGAAGATGATGCCGTGAACGCCAGGCCTTCGCTTTTCTCGGAACTCCGCCGTCGCAACGTCATCCGCATGGCCGGGCTGTACCTGGTCGCGGCGTGGCTGGTCACGCAGGTCGCCGGGACGCTGTTGCCGATGTTCGACGCACCGGCGTGGATCGCGCGCGCGGTGGTGATCGCGCTGGCGATCGGTTTCCTGCCGGCGCTGGTGTTCGCCTGGGT
>Ga0209023_10004172_pt1 | contig 16659 bp, 15 predicted proteins | sample LakOneMetagenome_FD_187468 | JGI IMG/M metagenome (GOLD analysis project Ga0209023, IMG submission 187468) | Freshwater and sediment microbial communities from Lake Erie, Canada (SPAdes) (version 2) | ecosystem: Environmental > Aquatic > Freshwater > Lentic | place: Lake Erie, Canada... | reverse complement strand
CAGCCGCCGATCCCGCCGACCAGCAGGGCTCCGGCCACGGTGCCTCCGATCGCCAGGTTCCGGCCCAGCCGCTCGAAATGCATGACCTTCCAGCCTTCCCGGCGGGCTACCTCCAGCAGGGGAGCATCGGGGTTCACCGCGACCGCATTGCCGACCAGTTTCATCATCGGCAGGTCGGAAACCGAATCGGAATAGGCCCATGAGCCTTCGAGGTCGAAGTCGACCTCCTTCGAAAGTTCTTCGATCGCCATCACCTTGCCCTTGCCGTAGACGAAGGGGCCCTCGATCTCCCCGGTGTAGGCGCCGTCGGCGACCACGTACCTGGTGCCGATGCCTCCCTCCATGCCGAGCACGTCCGCCAGCTGGGCGACCAGGTCGGATCCGGCGGCGGAGACGATGTAGGTAAGCCGCCCCTCGTCCTGGTGACGATGGACTTCGGCCAGGACTTCGGGATAGATGCGAGGCAGGATTCCCGCCAGCACTTCCGGCCACATGCGGGAGATGTCCGTGTAGGAAACCCCGGACAGGGTCTCCCGGGCAACTTTGAGGATCTCGCTGGTCTCGTCGTCCGTTGCGCCCTTGATCCGGTACCGCATGTGGTCCCGGCCCCAGCGCAGGATCTGCGCCCGGGAAATCAGCCCGCGTTCCTGAGCGGCCTTGGCGAACTGCATGCCGGACGAGCCCGCCATCAGGGTCTTGTCGAGATCGAAGAAAGCTGCCTGCCGTGCCATGAACGGATACGTTAGCGATGGTCAAACACGAGGGAGAGAGGCCGAGGGAGATGAAGAAAGCGGGAATTCTGGTTCTGTTCTGGCTGGTCGCCGGATGTGCAACGGCGCAGGCGAGTCCTGCCCCCGTCTCGGACTGGGTCGAGACCGGAAGGGTCGAGTTCCACGGAACCGACGGCTACTTCCGCTCACAGGGAGTCGCCAGCGACGGCAACTCGCTCTTCTTTTCGTGGAACCTGGGACTGATCCGGACCGCGATCGACGCACCGTCGGTCCCCCTGGTCGACAAGTCCACTTCCGCGATCCCCGACGACCTCGACGAAAGCGGCCACAACCACATCGGTGACATCGACGTCGCCGACGGGATCCTCTACGCCCCGATCGAGGACGGCCCGGCTTACGAGGAACCCTGGGTGGTGCTTTACGACGCCGAAACCCTCGAGCCGACCGGCGACCGGTATCTGCTGCCTGTGACCGTCCAGCGCGACGGCGTGCCCTGGATCGCGGTCGATCAGGCCCGCGGTGTCGCCTACTCGATGGAATGGAACGACACCGGCAAGCTCTTCGTCTACCGGCTCGGCGATTTCGAGTTGATCGACACGGTCACGCTCAGCGAGAAGGTTCCCCGGATCCAGGGCGCCAAGATCTTCCGCGGCAACCTTTACGCGTCCCGGGACAACGGGACCGAGAAGTCGATCGTCGCGATCGATCCGGAAAGCGGCCAGGTGACCCACCTCTTCGACCGCAACCTCGGTGACGATTACGAAGCCGAAGGGATCGCCTTCATCCGTCGAAGCAGCGGCACGGAGATGGTGGCGACCGGGATCAGGGAAGGTGGCTCCGGATACACCGAGATGCGGACCTACCGGATCGGTGGCGATGTGACCCCGCCGGTCCTGAGCAGCCTCTCCTTCAGGCCTTCGCGGGTGCGAAAGGGAGCGAAGCCATCCCTCAGGCTCACCGTCTCGGAGCCGGTCACCGCCTCCCTCAGCTGGCTGCGATGCGTGGGACCGCCGAAGAAGCCCTGTGGCAAGAAGAAATCGAGCGGACAGCAGCGCAAGCTGACTCTCGAAGCCGGGACGACCCGGGTGGCCCTGTCACCCAGGTCGGTGGGGCACTGGCAGGTGGCCGTCGTCCCGACCGACCAGGCCGACATCGTCGGATCCCGCAAGGTGGCCGGACTAACCGTTCTCAGGCCTCGCCGGTGAGCGACTCGCCGACCCGGTTGGTGAACCTGCCCGGCTTCAGGCGGTAGACCCTCTTCCCCAGTTCCAGGCATTCGTCTGCCTGCCGTTTCCTGGCTTCATCGATCACTCCGCCCAGTGTTTCCCGGTCGGATTCGGCCAGGTCCCTCCCGGCCAGATCGTCTTTCAGGACATCCAGGTCGTGGAGGTCACCGAGTTTGTCGGCCAGTTCCTCGGCGAGTTTGCGGATCCCGGTCATCTCGTCCGGCAGCCTGGGCTCGAGGATTTCCAGCTGGTACCTCAGGTCCTTCGCTCGCTTGCGCCAGTCGTGAAAGTGCACTGCCTCGCCCGTCTTCCCGGCCTGTTTCATTGACTTGCGACCGCGCCGGTAGCCACGTCCGACGTTCCCGGCGACCGCTTCCTGTTCTCCGGGGAGCTCCCGACCCTGGAAACCACGCCTCACCGATTCGATCGCTGCGGCGACCTCGGCCAGGTTCTCCGGGGTCAGATCTCCGCGGTGTACTTCCGCTTCTGCGTGTAGCTGCCCCCTCCAACCCTCGGCAACGGAAGGATCGGCATGCTGACCGGAGACTGAATCCAGGACCGAGAGCTTTACTTCGGCATCCCGGGCTCCCGAGAGATGACGGGCGGCTTCCCGGCAGGAATCATTGGCCTGATCTCGATCCTGATCCTCGATCACGCCACGCAAAAGACGCAGTGCCGAACGCACCTTCTTGAGACTTTTCCTTGCTTCGTGAACATGTTCGGCCGAATCCTCTGAACTTCCGGCGGTCCTGACGGCGGCCGTCGCCTGGGCTGCACGGGCGGCGATCACCCGGCATATCCCGCTGGCCGGATCCTCGCCCGGTCGCAGGCGATATTCGAGGCTCTTCGCGGGACGGCCATGGGCCGCCAGTGCCTGGTTTGCCCAGGCCTGGTCCCCGGTCAGCTCGCGGCCGAACCAGGCCGGTACGTCGAAGCTTCCGGCTTCCGCGTCCGAGGCGAATTCAACCTCGACCGTCGCCAGGCCCTCCAGATCCCCCGAATACAGGTCGAGCTCGGCCACCAGGCCTCCATCGAGCCCGGTCTTGTGCCGGACTTTCATGATCCGCCTGCCTTCGGTGTCCGGCCAGAGCTCTTCGAAGGTCGCGACATCGAGTTCGACCTCGGTCTCTCCCCTGCTTTCGCCGTGGCCGCTCTTGACGGTGAGGGTCAGGGAATTCCCGGCCCGGCGGAGGCGGACTTCGGACTCCTCGTCGATCGCGAGGTAGCCCTGCTGGATCGGGGTCCCCGGAGAGCCGGTCAGCTCTCCGGGAATCCGATCTACAAGAAACTTCCGCTCGATCTCCACAATGGATCGAGCGTACTGCCTGTCAGCTAGACCTCAACGAGGATGGCGTCGCCCTGGCCGCCACCGGAGCAGATCGCGGCGCAGCCGAGGCCGCCGCCGCGACGCTTCAGTTCGCGGACGAGCGCGCCGATGACCCGGGCGCCGGAAGCACCGATCGGATGACCGAGAGCGATTGCGCCGCCGTTGACGTTGACCTTGTCCTCGTCGATGTCGAGCATCTTCACGGTGTTGAGGGAAACGGAAGCGAAGGCTTCGTTGATCTCCCAGACATCGACGTCGGCCGGGGTCTTGCCGATCTTCTCGAGCGCGGCCTTGGCGGCGAGCGCCGGGGTCTTGGCGAGGCAGGCGTACTCGTCACCGATCTGGCCGTAGCCGACGATCGTGCCCATGATTTCCTTGCCGTTGGCCTTGGCCCAGTCCTCGGAGGCGAGCACCAGCGCACCGGCGCCGTCGTTGACTCCCGGGGCGTTGCCGGCGGTGTGGGTGGCGTCGTCGCCACCGATCGCGCGCAGCTTGGCGAGGCTTTCGGCAGTGGCTTCCGGGCGGATCGCCTCGTCGGCGTCGACCACGGTGTCGCCCTTGCGTCCCTTGACGGTCACCGGGACGATTTCCTCGGCCAGGATGCCGGCCGCCTGGGCCTTGTCTGCAAGCTCATGCGAGCGGGCGGCGAACCGGTCCATGTCCTCGCGTTCGATGCCGAGCTCGTTCGAAACCCCGCTGGCCTCGTTGATCATCTGAAGGTGGGTGAAGGGGTTGGTAAGTCCGTCGTGGGTCATCGAGTCGATCGACTTGACGTCACCCATCCGGAAACCGGTGCGGGCACCGGGCAGCAGGTAGGGAGCGAGCGACATCGACTCCATGCCGCCGGAAACGCCGACCTCGATGTCACCGGCGCGGATCGCCTGATCAATCAGACCGGTGGCACGCATGCCCGAGGCGCAGACCTTGTTGACGGTCTCCGAGGGAACTTCCTTCGGTACGCCGCCGTTGATCTGGGCCTGGCGCGAAGGGATCTGGCCCTGACCGGCCTGGATGACCTGACCGAAGCTGACCTGCTCGACCTGGTCGGGGGCGACGCCGGCGCGCTCGAGGGCACCGGCGATCGCTACGCCGCCGAGCTCGGCCGCGTTCACGGTGGAGAGGGCGCCACCCATCTTGCCGAAGGGTGTGCGGGCAGAACTGAGAATGACGGTGCGGGCCATGGTGCCTTTCAAGTCGCGAGGGGAATTCGGGGGATTGGACGAAACGAAGCGGAATATGGACGATACCGGGTGTCTAGACTCCGGCGAATGAAGGCCTACCCCACCGATGTCGCCCTGTCCGAACTTGATGCCGACCTCGTGGCGGTCGGTCTCTTTGAGGGAGATGAACTCTCCGAGCCGCTGGGCAGTACCGCCGGCGCGACGGATGCCTCATCCGACTTCAAATCGCAGGTCATCGTCTATCCGGGCAAGCCGGAACGCGTGGTGATCATCGGGCTCGGCCCGAAGAGCGACTTCACGACCGAGAAGGCGCGCGTGATCGGGGCCGTCTCCCAGAAGGCGCTCAAGCAGGTCAAGGGCGAGGCCCTGGCCTGGATGCTGCCGGAGGCTCCCGAGGGGATCGAACCGGGCGCCGTGGCCGCAGCCCTGGTCGAAGGCGCAGGACTCGCATCTTTCGATTTCGACCGCTACAAGTCAGGCAGTGACGGCGAGGAAGCCCCGCCCAGCCTGAAAGCCGTCGAGATCAACACCGACCAGGACGTCGCAGACATGGTCCGGGTCGGTGAAGTGGTCGCCAATTCCGGCAATGCGGCCCGCTACCTTCAGAGCCTGCCGGCCAACGAAGCCACCCCGGAATACCTGGCCGGACGGGCGAGCGAAATCGCCGGGGCCCACGAAAAGGTCACGGTCGAGATCCTCGACCGCGAAGGAATCATCAAGGCCGGCATGGGTGGCCTCGAGGCAGTGTCCAAGGGTGGTGAACATGTCGAACCGCGGCTGATCACCCTCAAGTACACCGGCAAGGGCGAAGGAGAAAAGCTCGGACTGATCGGCAAGTCGGTCACCTTCGACACCGGTGGCATCTCAATCAAGCCTTCGGCCGGAATGCATGAGATGAAGATGGACATGTCCGGCGGTGCGGCGGTCCTTGAAGCCGTAGATGCGATCGCCGAACTCGACCTGCCGCTCGACATCATCGCGGTGCTCCCTTCGACCGAGAACATGCCGTCAGGCACGGCCCTGAAGCCGGGGGACATCATCACCCAGCTGAACGGCAAGACGGTCGAGGTGACCAACACCGACGCCGAAGGTCGCCTGATCCTGGCCGACGCCCTGGTCCACTGCGCCCGCGAAGGCGCCGACCGGATGATCGATCTCGCCACCCTGACCGGGGCAGTCCTGATCGGTCTCGGTTCGACCTACGCCGCGCTGATCAGCAACGACGACGATCTGGCCGGACAGATCGAGAATGCTGCCGACCGGACCGGAGAGCTGGTCTGGAGACTGCCGCTCCACGACGAATACAAGGACCTGACCCGGGGCGAGATCACCGATCTGGTCAACGCTTCCGCACAGCGCAAGGCCGGAACGATCTACGCCGGGTCATTTCTCGAGGAATTCACCGAAGGCAAGCCCTGGGCCCATCTCGACATCGCCGGAACGGCGTGGGACACCGGCCGCGAATACTGGGGCAAGGGCCCAACCGGCTTCGGAGTCCACCTCTTGGTCGCCCTCGCGCGCAACCTCAGTTCCTAACCCTTTTTCGGGTTCTTTATTGCGAGGGCCCGGAGGATGACGTCGAAAATCTCGGTCTGATCGTGGAGGCCCATCAGGTTGGCGGCCTGGGGTCCGCTTGCCCTGATCGGCACCGGAATTCCGGAATGTTCCTGGTCGCCGCTCTTGGTGGTCCCGTAGCCCATGATCATGTTGGTGCCTTCGTTGGTGGTCAGCACGGCTGATTTCGAGCCGCCGGCGAAGGGGAGGATCTGACCGGACTGACCGTGGTCGGCGGAAACGATCAGCAGGGTCCTCGGGTTCTTCTTCGCGAATGCGATCCCGGCCTTGACCGCTTCGTTGAGTGCGACGACGCCGCCCATCGACCAGCAGGGATCGGCCCGGTGGGCGCCCTTGTCGGGGTCGGCGCCTTCCACCTGGAGGAAGAAGCCCTTCTTCCTGCCCCTGGAGCGCTGGTTCAGGATCTGGATCGCCCGGGAGGTCATCGTCGAAAGCGCGGGCTGTTCCGCGGGGCGCGCTCCGGTCACGCAACGCTGCACCTGCGGATTGGTCTCGGTCGCCTGTTGACCGGTCCAGTCGTGGGTCATTCCCCCACCGCTGAACAGCCCGAGCAGCCGCTTGTTGCCGCTGTAGTTCTCCAGCCCGGCGCTGTCGGTGACCAGATCGAAGCCCTGGCGTTCTGCTGACTGGAGGACGGTCTTGCCCTGGTCGGGACCAAAGGGAATCGTCTTCTCGAAATCACCGAGCCCGCCGCCGAAGATCAGGTCCATCTTGCTGTCGGCAGCCTGCTCGGCGATCGAACCGAGACCGCCGTTCGACTTGAGGTCGTCCCCGCAGGCACTTTCGTCGGCCGGCGATTCGCAGTTCCTTAGCCTCACGTGGGACATCTGGACCGCCGGGGTGGCGCCGGTGACCGTATCGGTGGTCACGTTGCCGGTCCGGTAGCCGTCTTTCTGGGCGAGTTCGGCGATGGTCGGCATCGCTTCACCGGTGAAAGGTGCCGTCGAGATCCGGAACAGACCGGTCTTCCTGCCGGTGGCCCAGGCGGTACCCGAGGCAGCCGAGTCGGTGACATAGAAAGGCGCTTCGCTACCCATCAACTCGTTCACTGCGTAGGTGGTGATCGAACCGGAAAGCTTCATGCGGTCCATTGCGAAGCGGCCGTTTCCACCGACCCAGTAGTTGCGGGCAGCGGTGATGACGCTGTCGTCCATGCCGTCCCCGATGAAGAGGATCACGTTGCGGGCCTGTCCGCCGACGACCTGCTTGCGGATCCATTCGGTCTTGTCGGCAGGATCTTTGGCCGGCTTCTTGACCTTGGCCACTGCAAAGGCAGCCCCGCCCAGTACGAGCAGGCTTGCGACAGCGACCATCAAACGCTTCCCGAACTTCATCTCCCTTTACATCCCCTTTTCTAGCTGGGCAAATCCCCTGGGACGATGTTAGGCCATGATCAGGCAGGTGGATGTTGCCGAGGCGAGAAGTTTTCCCGATTCCTCCGCGTAAAGCTTCGCGTCTGCCGTTGCCTGGCGGCGTCCGCGGTATTCGACGGTTCCTTCGGCCCGTACGACCCCGGTGTCGCGGGTCAGCGGGCGCAGGTTCTTCACTTCCAGGGTCAGCGTCGTGTACGCCTCGCCGAGTGCCAGGGTCGTGTGGACCGCGCATCCGGCAACCGAGTCGAGCAGGGTGGCCATGAATCCGCCGTGTACGACGCCGATCGGGTTGTAGTGCTCCTCGCCCGGCAGGGCTGCGAAGACGGCCCGGCCTTCTTCGACTTCAACCGGAGCCATGTTCATGACCACGGCGATCGGCGGTGGCGGAACTTTCCCTTCCTTGACCGCGATCATGTATTCGAGGCCGGCCAGCTTCATGCCTTCGCCGGCCGAAGCCATCGGGTCCTGCCACTGAAGGGTGAGCGAGCGGCTGATCTCCGGCCTCTCGACCGCAAGTTCGGCCGCCCGCTTCCTCGCCATCTCGTGACCGGAACTCACCGCGTAGTGACCTGACGCCGGGTTGCGCGCTCCTGTCGAGTCTCCTTGCCAACTCCGTAATGGAGGTCAGCCAGGATCTCGGCTTCGGTGAGGTCGATCTTCAGCGGCCTCATCTGGAATCTTGTTCGGTTTCTCGGATTGCGCTTCATGGTGCTCCCCTCTCGGGGTAGGTTCGGCTTCCTGAAGGGAAACCGCGTTACTGGGACTCACCCTATACAAGTAAGTCGCATCATACGACCTACTATGAGATATCTCACACAAGGAAGGAATTCATAGGATCACCCCCATGAACTTCGATCTGACTGACGAGCAGCGCCTGCTTCAGGAAACCGTCCGAGATTTCGCCCGCAACGAGGTCGCCCCGGTGGCCGAAGAGCTCGACCGGACCAAGACGTTTCCGTACGAGATCGTCGAGAAGCTCGGAGACCTCGGGCTTATGGGCATCCCCTTCCCGGAGGAATTCGGCGGCGCCGGCGGCGACATCCTTTCCTACGCTCTCGCGGTCGAGGAACTGGCCCGGATCGACTCTTCGGTGGCGATCACCATGGCGGCCCACATTTCGCTCGGCACCACCCCGATCTACAACTGGGGCACCGACGAGCAGAAGGCCGAGTGGCTGCCCCGTCTGACCTCGGGCAAGGAACTGGCGGCGTTCGGTCTGACCGAACCCGAAGCCGGTTCGGACGCAGGCAACACCAAGACCCGGGCCGAACTCGATGGCGACGAATGGGTGATCAACGGTGCCAAGCAGTTCATCACCAACTCGGGCACCGACATATCCGCCTGCGTGACCATCACCGCGGTCACCGGACGGGACGAGAACGGCCGCCTCGAGATCTCGAACATCATCGTTCCCAACGGAACGCCCGGCTACACCGTCGATCCTCCCTACCGCAAGATGGGCTGGAACGCCTCGGACACCCACCCGCTCACCTTCGAGGATGCCCGGGTGCCGGAGTCGAACCTGCTCGGTCCGCGTGGACAGGGCTTCAAGCAGTTCCTGCAGATTCTCGATGGCGGCCGGATCGGCGTCGCCGCGATGTCGGTCGGAGTTGCCCAGGGAGCCCTCGACGAAGCGATCAAGTACGCCAAGGAGCGCCAGGCCTTCGGTCAGTCGATCTCCAAGTTCCAGGCGATCCAGGCCAAGATCGCCGACATCTCGGCCCAGCTCGAGGCGGCCCGTCTGCTGACCTACAAGGCGGCGATCGAGAAGGACCGGGGTGAGAACTTCACCCTGACCGCAGCCCAGGCCAAGCTGATCACCGGACGCCTCGCGGTCCGGGCCACCGAGGAAGCGGTTCAGATCCACGGCGGCTACGGATTCATCGAGGAGTACCCGGTCTGCCGCTTCTACCGTGACGCAAAGATCCTCACGATCGGCGAAGGCACCGACGAGGTCCAGCAGATGGTCATCGCCCGCGCCCTCGGCTGCTAGGAAGTTCCTGCTTTCGGGGCCGCTGCCCGTGGCGCAGCGGCCCTGATCGCCAGCGCGGCGACGGAATCAGCAAAGGCGGCGTCGATCTCGCCCGTGCCAAGAAGCCAACGCATCAGAATCGCCCCGAATGCCACCTCGGCCAGTACTTCCGAATTGACTTCGGAATCCACCTGACCCGTTCGCTTCGCAGCCTCGAAGCGTCTCGCCGCCGGTTCAATCGGAGCTTCGGTCGTCACCCGAGCCAGTCTTCGTGCGAGTACTTCGTCTTCCTCAGCCCCGACCAGCAAGGCCCGCATGAACGCACCGAATGGTGGTTCCATGAAAGCGGAAGCATGTGTCCTTATCGACGTAGTCAGATCGGCCGAAAGGTCACCGGTGTCCGGGAATGGCGGCCAGTCGAACCCGTCGGCGATGACGGCGTCGAAAAGCACGGCTCCCTTGCTCGGCCACCAGCGATAGATCGTCTGTTTGGCCACGCCTGCCCGGGCGGCAATACCTTCGATGGTGAGACCTCTCCAGCCGTTTATGAGGACTATTTCGAGAGCGGCCTGGAGTACGCGGTTCGACTTGGCGGCGTCCCGGGACCGTTCATCTGGAGGGGTTCGATAATGAATCTCCTGAAGGGCCTTGATCACCTGTACCCGTTTGGAACTCATGTTGGATCAAGTGGTCCGGCGAGGATTTCTCTCCCCCGAGGGGGAGGGCAAGGCCAACAAAAATCCCGCGAGACGCAACGTTGCGTCTCCTTCACCTAGACGCAACGTTGCGTCTTGCGGTGTTGGTGGTGCCTATGGTCGGCCCCGGTCCGCTCGCTGCTTGGGGCCTCCCGGCCCCCGAATTTAGGCGGTGATCGGGTTGGCGGTGGTTGAACCGGCGGCGCGGTCCTTGAGCTCCGCCCCGCGGCCAACCGTCTCGGGGATGCCGTAATACTCGAGAACCTGCTGCTCCTGCTCCCGGTTCAGGGGCAGGGTCGGATCTACTGCCGGGGCATTGCGGATCACTTCACGATCGTGTGGTGTCCAGACCCGGCCGGCTGCTGCGGCACATTCACGGATCGAGATCGGCACCACTTTCCCGAACCTTCCGAGCTTGACCAGAATCCAGGTCGGCTGACCCGAGTCGCCATCGACGAAAAGACCTTCGACCCGGGCAACACCCTGGCCGGTGACGTCATCCACCCGGTATCCATCCCAGGCCTTGACATCCTCAAGACTGGGCTGCGGAGCGGCTTTCTCACTCATCAATCTCTCCTTCCAGCAGTTGGGCGGCAGCCGAAGCCGGATCCAGTTCACGGCTCACTACCCGGTTCAAGAGCTCGACCACACCGGGATCATCCTCGATCGCGGCTTCCAGTCGCCTTCTGAGCTTCGCAGTCGCCAGACCCAGAACCTCGGAACGCAGGTTCCTCGCCCGGCGCTCGGCCAGAGTTCCCTCGGCTTCGATGAAGGCCCGGTGCTCGGCAACTTTGGCTGCCAGCTCGTCGATTCCTTCGCCACGGGCAGCTTCGGTCCGCAGAATCGGAACCCGCCAGCCACCGGGAGTGTGGGAAAGCGACAGCGCCCCCCGGACCTCCCGGATCATCGTGTCGGTCATCGGATGATCGGCCTTGTTGACGACGATGATGTCCGGAATCTCCATGACGCCGGCCTTCAGCGCCTGGATCGAATCACCTGAGCCCGGCATCAGTGCCAGAACGATCGTGTCGGCGTGATCGACGATGTCAATCTCTCCCTGCCCCACCCCGACCGTTTCGACCAGGACGTCGTCCTTGCCGGAAGCATCCATGACCAGGGCGGCCTGGAGCGCGGCTTCGGAAAGTCCTCCCAGCGCACCGCGGGAAGCCATCGAGCGGATGAAGACCCCCTTGTCGAGGAAATGCTCGGTCAACCGGATCCTGTCCCCGAGCAGGGCACCCTGGGTGAACGGACTCGAAGGGTCGATCGAAAGCACCGCTACCTGCCGGTCCTCTTTCCGAAGTTCCTTGGTCAGGGCACCGATCAGGGTGCTCTTGCCGACCCCGGGAGGCCCGGTGAAACCGATGATCCTCGCCTTGCCGGTCTTCGGATAGACCTCTCGAACCAGTTCCCAACCGGCCGGATCGTCTGATTCGATCAGGGTGATCGCCCGGGCAAGGGCGCGCTTGTCGCCATCGAGCAGGCGTTCGGCGAGGGGACTCAGGGTGGTCGGAGCGTCATTCATCGGAAGGGCCAGTCTAATTAGACTCACGGCCGGATTGACCGGTTCACTCTCATCCTTCTCCCGCAAGGGCATGCTGAAACCCAAATACGCCCGGCTGTTCTGGCGTTACCTGTGGCGACGCCTGCTGACCCGCTCCGGACGCCGCTGGGTGACCGACGGTCCGGTCTTCTTCGGCCGGGGCCTCCAGCTCCAGACCGGCACAAGGGCCCGGATGAAGTTCGGCCGCTGGGTCTGGATCGGCGACGGAACCAAGATCCGCTGCCACGAGGGTGAGGTCGAGATCGGGCCGAAAACCGTGTTCGGCCAGGAATGCACCATCTCCGCCTATCGCAAGGTCCGGATAGGAGCGGAATGTGTGATCGCCGACCGGACCATGTTCATCGACTTCGATCACGGAGTGGTCGACACCGAGAAGCCGATCCGTGACCAGGGCATCTACATGGAAGACGTGATCGTCGGCTCCAATGTCTGGATCGGTTACGGCGCCGCAGTGCTCCGCGGGGTGAAAGTCGGCGACAACTCGGTGATCGGAACCAATTCGGTCGTCACCAGGGACGTGCCGGCCAATGCGGTCGTCGGAGGCGTTCCGGCTCGCGTCCTCAGAATGCGAGAAGCCCCCAAAGACCTGAAGTGGCAAGACCCCGTAGAGCCCGAACCCGGGGCCCCCGGTGTCATGAGCCTTCCCTAGGGCCGGGCCCTGCCGATCGACGGGAATGTCCCGCCCTTGGCGATCACCCTGGCGCCACGGGTCAGTTTGCAGACATCGGAACCACCGAAGGTCGGGATCCCCGACACAACCACGCCGCGCTTGTCCTGCCAGGCGATCGACTTTCCGTCCTGGGAGATGCTCACGTTCTCCGCCTGACCCTTGCTTGGCAGCAGGCAGGCCCCGCTGGCGATCCCGCCACCGAGTCCGTTGATCTTCGAAACGAGGATCACGCTCAGGTCCCGGTCGTCGTTGCTGGGTGAGACCAGCTCTGCCGCGGCGATCTTCTTGTTGGCTGAAACGTCGGTCCGCTGAAGGTCGAGGCCGAGCGACTCCGTGCTGAACCAGCCGGTGAAGTCGTTTCCGTAGGGAGCCTTGTTCGCCTTCTGCACACCGGCGAAGACATCCTGCTGCTGGGCGACGATCCGGTTGCCGACCGTGGTCGGCCACAACTCTCCGGAGATGTTGACCGGCTTCAGGTAGCTGGCCTTCACCGACTTGACGCTGGTTCCGTCCTCGATGTTCGAGACCGGGAAGTTGTAAGTGAAGTACTGGTAGCCGTAGACCAGGGTCCCACCATCAGAAGTCAGGTCGAGACTCAGCGGCATGACGTATTGGGTCCAGCCGGAGTCGGCGGTCAGGGAACCCTGGATGATTCGCTTGCCGGTCGGACCCCAGAGGACGTAGGAGTTGAGGTTCGAGATCTTTGCCGGGTCCCGCTTGACCGCGATGACCCGCCCGTTGTCGGACTGGGCGGTCTCGATCCACCTGACCTTGCCCTTCGGCTTTGCCGCCAGCTTCTTTTTCTTCTTGCCGTTCAGCGATGACAGCCAGAGGTTCCCTCCAGCCGTATAAGACACCGACATGGTGGCTTCGGCGGAGCTCGCGAAGAAAAGCGCCGCTGCGATTACCAGAACAAAGGACCCCCGTAGCCTCTTCATGAGGCAATCGTAGTCCGTACCGACGGACTCCGGTCAGGCCTTGGCGGCGACCAGGCCTTCGTACAGGTCGAGGGTCTGCTGGGCGATCTCGTCCCAGTCGAAATGGCGGATGTGGGCCAGGCCCTCTTCGATCATCCGCTGACTCAGTTCGGGGTCGCCGAGAACCTTGATCGCCGCTTCGGCGAGATGCTCCGGGTCCGAGGTCCGGAAACGGAGGCCTGCGCCCTCGATCGGGACGACTTCCCGCAGACCGCCGGTGTCGGCAGCGATGCAGGGGCATTCGGAAGCCATGGCTTCGAGCGCGACCAGACCGAAAGGTTCGTAGATCGAGGGGACCACGGTGAGGTCGGCAATCCGGTAGAGCGAATGAAGCACGTCGTCGCCGATCCAGCCGAGGAAAGTTCCATGTTCCATCAAACCCAGCTCTTTGGCCTGCTTGTGGAGTTCGGCCTCATGGGTTCCCGAGCCGGCAACCAGGAAGCGGGTGTTCGGAAGGGCCGCGATCACCTCGGGCATCGCTTCGAGCGCGAGCTGGAATCCCTTTTCGTAGACGAGACGGCCGATCAGCAGGACCAGGTTTTCTTCCGGGTCGGCGAACTGGGAACGCAGCCGGGCCAGCTCCTGCGGATCCTCGGCCGGCAGGTCTTCCGGATCGATGCCGTTCGGGATCACCGAAATCCGGCCCTCTTCGACACCGAAGATGTCGGCGATCTGTTCGCGCATGAAATGCGAACAGGCGATCACCCGGTCGGAGCGGTTGACGATCCACTTCTCGACCCCGTGGATGTGGGACTGGGGATGCTTGTCGACCCAACCCTGGTGGCGGCCGAACTCGGTCGCGTGGATCGTCGTCACGAGCGGCGAGTTGAAACGCCGGGCAAGGTGGTCGCATGCCCCGGCGACCAGCCAGTCGTGGCCGTGAACGAGATCGAAGTCGAAGCGGTCGCCCAGTTCAACTCCGGCGGCCAGCATGTCTGCGTTCATCCGTTCGACCCAGGTGACGAACTCGCCGAGGTCGGTCGGCCTTTCCGGTTCGACGATCCGGTGGATCTGGACCCCCGCCATCTGCTCTTCGATCGTGGCCTGCTCCCCGCCGCGGGTGAGCACGTGAACTTCCACGCCGAGCCCGACCAGGGCTTCGGAGAGTTTGCGCACGTGGCGGGCCAGGCCACCTTCGATCAGCGGCGGGTACTCCCAGGTGACGATCAGGATGCGGGACAAGGTCTTGGCTTGGGGCTAGGGCGTAAGGAAGGGCGCGAGGCTGAGGTCGGGGGCGAGGCCGCGCAGTTGCGGCGTGACGGGTACCCCGCTGTTTGTTGACCCTGATTGTAGGGCCTCGAAAGCGTTCTCCGCATGACCTGTGACTCTTTCGAAGGGATAGTCGCCCGCCTGGCCGCGCTGGTCGAGGAAGGCCCAGTCGCTGGACTGGACCATCAACAGTTCCCGCACCGCCCGCTCCGCGCAGTCCCGGGGCAGGTCCGGGACAGCCTCCGCGACGGTCACCTCGAGGTTTCTCGACGCCCGGAGCAGATCGGCGACCGCCGGTGAATCCCAGGTGTGGAAATCCTTGTCCTCACCCCAGGTAGAGGCAGCGAGTCCGGTGTCTCTGGCGTTTGAAGAATGAATGACACCGGCCTGGTCGAGGGTGACGAGGTTGACCCCCCTCTCCTTCGCCAGGTCGAGCACGGCTTCGAGCCAGGTCGGTCCTTCCGCCCACCAATGGCCGAGCAGCTCGCTGTCGATGGCGAAGGTGATCAGGCCCCGATGCCCGTTGTCGGACCGGTACTCATCGAGCCGTGCCCGCACCGAATCCAGAAATTCCGCTGCCTGTTCCCTCGCCCGGCGGGCCGCCGCATCGGCGTCATACGGACCCCCGTCGATCCGGAAGATGTGGACCCCGTTCATCGAAAGTCGGTGGAAGTCCAGGTAGCCGGGCCAGGACGGGTAGCCGGACATGTCCCAGAGCCAGGAGATTGCTTCCCAGTCGATCGTGAAGGCGAGCGGACCGGCCTTTGTCCTGACCGGAGCCAGGGCCGACTGGCTCGGTTCGTGACGGCTCTGGTCGACGCAGAACCACTCGATTCCGTGCCGGGCCAGATCATCTTCGAGGCCGGGGCTGTAGGCGCACTCAGGAAGCCAGAATCCGGCCGACTCCCCGAACCGTCGCCGGTGGGAAGCGAGACCGGTCTCGATCTGGACGTCGAGTCCCGGCCGGGTGGCGAGCAGCGGCAGGACGGCATGCGTCGCGCTCGAGGGGATCAGCGAGACTCCCCTCGACTGGGCCGCCCTGAAGGCATCGAGTGGATTGCCGCCGACCGCTTCGAGCAGTCCCGTGGCCTTCTCGTAACGCGCGACCTCGGCCCGGGCCGAGGCGACGTGATCCTGATCGGCGGTCTCGACGTCCCGCTTCGCCGCCCCTAGCCGGTGGTCGCGGAGAAATGCGGCAAGCCTTTCCTCCACTCCTTCGTATTCGAGCTGGTCGGCCAGCACCGGGGTGACCGTGACGGTCAGATCACGGGCGACGTCGAGCACCGGCAGATGCGAGCGGACCACAGCGTCGAAGAGCCACTCCTCGCCGAAAGGGTAGGTCCCGAAGCCTTCGACGTACGGCATGTGGGAGTGGAGGACGATCGCAAGATCGCCAACCCCCGGAAGTTCTTCATCCGGTGAGGCGGCCGCCTCAGACATGGCAGACGGCGAGGAAGTCCAGCGAGCTTTCTAGGTCGTTGTTGGACAGCCGGAAATCTGAGGCCGCGATGGCCGGGGTGAACCGGTCGTAGAAGGGCTTGCTCAGACCGAGCGTCTTGTGGACCCGGTCCCAGCCCAGCGAGAGCGCCAGCTCGTGGACCTTCAGCTTCCGCACGTGGTGAAGTCCGAGAATCTCGACCCGCGAGTAATGCGGCTCAAGCAGAGCCCGGTATTCCTCGAGACGGTATTCCTTGATGTGCCAGGGGTTGTCCGACTTCTCGGCCCCTTCCGGAGCGAGCGTGAGCAGGTTCGGCGTCGAGATGTAGGCGACGGGAGCGATCTTCGCAAATCCGGCAACCAGGGAATCCGGATCCTGGACATGCTCGATCGTCTGCAGGAAGACCACCGCGTCGCGCGGCTCGGTGAAGCTCTCGACCAGCTCACGGCGAAAACTCACGTTGTCGGTCGTGTACTTGGCACTGGCATGCTCGAAGGCCTCGGGGTTCGCATCGACCCCGATCACCTCGGCCGCGGACCGGCCCAGCACACCCGAGCCATAACCCTCGCCACAGGCAAGGTCGACGACTTTCAGTCCCTTGACCCGCTCGGCGATCCATTCGTAAACGACCAGATGCCGGCGGTACCAGTAGTTCTCCTCCGGTACGTCCGGGAGGGTCCTTTCACCGGTCAATTCGAGGGCCGGCACCCCTTCTGGCTGG
>Ga0209023_10004170_pt1 | contig 16665 bp, 17 predicted proteins | sample LakOneMetagenome_FD_187468 | JGI IMG/M metagenome (GOLD analysis project Ga0209023, IMG submission 187468) | Freshwater and sediment microbial communities from Lake Erie, Canada (SPAdes) (version 2) | ecosystem: Environmental > Aquatic > Freshwater > Lentic | place: Lake Erie, Canada... | reverse complement strand
AGCAGGCCCAGGACTCGCCGGAACGCGGCCTGATCCAGCGCCGTCGTCGCCGTATTGGTCAGGGGGTGGAAGTTGACGATCGCCGCCTCGTGCAGCCGGCGATCCAGCACGAAGGTCACCCGCCGGTCGAGGTCATTGATCAGCCCCAGCGCCGTCACCGATCCGGGCCGCACCCCAAGCGTTTCATACATCAGGGCCTCATTGCCGAACGACAACCGGTCTGATCCCATAGCCCTGTGCGCGGCCTTCAGGTCGATGACCGTGTCCTGGGCCGCCGAGATCAGCCACAGACGGCCCTTCTTGTCCTTCAGGAACAGGTTCTTGGTGTGCAGGCCGGGCATGTCGGCCTTGAGGTCCAGGCCTTCCCCGACCGTGAACACCGCCGGATGGTCACGGGTGACCTGATCGACGCCGTTTTCCGCCATCCACGCCAGCAGGCTGTCGCGGTCGTAAGCCGGCTTGGGGGCGGGCGCGGAAGCGGCGGCGTCAGACATGGTTGAGGTCCCGGGGTCGCGCGGGCTAGGAAGGATGTCCGTCCCGCTTACAGACTGGAGCCCGGCCTTGGAACTGGAATGCTATCCGATGACGGCGACGCCGCCGGACCTCGTGCCCGGCCGTCAATCCCGCAACTGGATGGACGCCTTCGTCTCGCGGCACCCCTATCGCTGCCTGCCCCTGACCATGGCCAATACGACGGGCTGGGAGATCCTGTGCCCGTTCGGCTTCACGGCCGAATGGAACGGCGGGCCGCAGCAGTCGGACATCAGGATCACCCCCGACCGGCCGCAGCCGACGCTCGACCATTTCGTGACCTCGCACTTCTCGCGCGGCGTCCTGACCATGCACCCGCAGTATCTGTTCCGCACGCCGCCCGGCTGGGGGATGGTCTGCTCGGGATCGCCCAACCACGTGAAGGACGGCATCCAGCCCCTGGTCGGACTGATCGAGACCGACTGGCTGCCGTTCCCGTTCACCATGAACTGGATCTTCACCCGGCCGGGCCGGGTCAAGTTCGAGAAGGGCGAGCCGTTCTGTTTCATCACCCTGACCGAGCACAAGAAGGTCGAACAGTTCCAGCCGGTGATCCGGACGCTGGAATCCAACCCGGTCATGAAGGGTCAGTTCGAGGCCTGGAACCGCCAGCGCACCGACTTCAACAAACGGCTGGCGTCCGGCGATCCGGATGCGGCCAAGGAGGCCTGGCAGCGGTTCTACTTCAAGGGCGAACTGCCCGAGGATCTCGGCAATGCGCCGGAAACCCATTCGAACAAACGCCGGCTGAAGTCGCCTCGGGTGGGCTGATCCCGAACGCCCGCTGCGGGAGAGGCTTCAGAGCGCGGCGCGCCTCAGCGTGACCAGCGCCTGTTCGCGGATGCGGACGTCGCCGACGGCCAGGATCTGGCCGGTTCCGTCGACCGGTTCGCCGCGCCAGTTGGTGACCTCGCCGCCCGCGGCCTCGACCACCGGGATCAGGGCCGACCAGTCCCACACCTTCAGACTGGTCTCGGCGACCAGATCCATCCGCCCCGCCGCCACCATCGCATAGGCATAGGCGTCGCAGCCGTAGCGGGCCAGCCGGGCGGCGGCGCGCACCTGGGTCCAGGCGCCCAGTTCGGAGCCGCTGAAGATCTCGGGATCGGTGGTGGAGATGACCGCATCGGTCAGGCGCTCGCAGGCGCGGGTCCTGATCGGCCGGGTCTGGCCCCGGCTCATCAGCACCGCTCCGGACGGCCCGCCCAGGAACAGTTCGCCGAGATAGGGCTGGGAGATCGCGCCGACCGACGGCGTCCCGGCGACGCGCAGGCCGATCAATGTGGTCCACAGCGGCAGGCCGGAAATGAAGGCGCGGGTGCCGTCGATCGGATCCAGGATCCAGACATGCTCCGCATCCGGACGGTCCTCGCCATACTCCTCGCCGATGACCCCGTGGTCGGGATAGCGGGCGGCGATCAGGCGACGGATGGCGGCCTCGGCGTCCTTGTCGGCCTGGGTGACGGGATCGAACGATCCGGGCCCGGCCTTGTTCTCCTCGGCATAGTCGCCCCGGAAGAACGGCAGGGTCACGCCTGCGGCTTCACGGGCCAGTTCGACGGCGAAGGCTTCGAATTCAGTCATGAGGGGCGGGGGCCGAGGGCTGAGGGGTCAGGGTCGTCACGACCTCTACCCCGCCCGGTCGCCGGTGTCCTCCCCCAAGGACCGGTTCCGGATCATCACCCCCGTCCCTCGCCGCCTCATCCTCCGAAGCCCTGGCTCCCGGCGCCCTGCACCCCGAAGCCGGAGCGGGCGCGACGGGGCTAGACCGCCGGCTCTTCGGCGTGGAGAGACTTGGCCAGGTCCAGCAGGCGCCGGCGCGGACGCTCGCCGAGCTGGTAATAGGCCTGGATCAGGTCGAGGGTTTCCTTGCGGGAAAACATCTCGCCGCCGTTGGCGCCGGCCGCTTCCTTGCGTTCCATGGCCTCGGTCAGACCGTCATAAAAATAGTTCACCGGCGATTCCAGCGCCTCGGCCAGCTGCCACAGACGGGCGGCCGAGATGCGGTTCGCGCCGCACTCATACTTCTGGATCTGCTGGAAGCGGATGCCGACTTGCAGCGCCAGCTGTTGCTGGGTCAGGCCCAGCAGGCGGCGGCGACGACGCAGGCGGCGGCCCAGATGAAGATCGATGTCGGTGGCCATGGCCCCATGTTCCCCGTTTGGCGGGCTGTCCCGAAATGGAACGGCTCGCCTTGATCGCCGCAAACGACATGCCGCTTTCCCCAAGGGAGGGAGTAGCCGTGTTCGGCGAACAATTTATGGGTGTCATACCCCGAAGGCTTCACCCGGAAGCAACCTCCGGGCAGTGCACGCATTATCCCCGCCAGGCAGTCAAGCTTTGGAAGGAATACATCGTGGGTCTTGGAATTATCGGTTGGCTGATCATCGGCATCGTCGCCGGCTGGTTGGCCGAAAAGGTCATGGGCCGTAACCACGGCCTGCTCACCAACCTCGTCGTCGGGGTCGTGGGCGCGTTTCTGGGCGGCTGGATCGCCGGAGCCCTGCTGGGCATCCCGGTCGGCGGCTTTAACATCGTCACCCTGATCGTGGCGTTCGGCGGCGCCTGTCTGCTGCTGTTCCTGCTGGGTCTGGTCAAGCGCCGCGGCTGATCGCAGCGTCGGACGACAAAAAGGGGCGGTCCTCACGGGCCGCCCCTTTCTCATGCCTGAACGTTCAGGCCTGAAGACGGGGCTACTGCACCGGAGCGGCGCGGTTGAACTCGCTGGAGGTCCATGTGGTTACGACGGGCGGATTCCGGAACGGCGATCGCGAGTGCGGCGCCTGCCGGGGTCAAAAGAAGGGTACGCATGTCGGCTTCCGCGTCATGGGACGCCGATAAAAACAGAAACGCGCCGGAGAACCGGCGCGTTTCAAAGGCTTAACGATCGTCAGCCAGGGCTCAGCCCTGGGGCTGGGCCGGCGGGGCGACCGGTTCTTCCGGGGCCGGGGTCTCGGTCGGCGTCGGCTCGGTGGCCGGAGCCCCGGTCATCGTGGGCTCTGGCGAGGTCGCGTCCGGAGCCGGTTCTGCGGGAGCCTCGGTCGAGGCGGGGGCCGTCGACGACGGGGCGTCGGGCGCGCCCGGAATGGCCGGGGCGGCGGTGTACTCCGCCAAGGTCCAGCCGACGGTCACGCCGGTTCCTTCAGGCTTGAGGCCGGCGAGGGGCACGCCGCGCAGCTGGCCGTCCGTGCCGCGCACGGTCAGTTCCTGGGCGCCGGCATTGCTGCGCGTGCCTTCCAGCTTGCCGAGCACGGCGCCGTCGGAACCCTTGACGTCCGACCCGGGCTGAAGCGTCAGCGTCCCGGGCTGGGCGGCGGGGGCAGCGGCCGGAGGGGTTTGGGCCGGGGCTGCGTCCTGGGCGAAGGCGGCCGGGGCTGCGGTCAGCATCAGGCCGGCGATGCCGGTCAGAAGGGCGGTCTTGCGGATCATGTCCGTTCTCCGAAATCTGCGCGGCCGGGAGCGCCGCAGGTTACAAACCCGCAATGTTTCGGATTGTTTCCATCGCCCAGAAATGACCCCCGTGCCGACACGATTGGACGATTCACGGGATCATGCGATCAGGGCGGTATGAATAACGAAGCCGAACCGCGACGGGGCGTCGCGCGCCGTCTGGCGGGTCTCGCCAAGGAGGCCACGCCCCAGATCTTCGCCGTCGCCGTCTTCGCGGTCGGCGCCCTGATGATCATTTCGGCGGTGACGCCCGCCTTTTCAGACCGCCTGCGCGCGCTGAGCGGGTCGGTGTCGCCCGTCCTGATCGAACTGTCCCATTTCGCAGCCAGCGTGGTCGGTTTCCTGCTGCTCTTGCTCTCGGCCGGTCTGTGGCGGCGACGGCGGGGCGCCTTCTGGACCGCGCTGGCGGCCCTGGCGGCGGGGGCCGTCTTTTCCCTGCTCAAGGGCCTGGACTGGGAAGAGGCCCTGGCCCTGGCGATCATCGCGGCCCTGCTGATCCCCTGCCGGACAGCCTTCAACCGGCGATCGCGGCTGGTCGAGCCGCTGCGGCCCGGCTGGCTGATCCTGCTGACCACGGCGGTGATCGCGGCGATCTGGCTGGGGTTCTTCGCCTATCGCGACGTCGCCTATACCGATCAGCTGTGGTGGAGCTTCCTGACCGATCGCGAGGCGTCGGGCTTCCTTCGGGCGGCGTCGATCCTGGCGATCCTGACCCTGGCCATCGCCGCCGTGTCCCTGCTGTCCTCGCCCGGATCGGGTCGGCGGCGGCTGGCCAATGCGGCGGACCGGACGAAGGCGCTGGAAGCGCTTGCCGCGGCGGACCGGGCCATGCCCGAGGCCTGGCTGGCGACGCTGGGCGACAAGACCCTGTTGTTCAGCCCGTCGGGCCGCAGCTTCCTGGCCTATCGTGTTCGCGGACGGCGCTGGATCGCCATGGGCGAACCGGCGGGCCTGAAAAGCGAGCGTCTGGACCTGCTCTGGGCCTTCGCCGAACTGGCCGACAGCTATGGCGGGGCGGCCGTCTTCTATTCGGTCGGCGAGGGCATTCTGGCCGATCTGGCGACCATGGGGCTGGCGATGCGCAAGGTCGGCGAGACCGCCGTAGTGCCGGTCGCCGCCTTCTCGCTGGAGGGCAAGTCCAGGCAGAACCTGCGCACCGCGATCAATCGGGCCGAACGCGAGGGGGCGAGCTTCGAAATCCTGCCGCCCGGGTCGGCGAGCCCGATCGCCGGCGAACTCAAGGCCGTGTCCGACGCCTGGCTGGGCCATCACAACGGAGCGGAAAAGGCGTTCTCTCTGGGCCGCTTCGACGCCGCCTATCTCGACCTGACCCCGCTGGCCGTGGTGCGTCAGACCACCGGGGCCGCGCCGCAGGGACGAATCGTCGCCTTCGCCAATCTGCTGCCCGGCGAGGGCGACGTGCGCGCGGTGGCCATCGACCTGATGCGCCATGCGCCCGACGCGCCTCCGGGGGTGATGGACTATCTGTTCATCCGCGCCATCCAGTGGTCGGCGACCGAAGGCTTCGACGCGTTCGATCTGGGCATGGCCCCTCTGGCCGGACTGGAGGACCGTCGTCTGGCCCCGGTCTTCGCCCGCGTCGGCGCCCTCGTGTTCGAGGAGGGCGGCGCCCTGTACGGCTTCCAGGGCCTGCGCAGCTACAAGTCCAAATTCGCACCGGACTGGCGCGCCCGGTTCATCGCCGCCCCGGTCTCGACGCCCCTGCCCCTCGCCCTGCTGGACGTCGCCCTGCTGACCAGCGGCGGCTGGCCGGGAATGTTGGGGATCGGAAACCGTGCGCAACCCGGGGCCGGACAAAAGACGCGATGAGCATCCCTATGGTCTGGCTTCAGCTTATTTCGTGAGAGAGCGGCGATGCAGCCCGGCTATGTCGCCCCCTCAAATACCGAGGACTTCGCCTTGCCGACCCTGACCCACCTCCAGCGACTGGAGGCCGAGAGCATCCATATCCTGCGCGAGGTCGTCGCCGAGGCCGAGCGGCCGGTGATGCTCTATTCCGTAGGCAAGGACTCGGCGGTGATGCTGCATCTCGCGGCCAAGGCCTTCTGGCCCTCGCCTCCGCCCTTCCCCCTGCTGCACGTCGATACGACGTGGAAATTCCGCGCCATGTACGAAATGCGCGAGCGGATGGCGGCCGAGCTCGGATTCGAGCTGCGGGTGCACCGGAATCCGGATGCCCTGGCCAGGGGCATCAATCCGTTCGATCACGGCTCGGCCCTGCACACCGACCTGTGGAAGACCGAGGGACTGAAACAGGCGCTGGATCTGCACGGCTTCGACGTCGCTTTCGGCGGCGCCCGGCGCGATGAAGAGAAGTCGCGGGCCAAGGAGCGGATCTTCTCGTTCCGGTCGGCCGGTCATCGATGGGACCCGAAGGCGCAGCGGCCCGAACTGTGGAAACTCTACAATGCGCGCAAGCGCCCGGGCGAGAGCATTCGGGTCTTCCCGATCTCCAACTGGACCGAGCTCGACGTCTGGCAATATATCCATCTGGAAGCCATCCCGATCGTTCCGCTCTACTACGCCGCCGAGCGGCCGGTGGTGGAGCGCGACGGCCAGCTGATCATGGTCGACGACGACCGCATGCCGCTGCGCCCCGGCGAGACGCCGCAGATGAAGTCTGTGCGGTTCAGGACCTTGGGCGACTACCCGCTGACGGGGGCGGTCGAGAGCACCGCCGACACCCTTCCGGCCATCATTCAGGAAATGCTGCTGACCACGACGTCGGAGCGTCAGGGTCGGGCCATCGACCACGACCAGGCCGGATCGATGGAGAAGAAGAAGCAGGAGGGCTATTTCTGATGGCCCTCGCTACAAACACCTACCAGCCGTCGGACCTCATCGGTCAGGACATCGACGCCTATCTGACCGCGCATCAGAACAAGAGTCTGCTGCGGTTCATCACCTGCGGCTCGGTGGACGACGGCAAGTCGACCCTGATCGGGCGACTGCTCTACGATTCGAAAATGATCTTCGAGGACCAGCTGGCCCAGCTGGAAGCGGATTCGAAGCGGGTCGGGACGCAAGGGGCGAACATTGATTTCGCCCTTCTGGTCGACGGCCTGACCGCCGAGCGGGAACAGGGCATCACGATCGACGTGGCCTACCGGTTCTTCGCCACCGACCGACGCAAATTCATCGTCGCCGACACCCCCGGGCATGAGCAGTACACCCGCAACATGGTCACCGGCGCCTCGACGGCCGACCTCGCCGTTATCCTGATCGATGCGCGCAAGGGCATACTGACCCAGACGCGGCGGCACAGTTTCCTCGTGTCGCTGATGGGCATCCGCCACGTGGTGCTGGCAGTGAACAAGATGGACCTGGTCGGCTATGACCAGGGCGTATTCGACGGCATCGTCTCCGACTATGCCGCCTTCGCCGAACGGGTTGGTCTGAAGGACGTGCTTGCCATTCCCCTGTCAGGACTGGCCGGGGACAATATCGCCTCGGTGAGCGACAACACGCCCTGGTATGCCGGCCCCACCCTGATCGATCATCTGGAGACGGTCGCGCTGGACGCCGACCGGCTGCAGGCGAAACCGTTCCGGATGCCGGTGCAGTGGGTCAACCGGCCCAACCTCGACTTCCGCGGCTTCTCCGGCCTGATCGCCTCGGGCGTGGTGCGGCCCGGCGATGCGGTGCGGGTCGAGCCCTCCGGCCGGACCTCGGCCATCGCCCGGATCGTGACGCGAGACGGCGATCTGGATCAGGCGGTCGCCGGACAGTCGGTGACCCTGACCCTGTCCGACGAGGTCGATTGCTCGCGCGGCGATATCCTGGCCGCGGCGACGTCAGCGCCCGAGGTGGCGGACCAGTTCGAGACCACCCTCGTCTGGATGGCCGACGAGCCCATGCTGCCCGGCCGTCCCTATCTGCTCAAGATCGGCGCCCGGACGGTCTCGGCCCAGATCACCGAGATCAGGCACGAGATCAACGTCAATACGCTGGAAGAGCGGGCGGCGAAGTCGCTGCCGCTGAACGGCATCGCCGTCTGCAACCTGTCGCTCGACCGGCCGATCGGCTTCGACCCGTATTCGGAGGTTCCGGACACCGGCGGCTTCATCCTGATCGACCGGATGACCAACGCCACGGTCGGGGCGGGCATGATCCGCTTCGCCCTTCGGCGGTCCCAGAACATCCACTGGCAGGCGCTGGACGTCACCAAGGGAACGCGGGCCCGCGATCTGGGCCAGAAGCCCGCGGTGATCTGGTTCACCGGCCTGTCGGGTTCGGGCAAGTCGACCATCGCCAACCTGGTCGAGAAGAAGCTGCGGTTCGAAGGCAAGCACACCTATCTGCTGGACGGCGACAACGTGCGTCATGGCCTGAACCGCGACCTGGGTTTCACCGACGCCGACCGGGTGGAGAACATCCGCCGCGTGGGCGAGGTCGCGAAACTGATGGTCGATGCGGGTCTGATCGTCCTGACCGCCTTCATCTCTCCGTTCCGGTCCGAGCGGCGGCTGGCGCGCGAACTGCTGGGCGCAGGGGAGTTCTTCGAGGTCCATGTGGACACCCCGCTGGCGGTCGCCGAGGCCCGCGACGTCAAGGGCCTCTACGCCAAGGCCCGATCGGGCGCCCTGAAGAATTTCACCGGCGTCGACAGCCCCTATGAAGCGCCGGAGGCTCCCGAGATCGTCGTGGACACCGCCTCGATGACGCCCGAGGTCGCCGCCGAAATGATCGTCGAACGGCTGCGCGACGGTGGCTATCTGCGCGCCGAGCCGGAGTTCTCCGAGGGGGGCGGGGTCTAGAAAAAAGGCCGCGTCATGCGACGCGGCCGGAGTTTTTCTTGGGAGGAAACACCCTGGAAGGGGTGGGACGCCGAAGCGTCCGTAACCCATCTATGCACGATGGATCAGATCGCAAGCGTAGCCGTTCCCTTTGCGTTCCATCCCGGTCTATCGTTTCCCTCCAGACCGAGTCGCGGAGAGCCAGATGCCCGAGACCCTCTCCGCCGCCCAGGCGCGTCGCATCGCCCTGGCCGCCCAGGGCTTCGGCAGCGCTCCCGCCGCCCTTGACGCCCGCGCCTTTCGCCAGACGGCGCGGCGGCTGGGCGTGATCCAGATCGACAGCGTCAATGTCGTGACCCGCACCCATTATCTGCCCGCCTTCTCGCGTCTGGGCGCCTATCCGCGCGACCTGCTGGAGACCGAGGCCTGGGGCAGGAAGCGCAGCCTGTTCGAATACTGGGGCCATGAGGCCTCGCTGCTGCCGGTCGAGAGCCAGCCCCTGTTCCGCTGGCGGATGGCTGCGGCCGAGGCCGGGGAAGGCATCTGGGGCTCGATCGCCCGCTTCGGCCACGAGAAGAGCGACTATGTCGACGGCATCCTGGCCGAGATCGGCAAGCGGCGCGGCGTCACCGGCGGGGATTTCGCCGAGGGGCCGCGCGGCGCGCCCGGCTGGTGGTCGTGGTCAGACGGCAAGCGCGCGCTGGAATGGCTGTTCTGGACCGGGCGGATCACCACCCTGACGCGGCGCGGCTTCGAACGGGTCTATGACCTGCCGGAGCGCGCCCTGCCCCGCGCCGTGGTCGAGGCGCCGACACCGGGCCCTGAGGACGCCCAGCGCGAACTCGTGCGGATCTCGGCCCGGGCCATGGGAATCGCCACCGCCGCCGACCTGCGCGACTATTTCCGCCTGCCCCTGGCCGAAAGCCGGGCGCGGATCCATGAGCTGGTCGAGGCGGGCGAACTGATCCCTGTCACGGTCAGGGGCTGGACCAAGCCGGCCTTCCTCGATCCCGCCGCGCGGAAGCCGCGCCGCATCGCGGGCGCGGCCCTGCTCTCGCCGTTCGACAATCTGATCTGGTTCCGGGAGCGGACCGAGCGGCTGTTCGGGGTTCGGATCCGGCTGGAAATCTACACCCCGGCGCACAAGCGCGAGCACGGCTATTACGTCCTGCCGCTGCTGCAGGATGAGGCCATCACGGCCCGGGTCGATCTGAAGAGCGACCGCAAGGGCGGCGCGCTTCTGGTTCAGGCGGCGTGGCGCGAACCGGATGCGAACGCCGAGACGCCACGTATCCTGGCCGGGCAGCTGCGCGCGATGGCCGGCTGGCTGGGACTGGAGCGGGTCGAAGTGGCGGGACGGGGCGACCTCGCGGCCGCCCTCGATGACGCGCTCGAAGCGACCTAGGCTTCGATCACCGTCTGGACCCAGTTGTGCGGATCCGCGACGCGGCCGCGCTGGATGCCGACGAGTTTGGCCAGCATGTCTGTGGTGACCGGGCCGGGCTTGCCGTCGCCGATGGTGAAGTCGCCGCCCGGAGCGACCACCTTCGAGATGGCCGTCAGGACCGCGGCGGTGCCGCAGGCGAAGGCCTCGACGACCTCGCCCGAGGCCACGTCTGCGCGCCACTGTTCGAAGGCGTAGGGGGCTTCGCGCACCGTGACGCCGGCGTCCTTCGCCAGCTGGAGGATCGAGGCGCGGGTTACGCCCGGCAGGATGGTTCCGCCCAGCGGCGGCGTCTGCAGCGCGCCGTCCCTGAAGACGAAGAAGACGTTCATGCCGCCCAGCTCTTCGATCCACTTGCCTTCGGCGGCGTCGAGGAAGACGACCTGGTCGCAGCCGTTGGCCACGGCCTCGGCCTGGGCGATCAGGCTGGCGGCGTAGTTGCCGCCGCATTTCGCCGCGCCCGTGCCGCCGCGCGCGGCGCGGGTGTAGTGTTCCGAGACCCGGATGGTGACGCTGTTCTTGCCGCCCTTGAAATAGCCGCCGACCGGCGAGGCCAGGACGACGAACAGATATTCATTGGCCGCGCGCACGCCGAGGAAGGCCTCGGTCGCGATCATGAAGGGACGGAGGTACAGGCTGCCCTCGCCTTCCGGAATCCAGTCGGCGTCGGTCCTGACCAGTTCCTTGACGGCCTCGAGGAACATCTCCTCGGGCAGTTGCGGCATGGCCAGACGTTCGGCCGAGGCCTGGAAGCGGCGGGCGTTCTGTTCGGGACGGAACAGGGCGACGCGGCCGTCGTCGGTCTTGTAGGCCTTCATGCCCTCGAAGATTTCCTGGGCGTAGTGCAGCACCGAGGCGGCGGGATCGAGCGGGATCGGGCCGCGCGGCTCGACCTTGTGCGAGTGCCAGCCCTGCCCGGCCGTGTAGCGGATGGTCACCATATGGTCGGTGAACACGCGACCGAAGCCGGGATCTTCCATCAGGACGGCGCGGTTGACGGCGGTCACCGGCGACGGATGAGGAACGCGGCTGAAGGCGGACGCAGCGGTCATGGTCGGTCTCTCGAACGAAAGGGGACGCAGGGCGCATGGAATACCCGCGCTGCCCGGCCGCCACTAGCCGATTTTTACCGACAAGGTCGATTCTTTCGATGATCCTGACGCATGCGCAGGACCGACTGGATCGTAGCCACCTTGAAGACGGCCGCATCAAATCCCGCAAAATCCAAAAGCGGGAAAAGGAAAAATGGCGCACCCGAGAGGATTCGAACCTCTGACCCCTGCCTTCGGAGGGCAGTACTCTATCCAGCTGAGCTACGGGTGCATTCAGGCGACGACGCGCCGGACGACGGGCCTTACAGCAGGACGCGGGCGGCCTCAATCCCAAAGCGATGAAGACGGGCGCAAACCGTTTCAACGCGGCTTGGCGAACGCCGCCGGCGCGCCTAGCGTCTGCGGCCTGACCGACCCCGGAGCCCCCGCCATGCGCGCCACCGTCCTGCTGCTGCTGTTTCTGCTGGGCGCCTGCGCGACGGCGTTGAAGCCGGCGGCTGATCCGACAGGCGACAGCCTGGACCTGATCGCGAAAGATTACGTCGCCCTGACGCTGGAGATCGGCGAGCGGGAGCCGGGCTATGTCGACGCCTACTACGGCCCGGCCGAATGGCAGGCGGCGGCGAAAGCCGATCCGCGCACCGTGCCGCAGCTGATCCAGGGCGCCGCAGGCCTGACACAGCGTCTCGACGCCGTGCCCGATCGGGGCCTGGACGCCGCCAGCCTGCAGCGCCGCAAATATCTGAAAGCCCACGTCGCGGCCGCCTCGGCGCGCCTGCGGATGCTGTCGGGCGAGAAGATGAGCTTTGCGGACGAGGCCTACGCCCTGTTCGGCATCCGCCCCGAACTCAGGCCCCTGTCGGACTATGACCCCGTCCTGGCCCGGATCGACGCCCTGGTTCCCGGCGCCGGCCCGCTGGCCGACCGGGTCACGGCGTTCAAGGCCGGCTTCGTCATCCCGAAGGACCGGCTCGAGCCCGTGATTTCGGCCGCCATCGCCGAATGCCGCCGGCGCACCGCTGAACATATCGCCCTGCCCGCCAACGAGCGCTTCAGCCTGGCCTTCGTCAGCGACAAGCCTTGGTCGGGCTATAATTATTACCTCGGCGGTTCGGCCTCGAAGATCGAGATCAACGCCGATTTTCCCATCGACGTGGCGCGGGCGATCGATCTGGGCTGCCACGAAGGCTACCCCGGCCACCACGTCTACAACGCCCTGCTGGAACGGACTTTCGTCAAGGAGAAGGGCTGGGTCGAGATGAGCGTCTATCCACTGTTCTCGCCGATGTCGTTCGTCGCCGAAGGCAGCGCCAACTACGGCATCGACCTGGCCTTCCCGGGGGACGAAGCCTCAGCGTTCGAACGCGACGTCCTGGCGCCGCTCGCCGGTCTGCCGCACCCCGACGTGGAGGCGGGCGCCGAGCTGGGCCGGCTGACGCACGCGCTGGCGCGGGCCGAATACACGATCGCCGACGACTATCTGGCGGGCCGCGTCGGGCGCGACGAGACCACCGCCCGGCTGGCGAAATATCTGCTGACCTCGCAGGAAAAGGCGGCCCAGCGACTGCGCTTCATCGACACCTATCGCAGCTACATCATCAACTACGGCCTGGGTCGCGACACGGTGGAGGCCTTGGTCGAACGTCAGGGGCCGGATCACTGGCGCGGCATGGAAACCCTGCTGTCCAGCCAGATCCTGCCGGTGGACCTGGTGAAATAGGGGTTGGGGGGTTGGGGAGTGGGGGGGGTAGGGGAGACTTAACGACTGCGCCGGGGCGCTTCCCACACCCTACACCCTACACCCTACACCCTACACCCTACCTCCTTCCCTGCCGCCTTCCCCCGCTTGCCTTCCCCTGCTAACCACCCCACCGCATGACACTTCCCGACCGCATCCCCCGCATCGCCTGGGCCGCCTACGGCTTCGCCCTGGCCATCATCGTTCTGGACCAGCTGACCAAGGCCTACATCCTGGGCGCGCTGGAACTGCGTGACGTCGGTCGCGTGTTCGTCTTCCCGCCCCTTTTCAACGTCAGCTATGTCGAGAACACCGGCGTGAGCTTCGGCCTGTTCGGCGGCGGGTCGGCGCGCTGGATGCTGTCCGTGTTCTCGGTCGTCGTCGCCGGAGGCCTGGCCTGGTGGGCCACACAGGCCGATCGTCGCCTGCTGATCACCGCCATCGGCTTCGTCATCGGCGGGGCCCTCGGCAACGCCATCGACCGCATCCGCTTCGGTTATGTGGTCGATTTTCTCGACTTTTCCGGCACGGGCGTCTTCCCCTGGGTGTTCAATGTCGCCGACAGCGCCATCACCATCGGCGTGGTTCTGCTGATCCTCGACAGTGTTTTGTCGGATCGCAGGGCGGCTCAGGTTGGCGTTGTCCACGAAAAGTCGTAATCAGCCGCTCTTGAGTGTTTCCCCATTCTTGAGTGTTCTAGGGGCGCGCATTCTGAAGCGCCGCCGGAGTTGAGCCCACACATGCGTATTCGCAGCCTCGCCGCCGTCAGTCTGCTGGCGCTTTCCACCCTGGCGCTCGGCGCCTGTGGCAGCCTGCGTCAGAGCATCGGCCTGACCAAGGTCGTGCCGGACGAGTTCGTCACCGTGTCCACCGCTCCGCTGAGCGTGCCACCGGAATACGGCCTGCGCCCGCCGGCGCCCGGCCAGCCGCGGCCGCAGGAACTGGCGCCCGAAAGCGCCGCCCGTCAGATCCTGCTGGGTCAACGCCAGTCCATCACCCGCACCCCGGGTGAAACCGCCCTGATCACCGCCGCCGGCGCCGAGCGCGCCGACCCGCTGGCCCGCTATGTGGTGGACGACGAATTCGGCGACCTGACGCATAAGGAAGAAAGCTTCGCCAACCGCGTGCTGTTCTGGCGCAAGGATGACGCCGCCAGCCAGGCCCCGACGGTCAGCCAGACGTCGCAGGGCGCCGTGACCATCGACGCCGCCAGCGAACGCGCCCGTCTGGAAGCCCTGACGGGCAACCATGCCGGCATCAGCATCCAGCCGCGCCGCTCCAGCGGCTTCAAGCTGCCGGGCCTCTAGGCCTCCGACTCTTACGCTTTTGCGAATAAGGACGCGCTTGCCACAGGCTTGTGCGTCCTTATTGTAAACGGACCCAATCGCACCTCCCCGGAGCGCCGCATGTCCGAGTCCATCACCACATCGCACGCCGACCTGTCCGGGCTTGAACAGCTTCGCCTGGGCATGGAGGGCAAGGCCCCCATCGCGCCGATCGCCAGGACCGTCGGCTTCGCGCTCGTCGAGGCCGAGGCCGGCCGCGTGGTGTTCGAGGCCATGCCGACCCGCGCCGTCTACAACCCGCTGGGCACAGTCCACGGCGGCTGGATGGCGACCGTGCTCGATTCGGCCTGCGGCTGCGTGGTCCATTCCATGCTCAGGCCCGGGCAGACCTATACGACGCTGGAGCTGAAGACCGTCTTCCACAAGGCGCTCAAGGCCGACATCCCGGTCCGCGCGGTCGGCAAGATCGTCCAGATGGGCCGCCGGGCCGCCTTCTCCGAAGCCGAACTGCGCGGCGTGGACGGCAAGCTGTACGCGACCGCGACATCGACGTGTCTGGTGATGGAACGCCAATAAAACCGCTCATCCCCGCGAAGGCGGGGACCCAGCGCTTGGGCGAAAGGCCTCTTGAGTTTGGGCCGAACGCGATCCGGGCGCCCGGCCCCCCCAAGAGACTTGGCCCCTAACAGACCTGGGTCCCCGCCTTCGCGAGGATGAGCGGACGACTATTGCGCCGTCATGCCGCCGTCGATCTTGAACTCGGAGCCCGTCACGAACTTGCTCTCGTCCGAGGCCAGGTAGAGCACCGCCCACGCCACGTCGTTCGGCTCGCCGATCCGCTTCAGCGGAATGCCGCGCGCCAGCCGTTCGTGAGCCTTGGCCTCGTCGCCGTGGGCCATGGCGACGAAGGGGTCCAGGATCGCCGTCTTGATGAAGACCGGATGGACCGAGTTGACCCGGACGTTCCACTCCATCTTGGCGGCCTCCAGGGCGATGGTCTTGGAATACATCCAGACGCCGGCCTTGGTGGCGTTGTAGGCCCCCATGCCCGGCGCCCCGGCCAGGCCCGCGATCGAGGAGATGTTCACGATCGAGGACGGGGCGTTCTCGCGCAGATGCGGCATGGCGTGTTTGCAGCCGAACATCACCGAGCGCAGGTTGATCTCGTACTGGCGCTGCCAGTTCTCGGCGGTGTCCTGTTCGGAGAAGAGCAGCACATCGCCGACGCCGGCGTTGTTGATGAGGACCGAAAGCCCGCCCATGTCGGCGGCGGCGCGGGCCACGACGTCAATCCACTGCGCTTCGGAGCGGACGTCGTGGGCGTAGGCGAAGGTCGAACCCGGGACCTCGGCGTTGATGGCGGCGGCCAGGGCCTCGGCGCGGCCTTCGTCGATATCGGTGACCGCGACCTTCGCGCCTTCGCGCGCCAGCATCCAGGCCATGGCCTCGCCCAGGCCGCCGGCCGCGCCGGTGATCAGGGCCCGTTTGCCCGCGACGCGTCCACTCATTGTTTCGCTCCCAGCGCTTCTGCAGCCGCGTCGATGAAACGGGCCATCCTGATGTCAAGTTCGGTGACGCCCCCGGCGTCATGGGTGGTCAGGACGACGCTGACCCGGTTGTAGACGTTCGACCATTCCGGATGGTGATCCATCTTGTCGGCCATCAGGGCGACACGGGTCATGAAGCCGAATGCGGCATTGAAATCCTTGAAGATCAGGGTGCGCGAAAGGGCTGGACGCGGATCATCCGCACGGCTCCACAGCGGCAGCCCGACCAGAGTTTCCGCAACGTCAACAGGCATTTGCGCCATTTTCTGTTCCTCGCCTGCTACCGCCCTAGCCCTCTCGACGGTTCGTCACAAGTCGACGAAGCGACAAAGGAACGCACTCCCAAGCTTTGGCGTTACCGAGCGTCGCCATTCACATGGACCGAGGTCATGGACAATCTCTGGATCGCCGCGCTCGCGCCTGCGGACCGCAAGCGCATCGAGCCGCACCTGACGGAACGGCCCTTCGATCAGGGCCAGATGCTCTATGACGCCGGCGAGGCCGTCGATGAGGTCTGGTTTCCGATCAAGGGCGTGGTCTCGCTGATGACCATGCTGCCCGACGAAAAGATGATCGAGACCGCCGCCATCGGCCGCGAGGGTCTGGTCGGCGTCACCTGCGGCCCGATGAACGCGCGCGCCTTCAGCCGGGCGATCTCCCAGTCCGAGGGCGTCGCCGTCTGCCTGCCCAACGACATCTTCTCCGATGCGCTGGCCAGGAGCGAAGCCATGCGGACGTCGCTGGCCCGGTTTACAGAGGGCCTGTTCGCCCAGGTGCAACAGACCGCCGCCTGCAACGCCCAGCACCGGCTGGACGAGCGGCTGGCGCGCTGGCTGCTGACGATCCACGACCGGTCGGAG